>Ga0207695_10004272_pt1 | contig 19618 bp, 21 predicted proteins | sample KBSC54metaG_FD_184354 | JGI IMG/M metagenome (GOLD analysis project Ga0207695, IMG submission 184354) | Corn rhizosphere microbial communities from Kellogg Biological Station, Michigan, USA - KBS C5-4 metaG (SPAdes) (version 2) | ecosystem: Host-associated > Plants > Roots > Rhizosphere > Soil... | reverse complement strand
ACAAGATTACGGTTGGCCCGCCCTTCTTTAATACCGTGAATGTTCCCCTCGGCTTGTTGCTGCTGGCGCTGACCGGCATCGGACCGCTCATCGCATGGCGTCGCGCGTCGGTGTCGAATCTCAAGCGACAGTTTGCCGCGCCGGCGGCATTCGGCGTCGTCGTGGCCGCGGTTCTGTTCGCGCTGGGCATGCATGCCGTTTACGCGCTCGTGGCGTACGCGCTGTGTGGCTTCGTCACCGGGACGATCGTTCAGGAATTCTACAAGGGTGTCCGCGCGCGGCAGACGATTCATGAGGAATCGCTCATCCCCGCGTTCGTGCACCTCGTCGGGCGCAATCGCCGCCGGTACGGCGGCTACATCGTACACGCCGGCATCGTGATGTTGTTCGCGGCGTTCGCGGGTCTGGCGTTCAAGACCGAGAATGACGTGACGCTCAAGACCGGCGAGACCTTCGACGTTCGCGATCCATACGGCCACCAATGGCGCTTCATCAGCCAGGGTGTGTCGACGTCGAATCGGCCGGACCGTGATGTCATTGCGGTTGGCCTCGAGATGTTCCGCGATGGAAAGCGGCTGGGCATCATCACGAGCGAGAAGCGGCAGTACCTCGATTCGCAGCACCAAACGCTCTTTCAGCCAATCACGCAGGTCGGCATTCGCTCGACGGCCCAACTCGACACATACGTGGTCCTCGCCGGCGTGCGCGGCAACGACGTCGCTGAGCTACGCGTGACGTTCAATCCGCTCGTCGTGTGGGTGTGGATCGGCGGATTCGTGATGATGATCGGTGGCCTCATCGTGATGTGGCCGCAAGCCGAGCGGCGTCCCGCGCAGGCGGGCTACGCGGCGACGATTCGTACTCCGCGCGCTGAGGCAGAGCTTCCAGTCGGCGTATGACGTCGCGGCGTGAGTTTTTGACGCGCGTAGCGACCGGATCGGCGGCGCTCGCGCTGGGCGGTGGCGCGACGTCGGCGGCCGCTCAACAGCGTGGCGCCATGCACGACTCGAGCATCGTGCGCGACACGACCAACTTGTTCGCGATGGATCAGAGCGCGGCGAAAGCGGTTCGTCTTCCACCCAAGCCGAATGCCAAGCCGCTGTTGACCAACGCCGAACGGGATGAGCTCGAGCACAAGATCCGCTGTCAGTGCGGATGCACGCTCGACGTCTTCACGTGTCGGACGACCGATTTTTCCTGCCAGGTGTCGCCCGCAATGCATGCCGACGTTCTCGCGCTCGTTCAAGGCGGCTACAGCGCGCAGGAGATCATCGACGGCTTCGTGTCGACGTATGGCGAGCGCGTGTTGATGGCGCCCAAGAAATCGGGCTTCAATCTGCTCGCGTGGTTTACGCCGGGTGTCGCCGTCATCGTGGCCGGCACATTGATCGCCGTTTGGCTCCGTCGGTGGAAGAATGAGCCGCCTCCGGTTGCCGCGGCCAGCACGTTCACGACGGTCGATGCAACGCCGGATGAGTTGGCGCGACTCGACGCGGCGGTGCGCGGAGACGATCGCGAGTGATCACTGCGCTCGTGATCGGCACGTTGCTCGCGGTCGGCGCATTGGCGTTCGTCCTCTATCCAGTTTTTTTTGGCGTCACGCTGGAGCAAACGTCCGCGACATCTCCGCGACAGAGCGAGCGTGAGGCCGCGGTGGCCGCGCTGCGGGAGATCGAGTTCGATCGGGCCACGGGAAAACTCTCCGACGCCGACTATGCAGAGCTCAAGTCGCGTTACACGGGCGACGCCGTTCGCGCGATGCGACGAGAAGTGGCCCCAGTGCCGGATGGAGCGGCCGTTGGAATTCCCCTTGGAATTCCTGTTGGAATTCCTGGTGTCGCGGACGCACCGGCGACCGATGACGAGATCGAAGCCGCGGTATTGGCGTACCGGCGGCAAAGCCATTCGTGCGCAGCCTGTGGTCCGCGTCCCGAGGCGGACGCCGTCTACTGCTCGAACTGTGGACGGTTCTTGCACGACAGGTGCGCCGGTTGCGGCGCACCTGTCGTCGCGCTTGACGCGCGATACTGCTTGAACTGCGGAAATCGACTCGCGGCCTGATTACGGCTTTTTCGCGGTCGAATCCTTCGACATCGAGCTCTTCTTGGCGCTGTGCTTCTTGGCCGACGACTTCTTCTTGGGCGCCATGCCGGCGGCTGTGTCAGCCTTGGCGGCGGCCTTCGTTGCGGTCTTCGCGTCGCTGGAAGCCGTGGCGGCGCTCTTCTCAGCGCTCTTGGCGGCCGTCTTGGCGCCGGTTGCGGCCTTTTCAGCTGTCTTTGCGGCGGACTTCGCGGCCTTCTTGGACGTGTCCTGGGCGGCCTGAGCGTGGAGCTGGGCGCCCGCGAACAATAGCGCGGCAAACGCGAAGAGTGAAATACGCTTCATTGATTCGTTCCTCCGGAGGGTGAGATGCTGCATTTTGGAATCCGGCAGAAAAGACCCGGCCAGTACGCGCATGGTCACAGTGGTCGCGCGACCGGTTCAGGGTGGAGGGCGGAGGGCAGGTTGGTGGCGCGCGAAGCGCGCTTGTGTTCCACCCTCAACCCTCAACCCTGATTTCTATGCCTTTTCCAATTTCCTCAGCGCGACGCTAATCGGCAGGAGCGTCGCCACCGCGCATAGTACGCCCGCTGACCCGAATCCAATCACCATGTCCCCCGTCGTCGCCGGCGTGCCGAAGGCCTGAGCGGATAGATACGCGTACACGGGCTTCGCCTCGAGCACCACCACTGCGCCAATGAGCGCGATCGACGTCATCATGAAGATCAGGCCGCCGAACGACGTCGGGATCTGCGCGGCGTTCTCGGTCTCGAACTGCGGGAACAGCGTGCCAAACCCAATCGCCAAGCCCGCCAACGCGAGCGTCATGAGCGTGATCGAGAAGATCGACACCGCCATCATGAACTCGCTCACCTGCAGCAGATAGTCCGTCACGCCGACGATCGACAACGCGAGCACCAGCAAGGGCAAGGTCCCCACCCAGAACTTGGACCATAACAGTTCTTTCATCGACATCGGGCTCGAGCGAAGAAGCCAGAACGTCCGTCCTTCGAGGCTCACGCCCGGGAAAATGAACCGCGCCGCAACCGACGCCAGGACAAATCCGGCCAAGACGAGATTCAAGAATGGAACGGCGTTGACCAGAAAGAACGTCATGCCCGTGCCGCGGAGCGGCAAAAACTTGATGTTGAACACGTACACCATCACGAGCACCGCGAGCAAAATGAGCTGCGACCATTGCGTCGTATCGCGGAAGAACAGTCGCACTTCTTTCATCACCAGCTCGCGACGGACGATACCAAATGGCTTGAGCAGCGTGCGACTGATGCTCGTCAGCCGTCCGCTGTGCACCACGCGCTGCCCGCTTTCCTGGGCCTTGCTGAATCCCTTCGCGTAGAGCGCCCGATGAAGCAACGCGCCCAACACGAACGCCGCCGCCGCCGTCGACCAGAGCAAGTAGTACGGTAGCAAATCGGTCTTCACGTTCAGCCACGACATCACCGCGCGCTCCACCCATTCACTCGGCAACAGTGGCGACGTCGGCCCACGGAGAATCGTGATGAAGTCGACCAGCGATCGGAATCCTTCGGGCCGGGCAAACCGCTCCGGACGAACGAGTCGGAACATCACGACGATTCCGCCGGCCGACAGCACCGCGATCACGCTCAGGATGTCTCGCGTGCGACGCGCCGGGAAGATATTCACCAAGAGCAGCGTGAAAGCGCTGCCAAGGATGGTCGGCACCATCAAGAACGGCAGAAAGGTCGCGAGGACGATCAGGGGAAACAGCGGACCGCCTGAATACACGACGCCGTAGGCCGCGAACATCGGAATCGCCATCAGCACGACCATCCAGCTCGAGTGGATGAGCGTCTCGACCAGCTTGGCCATGTACAGCTTGAGCCAATCGACCGGCGATGATGCGAGCAGATCGAGGTCGCGCGCCAGAAAGAAGCTCGACAGCGCCGTGATGATGTTCGACAACATCAGGATCGAAAAGAACCCGACGAGAATCAGGCCGAGCAGCTTGCCGGCGAGCAGCGGACCGATTTCCTGGACGCCGCGGAAATAGCGCAGCAGCCGGTAGAGCATGAAGAAGATGAACGACCAGAATCCCAATCCGAACACCGAGAGGAACACCAATCGAAGTCCGTGTCCGCGCTCGCCCGAGCTGGCTCGCGCACGCGCCGTCAGCCACTTGGGACTGAGCAGATGCGCGGTCGATGGATCCGGAAGCGACTTCGGCTTTTCGGACCTATCAGGCATTGAGGACGTCGACCAGCGCGCGGGCGGCGTTCTCGCCTGTGAGGCGCAAGAAGATGTCTTCCAATCCCATCGTCCCACCCTCGGCGTTCGCGCGAAGCTCAGCCATGGTTCCCGAGGCGCGAATCACACCGCCCTGCATGATCGCGATGCGGTCGCACATCGTCTCTGCCACCTCGAGCGTGTGCGTCGACATCATGATCGTGTGATCCCGGCGGGTATACTCTCGAAAGAGATCCTTGAGAATGCGCGCAGCTTTGGGGTCGAGTCCGACCATTGGCTCGTCGACGACGATGACCTCGGGCCGATGCACGAACGCGCTCGAGATGATGAGCTTCTGCCGCATGCCGTGGCTGTAGCTCTCAACCAACTCGTCGCGCCATTCCTCGAGATCGAACAGCGCCAGCAGCTCGCGGCCGCGATGCTCGATCTCCGGACCTTCTTGATTGTACAAGCCCGCGACGAATCGCAGAAACTCGGCGCCGGTCAGCTTCTCATAGATGAAAGGCCGGTCCGGCACGAATCCGAGCTTGCTCTTGGCCGCGGTCGGCTGGGTCGCGATGTCGACACCCCCGATATGCACGGTGCCGCTCGTCGGCCGCAAAATTCCGGCGATCATTCGGAGCGTCGTCGTCTTGCCAGCGCCGTTTGGCCCGAGAAAGCCGAACAGCTCACCGCGCGGAACGGACAGGTCGATGTTGTTGACGGCCGTGAAGCTGCCGTAACGTTTCGTAAGACCTCGTAGTTCGATCATGTTCTTCCGCTTACCGCGCGGCGCTCACGCTCAGAACATCGATCTGCAAGTTGCCCATCAATCGCAGCAGCTCCGTTTGACGTGGTAGACCACCAATGACGAACCGGATGTGGGCCGCGTCAGCCGGGAACTGGCCGAACGTCGGATCGACGGCGACCCAATCACCGAGTAGGACCTCGGGCCAGGCGTGGTAGTAAAACTTTCCGTCGACGTAGGCCAATCCAGCCGCGATCCGCGCCGGAAGGCCAATCGCCCGTGCTAAAGCGACGAAGAGCTGGGTGTGTTCGTTACAGTCTCCCGTTCTCGTTCGCAGGACTTGAAGAGCGTTTGGGACGCCAAAAGTCACACGGCTGGTGATCGAATCATGCACCCACGTGTTGATCTTTTCGGCCGCGACCCGAGGATCGTGCTCGTCTCCGAGAATCTGCCGGGCAAGCCGTATGATCTCGCCGTCGCGGCTTTGAATCAGTGGCTCGGCGCGCGTGTCCGCGCTGTCCAGAATGCGTCCCCCGACGGGCAGCTTGTACTTGGCGAGCATAGCATCGCGTGGCTCAGGCTGAATCGTCAGCGTATCGCCAGTCATTTGCTGGCGCTGTCCGCTCAGATCGTAGCCGCTCAGGTCGACGTTCGACAGGCGAACGCGCAACGCGTCGACGCGCTTGGTCATCCGCTTGTTCGCCGCGATTGCGGTGGTCTCGAGAATGTCGCGGTCGGAGCTCACCGCGCGCGCCGCGTCGCGTTGCCAATTCGAGAACGCGACTTCATATGGCAAGCGACGCAGTTCGAATCCGAGCTGCGTCGTCTGCATGATCCGCCCCTGATCGTCGATCCATCCGCTGAAGCCGCCCTTCGACTGCGCCGTCACTTGCCAGGCACGGATCGTATCTGGCTGCACTCCGCGCCAGCGCGACGTGGCTGAATCGACGACCGCACTGTCGTCGACGACGAACAGCGATTCGGCGCGAACGTCGAGCCCGACGTCTCGCGGCGACATGCTCGACGGGTCAAATACAGGAAGGACGTAATGTCGTCCAACCTTTGGACCTTCGCCGAGCGCGATGGCAAGCGGGATGAGCGTCGGCAGAAGGATGGGACCGGAAAGCGTGATGCGCTGCGTCTCCGGTTTGTCTTTTCCCGACGCGATCGTGAGGACGAGAACGCTGTCGCCGTCGATGGTGCCCGTCGCGTTGATCGCTGGGCCCTCGGCGTGGATCGACAGATCGAACTTCCGCATGCGGAGCGCGCGCGACAGCGTCACGTCGGTCCGTGCCGAGGCTCGGCGCGGCTTCCCGCCGATCGGCAGATCCGCGACGACGTAGTCGTTCACCGTGATCGACGACTCCGATGTGTCGATCGTGGACGACGCGAAGCCGATGAGTCGCTCGCCTTGCATCACGCCGTAGTACACGGCGCCGGGCGCGACGCGATGGCCCGCCTCGGCGAGGCGCTCGAGTCGTGGTTGGAAGTACTCTCGGCGAACGAGCAGTCCGAGGCCGACGAGCCAGGCGGCGATGATCGTCCCACCGACCATCGCCCGCCGGCTGATCACCGTCGTTGTACCTCGCGTGCGCGCTGGTACGCGGCCGTTGCCTCGGCCGGTCTTCCCATGCGATCGAGGATCACGCCGATGCCTTTCATCGCGCGCCAGTGATCGGGCTGGAGCCTCACTGCTTCTTCATAGGCCTCGAGCGCTTCCTGCAACCGATCGGTCTGGTTGTACGCTTCGCCGAGCTGATAGTGAATCGCCGCTTTCGTCGGATCGATGTTGACGGCTTTTTGGAGCGGCTCGAGCGCGTCGCGCCAACGCGCACGTCGGCAGAGCGCGATGCCGAGGTCGAGCTGCGCCTCGGCGTTGGTTTCGTCGGCCTTGAGCGTCATGATTCCCACTTCCCAAACGTGGCTGAGTTATGCAAGCGCCAAAGTCGTTTCACCGTTGATCCACTCGAGATACTTCTCCAATCCAGCCTCGACGGGAAGGGCCAACAGCTCGGGCACTTTGTACGGATGTAATTCGGAGAACGCCGTGCGCAAAGACTCGAGACGCGCCGAGCGTGTTTTGAGTAAGATGAACACTTCACGCTCGTCCGCCACTTTGCCCTGCCAGCGGTAGAGCGAACGTGCGCCGGGGAGCAGCGTGCCGCAAGCGATGAGACGTCGGTCGAGGAGGGCGCGGACGAACTTCACAGCCTCCTCGTCCGAGGCGACTGTGGTCAGTACGACGATCGCGTCGGTGTGGGGCATGGATGAGCAGAGCGTGGAGTCGAGAGCGGCAGGATACGACGGCGCCACCGGCGCGCGCATCGTTGTACGTCACCGAATATAACGCCTTGTCATGACACGGTCCGCGCCTCAGCTTACGCAGGCTATGGCAGAAGACGCGCTCATCATCCGCGGTGCGAGAGAGCACAACCTCCGCAACATCGACGTCTCGATTCCTCGCGATCGGCTGACGGTCATCACCGGCCTTTCCGGATCGGGCAAGTCGTCGTTGGCGTTCGATACGATCTACGCCGAGGGTCAGCGGCGGTATGTCGAGTCGCTGTCGGCGTACGCCCGCCAATTCCTCGGGTTGATGGAAAAGCCCGACGTCGATTCTATCGAAGGGCTGTCGCCGGCGATTTCCATCGAGCAGAAAACTGCGGGGCACAACCCGCGATCGACGGTCGGCACCGTCACCGAGATTTACGATTACTTGCGTTTGCTGTGGGCGCGCGCCGGAACGCCGCATTGTCCGAACTGCGGACGCCCGGTCCAACGACAGAGCGCGGCGCAGATCGCTGACATCGTGCTGTCGTGGCCGGCGGATACGCGCATCGAGGTTCGCGCGCCGCTCATTCAAGGACGGAAAGGCGAATTCCGGGAGCTCTTCGAGTCCGTGCGCAAGCAAGGTTTCATTCGCGCGTATGTCGACGGCGAGCTGACTGAGGTCGCTTCGCCACCCAAGCTGAACCGCCGGCAAAACCATTCGATATCTGTCATCGTCGACAGACTTACGGTCCGCGCCGACGACCGCGGCCGTCTTTCCGACTCGGTCGAGACGGCCCTCAAGCTTGCTGATGGTGTCGTGGAGGTGAACAACGCCGCGACAGGAACCGTAGAGCTCTTTTCGGAGCGCTACGGCTGTCCCGTGTGCGGCATCTCGCTGCCTGAGCTCGAGCCGCGGCACTTCTCATTCAACTCGCCCTTCGGCGCTTGCCCGATGTGCGGCGGACTCGGCACGCGGCGTCGCGTGAGTGAGCAGCTCATACTCGGCGATCCGCAAATCTCGATTCTCGAGGGCGTGATCCTCCCGTGGGGTGAGCCAAGCGGGTATTTGCGGAAAATGGTTTTGCCGGCGCTGGCGCGTCAGCTCAAGTTCGACTTGAACAGCCCGTGGGGTGAGCTGCCGAAGTCGGTCCGCGACGCGATTCTGTATGGAGAAGGAAAAGCGGCGGGACGTGCGGCCAAGGGCACCGAATGGGAAGGTGTGCTCGCGAACATCGAGCGCCGGTACGAGGAGTCTGAATCGGATAGCGTTCGCCTCGAGCTGCAGGAATACATGATCGAGGTGCCGTGCAGCGAGTGCGAAGGACGTCGGCTCAAGAAGGAGTCGCTCGCGGTCACCATCCACGAGCGGAACATTGGTGAGGTCGTCGAGCTCGCGGTGACCGAAGCGCTGACGTTCTTCGAGACCGTGCCGGTGCGCCGCGACGGCAACCCAGGCCTCGATCCCGAGATTGCCGGTCCGATTCTGAAGGAAGTGCGCGAACGTCTGCGCTTCTTGGTGGACGTTGGGCTCGACTATCTCACGCTCGGTCGTTCGGCTGAATCCCTGTCGGGCGGCGAAGCTCAGCGCATTCGTCTGGCGACGCAGATCGGATCGCGACTCGTCGGTGTGCTGTACATCCTCGACGAGCCATCGATTGGTTTGCATCAGCGCGACAACGCACGCTTGTTGGCGACCCTTGAACAGCTGCGCGATCTCGGCAACACGGTCATCGTCGTCGAGCACGATGAAGAGACGATGCGTGCCGCCGATCACGTGATCGATCTTGGGCCGGGGGCGGGGAAACATGGTGGCGAAGTGATCGCGGAAGGAACGATCGAAGAGATCATTCGAAATCCCGCGTCGATCACCGGGAAATTCTTGAGCGGCGAGCTGAAGATCCCGCTGCCGGCGGCGCGTCGTCCGCGTGAGCCGCATCGCACGATTCGAATCATCGGTGCTCGTGAGCACAATCTGCGGAACGTCGACGTCGAGATCCCGCTCGGATTGTTCGTCGCTGTGACCGGCGTTTCAGGATCTGGAAAGTCGACGCTGATCGAAGACATCTTGCATCGCTCGCTCGCACGGCACTTCTATCGTGCGCGCGTCATTCCCGGCGAGCACACGCGAATTTCGGGCTTCGAGCACATCGACAAGGTCATCGACATCGACCAGAGTCCGATCGGCCGCACGCCGCGCTCGAATCCAGCCACGTATACGGGATTGTTCACGCCGATTCGCGAGCTGTTCGCTGAACTGCCCGAAGCAAAAATCCGCGGTTACGGGCCGGGACGATTCTCGTTCAACGTGAAGGGCGGACGCTGCGAGTCGTGTCAGGGCGACGGTCTCGTGAAGATCGAGATGCATTTTCTGCCTGACGTCTACGTTCCGTGTGAAGTGTGCAAAGGAAAGCGATACAATCGTGAGACGCTCGAGGTTCGCTTCCGCGGCCTGAGCATCTCCGACGTGCTCGAGCTGACGGTCGATGATGGCGTGGAGTTCTTCCAGAATCAGCCGCGCATCCATCAGAAGCTGCAAACGCTCGCCGACGTCGGCCTCGGCTACATTCACCTCGGGCAGAGCGCGACCACATTGTCTGGCGGCGAAGCGCAGCGCGTGAAGCTGGCGACGGAGCTGTCCAAGCGGGACACGGGTCGCACGTTCTACATCTTGGATGAGCCGACGACCGGCCTCCACTTCGAGGATGTCCGTGTCCTGCTGGACGTGTTGCACCGATTGGTCGATCGTGGGAACACGGTCCTCGTCATCGAGCACAACCTGGACGTGATCAAGACGGCGGATTGGATCATCGATCTGGGTCCCGAAGGCGGAAAGCGCGGCGGGCAGATCGTCGCGGCCGGAACGCCGGAGGATGTCGTTCATGTCGATGGGTCGCATACCGGTCAGTATCTTCGCCCACTGCTTCCGGCCATTCGTCAGAAGAAAGTGGGATAGGCGACCGAACACTGGCCCGCCGACCGACGTCTCTCGCAATTAGAGTCCTATGGTAAGCCTTCTCGATATCATTGGCCCCGTCATGGTGGGGCCGTCATCGTCCCACACCGCCGGCGCGTGCCGGCTCGGTCTCCTCGCTCGCGGACTCGTTGGCGGAACGCCTGAGCGCGCGAAGATCGAGCTGCACGGCTCCTTCGCGCGCACCGGTGAGGGCCACGGAACCGATAAGGCGATCGTCGCGGGATTGATGGGCTTTCGTCCCGACGACGATCGTATTCGCACAGCGCTCGAGATCGCCGAGCACGAGGGACTCGACTACAAGTTCGAGAAGACCACGCTCGACGAAGAGGCGCACCCGAACAGCGTTCGCATCACACTCGAGCGCGGCGATCGCTCCGCGGTGATGATCGGATCGTCACTCGGCGCCGGGCGAGTGCTCGTGAACGAGATCGATGGATTTCCCGTCGAGGTTTCCGGCAACTATCACACGATCGTACTGGTCGCCGAAGACATCCCAGGATCGATCGCAAAGATTGCGTCGTTGCTCGCTGACGACGGTCTGAACATCGCGACGCTTCGACTCACACGTCAGCGACGCGGAGGCGACGCGTTCATGGTCATTGAGCTCGACGACTATCCCGACGAAACCGTGCGCGATCACATTCGCATGCTTCCCTGGGTTCGTTGGGCCTTCCGCCTCGACAAAGTTTCGGCGTAACAGCTAACTCCTTCACATGTATCGCTCCCTCGCAGCAGCGGTTCGCGACGCAGAAGCACGCGGTATCACGCTTTCGCAGTTGGCACTCGAAGCGGAGTCCGACGATCAGGGCCGGCCTGTCGGGGAAATCCGCGACGTCCTGCGTCGCGCGCTCTACGTCATGCAAGGCGCAGTGCAGCAAGGACTCACCGGCGATCTGCGATCGGCTTCCGGATTAGTCGGCGGTGATGCTGCGAAGCTCATGCATGGTCCACCAGGCCCGCTTGCCGGGACACCATTCCGTGATGTTCTCGCACGAGCATTGGCTGTTCAGGAAGTGAACGCCGCTATGGGCGTCATTGTCGCAGCACCAACGGCGGGCGGAGCCGGCGTGCTCCCGGCGGTACTTACCGGCCTCGCGTCAGCGCGCGGTTTGTCCGATGACAAAGTCGTCGACGCGCTCGCGACCGCGGGATTGATCGGCGCCGTCGTCGCCGAGCGTGCGTCACTATCGGGCGCCGAAGGGGGATGTCAGGCCGAGACTGGCGCGGCGGCGGGGATGGCCGCGGGCGCGGCGACCGAGATGCTTGGCGGATCGCCAACGCAGGTCGCGCACGCCGTCGCGCTCGCACAGCAAGGCACGCTGGGTCTCGTCTGCGATCCGCTTGGCGGGCTGGTCGAATTGCCTTGCGTATTTAGAAATGCGACGGGCGCTGCGATCGCCCTGGCCGCGATCGAGATGGCGCTCGCCGGAATTACTTTCGCGATTCCAGCCGACGAAGTGATCGATACCATGGGCGATATCGGTCGCGAGATGGATGTTCGCTATCGTGAAACGGCGGGCGGCGGCCTGGCGGCGACGCCGACGGGGAGAAGGCTGGCGCGGGAAAGACTCGTGCAAATTAAGAGGGGGTAGAGGGTTGAGGGTGGAGTGTGGAGTCGCCACGACGTACCTTGAAACGTCCGGCGTCCGAATTCGTATGACCTACCGCACACACGAAAGGATTCGCGATGGTGACCAAGGAAGACATCGAACGGTTCCTCGATCGGCTTGCGGCCGATGAGGGAGGTAGCTATTCCGAAGTCGAACCCGGACTATGGATCGCACGTCCGAGCGGTGAGCTCGACTTCAGCGTCGTCGTCAACTATTCGCCGCCGGTCGTTCTGCTTCGCGTCAAAGTCATGACGCTCCCGACCAATACCGAGGCGTTGGCGACGCTGAGCCGGAGGTTGCTCGAGCTCAATGCGACGGATCTCGTGCACGGCTCATATGGCATCGAGAATGATTCCATCGTCATGACTGAAGCGCTCGAGCTTTCACATCTGGATTACGAAGAGTTCCAAGCGGCGTACGAGAGCATTACCGTTGCCCTCGCGTCGCATTTACGTGAGCTCGGCTCGTACCGCGAGGCACACTAAATCATGGGCATATTCGATAGGCTTTCGAGCGTGCTACGGTCGAACATCAACGACCTGATCTCTCGGGCGGAAGATCCCGAGAAGATGCTCAACCAGATCCTCATCGACATGCGAGGACAACTGGCGAAAGCGAAACAGCAAGTCGCCACCGCGATCGCCGACGAGAAGCGACTGCGCGATCAGGCCGACGCGGAATATCGACAGGGCCGCGATTGGGAGCAGAAGGCGATGCTCGCGATCAAAGAAAACCGCGACGACCTCGCCAAGCAGGCGCTCATGCGGCAGGGCGAACACATGTCCGCGGGGCAACAGCTCGAGCAGACATGGGAGCAGCACCGCGCAGAAACGGAGAAGCTCAAGAATTCGCTGCGTGATCTGAACGACAAGATCGAAGAGGCGAAGCGAAAGAAGAATCTGCTCGTCGCGCGTCAACGCCGCGCGCAGGCGCAAAAGCGCATTCATGAGACGATGTCGTCGCTCTCCGAGAAGTCGGCGTTCGAGGCATTCGCTCGCATGGAGGAGCGCATCGAAAACAGCGAACGTCAGCTCAAAGCCTCGGTCGAGATCGAGGAAGAGTTCACCGGTGACAGACTCGCGCAGGATTTCAAACAGCTCGAGAAGGGCGCGGCTGCCGGCAGCGTCGACATTCAACTGCTCGCGCTCAAGCAGAAGATGGGCATGCTCCCTGCGGGTTCCGAGAACAAACAACTCGGCGCCGGCCGCGCGGACGAAGAAACTGTTCCAGCCGAGATCGACGAATCGAGCGACAAGAAGAGCCATTGACCTCTGAGGCACCCCGGGCGCGATTCAGATTCGCCCCGATCCTGACCGCGACGGTCCTGACAGTCCTGCTCCTGTGGCTGTTCAAGACCGTCGCTCAGGTTTTTGTATTGCTCATGCTCGGTGTCCTCATCTCGCTGTTCTGGGGTGCCGTTGCGAATTGGATCGAGCGGCGAACGCGGGCGCCGGAGGGACTTGCTCTCGCGATCGCGATCCTCGGTTCGTTCGGCGCGCTTGCATTGCTGGTCTGGATCCTCGCGCCGCCAGTCATCGACCAAACGCGTAAGCTGATCGAGCAGCTTCCCACGTTCGTCACGTCGTGGGAATCAGGCATCGACAAGCTGGCGACCAGGGTCCCCGCACTGCGCAGTCTCATTGGGCAGCCGGGCGAACACCGCACGCTGACCGCGATCTACGGCCAGCTCAGTGGAATGTTCGGCGAGATCCCGACCAAACTGTTCGAGATCGTGCACGCGGCGATCAATGTGTTCGCCGTGCTGGTCATGGGCATCTATCTCTCCGTCCATCCAGCGCTGTATCGCGAGTGGCTGATCGCGCTCTTTCCACCGATTCATCGGGATCTCGTTCGCGACGTTCTCGCCGATCTGGCCGACTCGCTGCGTGCGTACATCGTCGGCCAACTATTGACGATGACCTTCCTCGGCGCGATCACGGCACTGGGGCTCTATCTGCTCAACGTGCCGTTCTGGCTTCCGTTCGGCATCTTCACCGGCCTGGTGGCGATCGTGCCGTTCTTCGGTACGCTCTTGTCGACAACGCTTCCAGCGCTCTTTGTGCTCACCGGCACCGGGTACCTGGCGTTCGGACCGTTCGGTCACGCGCTGCTCGTTGTGGGACTCGGCGTGGTTGTGCATTTGATCGAGGGCAATATCGTCTCGCCGCTGGTGATGTCGAAGAAGGTCGATCTTCCGCCAGTGCTCACGATCATGGCGGTGCTCGTGATCGGCCAACTGCTCGGCGGTCTCGGATTGATAATCGCGCTGCCGACGCTCGCCGCGCTGATGGTGGTCGTACGGAGAATCCTCATCACGCGCATCTACGAAGGCCAAGGCTTCCGTCGCACCACACGCGAGCGGCCGCTGGTGCTCCGCGTTCCCGTTCCCGGAGGCGGCGTGACAACGGCGCCCGGACCGCCGATCGATGTCATCACCTACGCCGAACAACTGGGCCGCAGCAAAAGCGCGTGAGGCGGCAGGCGATTTCCGAGTCCTGCGTTTCCGTCGGCCTGAACCAGCTGGAAATTCGAACGAATCGAGCTTGACTCCGCCGCTCCTCAGCGCGGTCGGGGGTAGCAGTTGACGTCCGGGTGCAAGAGCTGTCGCAATCTTTCGATGATGTGCGTGTCGGCGTGATGCCGCAGCGTCGAGCGCGATGGTATATCGATCTTCGTGATTGTCGCCCTCGAGCTCTGCGGACTCACCAAACGATTTACCGCCGGTGCGGGCGGATGCCTCGCATCGGTCGACGTTCTGCGCGGAGTCAGCCTCTCGGTCGCGGCGGGAGAATCCTTCGCGCTCGTCGGCCCTAGTGGAGCGGGGAAGTCGACGCTTCTCTTGTGCGCCGCCGGTCTGCTGAGCCACGACGCCGGGCAAATGCGCTGGTTCGGTGAAGCCGAGCGTGCGGCCGCCGCGCGGCGAGTCGTGTATCATTGCACGCAGGCCGACCTACGTCATCCTCGACCGAGCGATGATCCCGTCCTTCATTTGGTCGACATCCGCTTCGGCGTCGACAGTGGTCGCAACATGGCGAACTGGGTCGGTCATCGCTGCGACGCTGGAGGTGCCGTGATCGTCGCTACGCGGGACGAGGATCTCGCGTATCATCTTGCTTCGCGCGTCGTCGTGTTGCGGAGTGGCCAGCTGTATTCCGATGCGCGGCCACGCTCGCGTGTTGCCGAGCATGCGCGACGCTAGGCATGAACCGCGGTTGCTTGTTTTGTTGACCGCTCATTCGGAGGCGCCTAGCATTCACAAACGATTCCCACAACCGTTAGTCGATGCCGCCCCCGCCTCAGTCCGACTCGTCCGCCGCCCCGCCGCCGTTTCGCCTCTACAACACGCTGACTCGATCGGTAGAACCCTTCGAGCCGGCCGAAGGTGACACCGTACGGTTTTACAGTTGTGGCCCGACAGTCTACAACCCGGCGCATCTGGGGAATTTCCGCACGTTCCTGTTCGCGGATCTGCTGCGGCGAACGCTCCGGCTGCGCGGCTGGAAGGTCCGGCAGGTCATGAATCTGACCGACGTCGACGACAAGATCATCCGCCGGGCGCACGAGCAGGGTAAGACAATTCGCGAAGTGACCGAACCCGTCACGGCCATCTTTCATGAGGACCGCGAATACCTGCGGATCGAGCGCGCCGAAGTATATCCCAAAGCGACGGATTACATCCCGCAGATGATTGCGTTGGTCGCTCGGCTCATCGAGCAAGGCGTGGCGTATCAGGCGGACGACAAGTCGGTGTATTTCGCGATCGACCGCTTTCCGCCATATGGCAAGCTCTCGCGGCTCGACACGCGGGAGGTGCGAGCTGGCGCGCGGGTCGCGCAAGACGATTACTCCAAGGAGAACGCGCAGGACTTCGCGCTGTGGAAGGCCGCGAAGCCGGAGGACGAGGCGGCGGGCGCGGCCTGGGACTCACCCTGGGGACGCGGGCGTCCCGGGTGGCACCTCGAATGCTCGGCCATGGCGATCGATCTGTTGGGTGAGACGTTGGACATTCACTGCGGCGGCGTTGACCTGATCTTCCCTCACCACGAAGACGAGATCGCGCAGTCCGAGGCGGCGACGGGTCATACGTTCTCGCGCTTCTGGTGCCATGGTGCCTTCCTTTTGAACGAGGGCGCGAAGATGGCGAAGCGCGTGGGCAACGTGACAACCGTCCAGGGTTTGCGCGAAGGGCAAGTGTCGGCAGCGGCGGTGAGGCATTTCGTCTTCAATACGCACTATCGGAAGGAGCTCAACCTTTCGGAGGAGGCACTCGAGGCGTCGACGCATGCCGTGCGTCGCGTCGGAGATTTTGCCGAGCGCTTGGCGGGCGCGACAGGTGGGACTCAGGAGTTGGCGCATGCCGCAGACGTCGCGCTCGCCGAGGTCGAGGCCGCGCTATTCGACGATTTGAATGCTCCGAACGCTTTGGCTGGTCTGTTCACGTTCATCACTCGGGCGAACGCCGAGCTCGACCGTCATGGAAGTGACAAGGCGGCGTTGGAGCGGGCGCGGGAGGTTTTTGCGCACATCAACGGTGTGCTGGACATTGTTCCGGACCGTCGGATCGATGACCCTGAGCTCGTCGCATGGGTTGACGAGCGGATTGGGGCGCGTCGGGCGGCGCGCGACCGGCGAGATTTCGGCGAGGCGGATCGAATTCGTGCCGAGTTGGTGGGGCGGGGGATTGTCATCGAGGATACGCCGGCTGGGACCAAGTGGAAGCGGGATCGCTAGCCGATTTGCGCGAGCGGTATGAGGGTGCTCACGATGTGGGTTGCGGCGGATTTTTCGGCAAGGTGAGGGGTCGAGGTCTAAGCACCGATGCCAACGCGGCTTGACACTCTTTCTCGCTCCACTTATCCTACGAGTCTCGCGCAAAAATGGCCGTCTGCTGACGTAGCTCAATTGGCAGAGCACCTGATTTGTAATCAGGCGGTTGCCAGTTCGATTCTGGCCGTCAGCTCTGCATTGGGCGGATTTCTGTCGTCGCCGCGATCAGGGTGTTGTACGAGGCTGGACAGGCGCGAACATCCGGTGGGGTGGCCGAGTGGCTAATGGCAGCAGACTGTAAATCTGCCGGGTTTACGCCCTACGAAGGTTCGAATCCTTCCCCCACCATTCGGTGGCTCGTGATGGTTCGAGCAAAGTGGAGCGAGTAGCGCGACAGTAGTGAAGGGTAGTGGGACGTGGGTAGGGGAAGGGCAACGCGGGAGTAGCTCAGCTGGTAGAGCGCAAGCCTTCCAAGCTTGATGTCGCGGGTTCGAGCCCCGTCTCCCGCTCTGGTTGCTGGAACGGCGGGCCAGGAAGAAAAAGTGTTGCTGACGTAGCTCAGTTGGTAGAGCACACCCTTGGTAAGGGTGAGGTCATCGGTTCAATCCCGATCGTCAGCTCTTGAAGTCAGGGTTGAGGGTGGAGGGTGGAGTGTTCAGGGTCGGTCTGGTGGCGCTTCGCGCCACCTTTTTGAACGCCCCACCATCAAATGTCTTCGCGGCGCGACAGCGCCGCGCACCGTCCCTCCGCCCTCAACCCTGTACCCTCAACCCTGTAGTTAGCTATGCCTAGAGACAAGATCATTCTGGCGTGCAGCGACTGTAAGAATCGCAACTACTTCACGACGAAGAACAAGCGCTTGCATCCGGAGCGCGTCGAATGGAAGAAGTATTGCCCGCGCTGCAACACGCATAAGGTGCATAAGGAAACCAAGTAATGGCTGACGCCGTCGCACGTCCGAGCGGATCAGGTGCTGGTGGTGCGGGACCGAGCCAAGGTCCCGGTGCCATCAGTCGTCTCATCGCGTTTTATCACGGTGTAATGGCCGAAATGCGCAAGGTGACCTGGCCCGATCTTCCGCAGGTTCGTTCCGCGACGATCTCGATCATCATCTTCGTGCTCATCCTGGGTCTCGTGATCACGATTCTCGACTTTGTGCTCCAAGGCATTTTGATCAAGATGATCCCATCGCTCTTCGCGGGCCGTTGAACACCATGGCGGAGCACCGTTGGTACGCCATCCAGACAACGGCGGGGCACGAGAACAAGGTTCGGTCGCTAGTGCAGCGGAAGATCGACGGAGATGCTCGCGCTCCCGAAGAGCGTCCGATCCGTCAGGCGCTGGTGCCGACGCAGGAAGTGGTCGAGATCAAGAACGGCAAGAAGGTCACGGTGGAGCGAAAGCTCTATCCGGGGTATGTATTGGTGGAGATGGACCTGAATCAAGAAACCGCGCACGTCATCAACGGAATTCAGGGTGTGATCAAGTTCGTGGGACACGATTCGCGTTTCCCGCAACCGCTCCGCCCCGACGAAGTGAACCGTCTCTTGGGCATTGCCGACGAGGCGGAAGCTGAGGCGCCGAAGGAAGAAATTCCGTTCATGGTGGGTCAAGCTGTGGCGATCACCGAAGGACCATTCACCGATTTCAACGGTACGGTCGAAGAGGTGATGGCGGATAAAGGAAAGGTTCGGGTGTCGGTGTCGCTGTTTGGGCGGCCGACGTCGGTTGAATTGGATTATCTGCAGTTGAGAGCGTATTGAGGGTGGTACGGTTGTAGGGTCGCTCGCGTCCGGTGGAACGGTGGAACGGACGCTCGCTATCGCTCGCTTGAACGGTGGTACGCTAACCGCCCAACGGCGGCGTTCCACCGTTCCACCGTTCCACCGTTCCACCGGCTGTTCGTCGGCGACCACTCCGACGCTAAACGCACAGTGGGAGAACGTCCGCCTCTACGGCGGGGCTCTACACAAGGAGTTTTATGGCAAAGAAAGTCACGGGGTTCGTCAAGCTGCAGATCCCCGCGGGCAAGGCCAACCCAGCCCCTCCGGTGGGTACGGCGCTTGGTCCGCAAGGGATCAACATCATGGCCTTCTGCAAAGAGTTCAACGCTCGGACGCAGGGCCAGGATACGATTCTCCCGGTCGAGATCACGATCTTCTCCGACAAGTCGTTTTCGTTCATCACCAAGACGCCGCCCGCGGCTGTCCTGCTGAAGAAGGAAGCCGGCATCGAGAAGGGATCGGGTCAACCGAACCGCAACAAAGTCGGCCGCGTCACCAAGGCGCAGGTCCGTAAGATCGCGGAGATCAAGATGCCCGACCTCAACTGCGAAACGATCGAGTCCGCCATGATGATGGTGGCCGGAGCGGCTCGCTCGATGGGCTTGGAGGTCGTGGACTGATGCCGGAACACGGAAAGAAGTACATGGCCGCGGCCAAAAACCGCGACATCGCATCGAACTACCAGCCCCGTCAGGCGCTGGAGATCGTCAAGAAGTCCTCATTCGCGAAGTTTGACGAGACGGTCGAAGTCGCCGTCCGACTTGGTGTCGACCCGCGCCACGCCGATCAGGTCGTGCGCGGAACGGTCGTTCTGCCGGCCGGCACCGGAAAGTCGGTGCGCGTGCTCGTCATTGCCGCCGGCGACAAAGCGCGTGAGGCGCAGGAAGCTGGCGCCGACTTCGTCGGCAACGAGTTCATTCAGAAGATCAAAGACGGCTGGCTCGACTTCGACGTGCTCATCGCCACACCGGACCAAATGGGTCAGCTCGGCGCGCTCGGTCGCGTTTTGGGACCGCGCGGGCTCATGCCGAACCCCAAGGCTGGCACGGTGACGTTCAACGTCGGAAACGCCGTCCGCGAAACGAAGGCTGGAAAGATCGAGTTCCGCGTCGACAAGGCGGGGAACGTCCACGCGCCGATTGGAAAAGTCTCATTCGGTGTCGAAGCGCTGGAGACCAACTTCACCGCTTTCATGGACCAGATCGTCCGCTCCAAGCCG
>Ga0207695_10004270_pt1 | contig 19622 bp, 18 predicted proteins | sample KBSC54metaG_FD_184354 | JGI IMG/M metagenome (GOLD analysis project Ga0207695, IMG submission 184354) | Corn rhizosphere microbial communities from Kellogg Biological Station, Michigan, USA - KBS C5-4 metaG (SPAdes) (version 2) | ecosystem: Host-associated > Plants > Roots > Rhizosphere > Soil... | reverse complement strand
CGGCATGATCGCGATCGTGGGCCGCCCGAACGTCGGCAAGTCGACGTTGATGAACGCACTCGTCGGCCAGAAGATCAGCATCACGTCGCGCAAGGCGCAGACGACCCGCCATCGCATCACCGGCATCAACACGTTCGACGACGCGCAGTTCGTGTTCGTCGACACGCCGGGTTTCCAGACCCGTCACAGCACCGCGCTGAACCGTTCGCTGAACCGCGCGGTCACGTCGACACTGACGTCGGTCGACGTGATCCTGTTCGTGATCGAAGCGGGCCGCTTCGGGCCCGACGACCAGAAGGTGCTCGACCTGATTCCGCCCGGTATGCCGACGCTGCTGATCGCGAACAAGATCGACCGCGTGACCGACAAGGCGACGCTGTTCCCGTTCATGCAGCAGATGAGCGCGCTGCGCGAATTCACCGAACTCGTGCCGCTGTCGGCGCAGCGGCCGGAAGACATCAAGCGCCTGCTGGAGACGATCAAGCCGTACCTGCCGGAAGGCGAGCCGATCTACGGCGAGGACGAGCTGACCGATCGCAGCTCGCGCTTCCTCGCGGCCGAGATCCTGCGCGAGAAGGTGTTCCGCTGGACTGGCGACGAACTGCCGTACACGAGCACCGTCATCATCGACAAGTTCGAGGAGGAGGGGCGCCTGAAGCGCATCTTCGCGACGATCCTCGTCGAGCGCGATTCGCACAAGGCGATGGTGATCGGCAAGAAGGGCGAGAAGCTCAAGCAGATCAGCACCGAGGCGCGGATGGACATGGAGAAGCTGTTCGACGGCCCCGTGTACCTCGAGACCTTCGTGAAGGTGAAGAGCGGCTGGGCCGACAACGAGGCGGGGCTGCGCGCCTATGGGTACGAATGACGCGCTGACGTCGACTGAAGACGCGGTGACGGCCGGCGCGAACGACGCGCCGCTGCCGGCACCGCCCGAACCGCCGCGCAAGGCGCGGCGCGCGACGTCTCGCACGTCCGATTTCCGCGTCGCCGAGCAGCCGGCGTTCGTGCTGCACAGCTATCCGTACCGGGAAACGAGCCTGATCGTCGACGTGCTGACGCGCGATCACGGCCGGCTCGCGCTCGTCGCGAAGGGCGCGAAGCGCCCGCACTCCGCACTGCGCGGCGTGCTGCAGACATTCCAGCCGCTGCTGCTGTCCTGGTCGGGCAAATCCGAGGTGCGCACGCTGACGGGCGCCGAGTGGGTCGGCGGGATGCTGCCGCTCGTCGGCGACGGGCTGCTGTGCGGCTTCTACGCGAACGAGCTGCTCGTGAAGTTCTGCGCGCGCGAAGATCCCCAGCCGCCGCTGTTCAATCATTACGTGCTGACCCTCACGCGCCTCGCGCACGGCGAACCCGCGGTGCAGGTGCTGCGCTCGTTCGAGCGCGTGCTGCTGCGCGAGACCGGCTACGCGATGGCGCTGAACCGCACGGTCGCGCGCCGTGCGGTCGAACCCGACCGCCGCTACGTGTTCGATCCCGAGCGCGGCGTGCGCAATGCTGACGACGATGTGCCGTCGCACTGGCCGGTCATCACCGGACAGACGTTGCTCGACATGGAGCAGGACGATTACCATCGAGCCCAGACGGTTGCGCAAAGCAAGACGCTGATGCGCTTCCTGCTGAACACCTATCTCGGCGGCACGCCGCTTGCCACGCGCCAGATCCTGATCGACCTGCAAAACCTATGAGCTTCTTCCTGACAACGCCCACCGCCATCGACCTCGGCGTGAACATCGACCACGTCGCGACGCTGCGCAATGCGCGCGGCACCGCCTATCCCGATCCGATCCGCGCGGCGCTCGCCGCCGAAGAGGCCGGTGCGGACGCGATCACGCTGCACCTGCGCGAGGATCGCCGTCACATCGTCGACGCGGACGTGCGCAAGCTGCGCCCGCTGCTGAAGACGCGCATGAACCTTGAATGCGCGGTGACGGCCGAGATGCTCGACATCGCGTGTGAAGTGCGTCCGCACGACGCGTGCCTCGTGCCCGAGAAGCGCGAGGAACTGACGACCGAAGGCGGCCTCGACGTCGCCGGCCACTTCGAGGCCGTGCGCGCGGCGTGCAAGCAGCTTGCCGACGTGGGCGTGCGCGTGTCGCTGTTCATCGACCCGGACGAAACGCAGATCCGCGCCGCGCACGAAGCGGGCGCGCCGGTGATCGAGCTGCATACGGGCCGCTACGCCGAGGCGCACGACGAAGCCGCGCAGCAGCGCGAATACGAGCGCATCGTCGCGGGCGTGCAGGCCGGCGCGAAGCTCGGCCTTAAGGTCAACGCGGGTCACGGCCTGCATTACACGAACGTGCAGCAGATCGCCGCGATCGACGGCATCGTCGAGCTGAACATCGGCCACGCAATCGTCGCGCATGCGATCTTCGCGGGCTGGGACAACGCGGTGCGCGAGATGAAGGCGATCATGGTTGCCGCACGCGTCGCCGCGCTGCATGGCGGCGCGCGTTGAAGATGAAGTTCCATCGCGCCGCCGGCGTCGTTTGCAACCCGGCTCCGCTGGGACGCTCCGGCGCGTACTGACATGGCAATCTACGGTATCGGTACCGACATTGCCCAGGTGAGCCGCGTCGCGGCCGTGCTCGAACGCACGGGCGGCCGGTTTGCCGAGAAGGTGCTGGGCCCCGACGAGCTGCGCGTGTTCCATGCGCGTCGCGCACGTTCCGAGGCGCGCGGCATCGCGTTTCTCGCGACGCGCTTTTCCGCGAAGGAAGCGTTCTCGAAGGCGATCGGGCTCGGCATGCACTGGCCGATGACGTGGCGTGCATTGCAGACCCTCAACCACCCGAGCGGCGAGCCGTACGTGGTCGCGTCGGGCGAACTGGCCGACTGGCTTGCCGCGCGCGGCATCACGGCGCGCGTGACGGTCAGCGACGAACGCGACTATGCGGTGTCGTTCGTGATCGCCGAGACGGACGCCGCGCCCGCACCTGTTTCCCGAACCTCCTCCTGACGGAATTCCCGATTCGATGAAAACGACTCCCGGCCCGGTCATGCTCGACGTCGTCGGCACGGCCCTGTCGCGCGACGATGCGCGGCGCCTCGCGCATCCGAACACCGGCGGCGTGATCCTGTTCGCGCGGCACTTCCAGAATCGTGCGCAACTGACCGCGCTGACCGACTCGATCCGCGCGGTGCGCGAAGACGTCCTGATCGCCGTCGATCATGAAGGCGGGCGCGTGCAGCGTTTCCGCACAGACGGCTTCACGGTGCTGCCTGCGATGCGCCGCCTCGGCGAGCTGTGGGATCGCGACGTGCTGCTCGCGACGAAGGTCGCGACCGCCGTCGGCTACATCCTGGCCGCCGAGCTGCGCGCGTGCGGGATCGACATGAGCTTCACGCCCGTGCTCGATCTCGACTACGGGCACTCGAAAGTGATCGGCGATCGCGCGTTCCATCGCGACCCGCGCGTCGTCACGCTGCTCGCGAAGAGCCTGAACCACGGGCTGTCGCTTGCCGGCATGGCGAACTGCGGCAAGCATTTTCCGGGGCACGGCTTCGCGGAGGCCGATTCGCACGTCGCGCTGCCGACCGACGATCGCACGCTCGATGCGATCCTCAAGCAGGACGTCGCGCCGTACGACTGGCTCGGCTTGTCGCTGTCCGCGGTGATTCCCGCGCACGTGATCTACACGCAGGTCGACCAGCGGCCGGCCGGTTTCTCGCGCGTGTGGCTGCAGGACATCCTGCGCGGCCGGCTCGGCTTCACGGGCGCGATCTTCAGCGACGATCTGTCGATGGAGGCTGCCCGCGAAGGCGGCACGCTCACTCAGGCGGCCGAAGCCGCGCTCGCCGCCGGTTGCGACATGGTGCTCGTCTGCAACCAGCCGGACGCAGCCGAGGTCGTGCTGAACGGGCTGAAGGCGCACGCATCGGCCGAGTCGGTACGACGTCTCAAGCGGATGCGCGCGCGCGGCAAGGCGCTCAAGTGGGACAAGCTGATCGTGCAGCCCGAGTATCTGCAGGCGCAGGCGCTGTTGAGCAGCGCACTGGCGTAAGCGGGGAAGGGGCTGGCGCGGTACCGCGCCATTCCGGTCGCTGAAGCAAAAAGCCGCGCAACCGCGCGGCTTTTTACATGGGGTGCGGCAGGCGTGAACAGGACCGCGGCGGAAATCGGGTATGCCGGCGCGGCAACCTCATGGCGCAACTAACGGTCAAATCCTGCCAGCGCCCGCATGCATCGACGGCCGCTCAGTTCACCTTCATCCGCTGCAGTTTGTTGTACAGCGTCTTGGGGCTGATGCCGAGCAGCGTCGCCGCGCGGTGGCGCGTGCCGCCGACCGCGTCGAGCGTCGCACGGATCAGCAGATCCTCGACGTCGGCCAGCGGTGTGCCGACCTTGATCTGCACGCTGCTGCCGTTCAGCGCGGCGCCGGCGGCGAAGCTGGTCTCGCCGGCGCGCAGCGTCTCGATGAAGTCGCCCGATGCGTCGTACGCGAAGCGCACGCGCTCCTGCAGCTCACGCACGTTGCCGGGCCATTCGTAGGACACGCATTCGCGCACGAAGCCCGGCGCCGCGCGCTTGTCGGTCGTGTTGCGGCCGGTCGCGCGCGCTTCGCGGTTCAGTTCGTCGATCAGCGCGTCCGCGATCGCGAGTGCGTCGCCGTCGCGCTCGCGCAGCGGCGGCATCGTGACCGATGCCGCATCGAGGCGCAGCCACAGATCCTCGCGCAGCGTGCCGTTCGCGACCGCTTCGCGCGCCGGGCGGCGCGTGGTCGCGATCAGCCGGAAATCGCTCGTGATCGCGCTCGTGCCGCCGATCCGCATGAAGTTCTGCGAATCGAGCGCTTGCAGCAGCGCTTCCTGCAGCACGAGCGGCAGCGCGGTGATCTCGTCGAGGAACAGCGTGCCGCCGCCCGCCTGTTCGAACAGGCCCGATTCGCGGCGCTCGGCGCCGTCGAATGCGCCGCGCTCATGGCCGAACAGCACGCTGTCGAGCGATGCGCCGTGCCGGCCGGCCTGCGTGATCGTCCGGCAGTCGAACGACACGAACGGCCCTTTGCGGCGGCGGCTCAGTTCATGCAGCGTGCGTGCGGCCAGCTTCTTGCCGGTGCCGGCTTCGCCCGCGAACAGCACGGCCGTTTCGGTGCGCGCGTTGTGCTCGATCATGTCGTACACGTGCTGCATCGCGTCGCTGCGGCCGACCAGTGCGCCGAAGCGGCCGAGATGGCGCAGCGATGCGCGCAGCGACTGCACTTCGTCGATCAGTTCGTACGGGCGGGGGATTCGCGCGAGCAGGCTGCGCAGGCGCGGAATGTTGATCGGCTTCAGCAGGTAGTCCCAAATACCGTGACGCAGGCCCTCGATTGCGCTTTCGACCGTCGCGTTGCCCGTCAGCACGATGACGGGCAACGAGCCGTTCGGCTGTTGCTGCGGCAGGTGCTGGAGCAGGTCGAACCCGCTGCCGTCCGGCAGGTTCAGGTCGACGAGGACGACATCGGGAATCGAGCGGCCGAGCGCCGTGCGCGCTTCGGCGAGCGACGTGGCCGTGTCGACCGAGAAGCCGTCTGCGGCGAGCAGCGCGGTGAGGCCGGAGAGACTGTTGGGATCGTCTTCGACAATCAGGGCGTGTGGCATGGTGGACGCGAGTCGAGTCAAGAGAGGCGGGCCGTCGGCCATCGGGAGCCGCAGCCGCATGTCAGATTAAAAACTGATTTTATGCCCCGCCGAACGCGTAACGCGCATTATTTCTCCGGCGCTATAAAACAGTTACCGATGATACAAATTGAATATCTTTACCGGTGGATTTTGTGCTTGATATGGCACTGGTTTGTGGTCGCTGTTGGCGACAGGCAAACAAAAAGCGCCCCGAAGGGCGCTTTGTTCGACGCGGGAATCGCTGGCGATTACGCGCGGCTGCGGTATTCGTTCGTGCGCGTATCGATTTCGATCTTGTCGCCGGTGTTGCAGAAGAGCGGAACCTGCAGTTCGAAGCCCGTTGCGAGCTTTGCGTTCTTCAGCACCTTGCCCGACGACGTGTCGCCCTTGACGGCCGGCTCGGTGTAGGTGATCTCGCGAACGAGGATCGTCGGCAGTTCGACCGAGATCGCCTTCTCGTTGTAGAACACGACTTCGCATGCCATGCCGTCTTCGAGGTAGTTCAGCGCTTCGCCCATCATTTCGGCTTCGACTTCGAACTGGTTGTAGTCGGCGTCCATGAACACGTACATCGGGTCGGCGAAGTACGAGTACGTCACTTCCTTGCGGTCGAGCACGACGACGTCGAACTTGTCGTCGGCCTTGTAGACCGATTCCTGGCCTGCGTTGGTCAGCAGGTTCTTCATCTTCATCTTGACGACGGCGGCGTTACGGCCCGACTTGTTGTATTCCGTCTTCGAGATGACCCATGCGTCGCTGCCGATCTGCACGACGTTGCCTACGCGGAGTTCCTGTGCGGTCTTCATAAAAAAACTGTCCTGATCAAATCAAATAAATAGGTGCCTGAGCGTTGCGCAACAGCCGAGGTGCCAAGCGGTGCGTTCCGGTGGACGCCAAAAGCGAGCGCTTGCATGGTCAGCCGTCGGATAACCGCTTATTTTAACTGAGATTTTGCGTATTCGGCCAGCTTTCCGGCGAGATCGCCGACGGCCGCGAGCGTATCGGCCCAGCGGGCCGCGTTGGCGGCCAGTGCGGCGCGGTGTTGCAGGAAATCGGCCCAGTCGGGCGTGCCGGCGCCGTTCCACGCATGCCAGAAGCGCCCGAGCGCCGCGCGCGGCGCGTCGGCGAGGCCGGCAGACAGGTGCGCGAGCGCGGCGTCGAGCTTCGGCAGGTGCACATCGTCGGCCTGCGGGTAGATGTGCCACACGAACGGCTTGCGTGCCCACTGCGCACGGACGAACGAATCCTCGCCGCGTACGAAATTGATGTCGGCCACCCACAGCAGCGGGTCGTAGTCGGCCTGCGGAACGAACGCGAGCCCGTGAGCGACCAGGTTGCCGCTGCTCGCATGCGCGCCCGCGCCGAACGACTCGACCCCGAAAAAGCGCGCCACGGCGGGCGACACGCGGCCGGCCGGCACGAGCGCGACGACCGGTGACGGGCCGTCGCGCCACTGCGCGAGCAGCGCGTCGACGGCCGGATTCTCGTATGCGAACAGGCTGACGACCGTCGTGCCGGGCGCCGGCGGTGCGCCGCCGGTCGCGCGCTGCCACCACGCGGCGCGCGCGGCCGCGTCGGTTTCGAACGTGGTGCGGCGCGCATCGAGGTCGTGTTCCTTCAGGACGCCGCCCGTGCCGGCCGACAGGCCCGGGAAGAAGAATGTCTTCAGCAGCGGGTAGCGCGGATGCGGCGACGGCCGCAAATGGAAATCGGCGACCCAATCCTCGGCGCTCAGGTATTCGAGGTTGATCCACACCGGGCGACGCGCACGGCGTGCCATCGCCGCCAGATACGCACCGGGCAGCTCGCATGCGAATGCCTCGATCACGACGTCGGCGATCTCGAGCGCGTCGCCGGCTTCCGCATGCCAGTGCTCGATCGCGATGCCGTCGACCGACTGCCGTCCCGCGTCGGGATCGACCCCCGGCAGCAGGCGCGCGAACGTGCGCAGGTCGTCGACGAACAGGCGAACCTGCCAGCCGTGCTCGTGTGCGAGCTGGCGCGCGACGCGCCAGCACACGCCGATGTCGCCGAAATTGTCGATTACCGTGCAGAAGAGGTCGCAGGCGATCGGTTCGCCCGGCGCGAGCGGCGCAGCGGATTGGGGGGCAGCGGTGGTGCGTGGCATCGAAGCGGGCCGGTGAATGCTCTAAACTGGCGATTCTAATAGACCCGTCCCGCGTTACAAGGCGCCCGGATCACGCATGACAGCCCCAGAAGCCTCCGATACTCCGTTCGAACCGAAGAAGATCCTTGCGCAGTTGCCGCACATGCCGGGTGTCTATCGCTATTACGACACGGCGGGCGCCGTCCTCTACGTCGGCAAGGCGCGCGACCTGAAGAAGCGCGTGTCGAGCTATTTCACGAAGACGCAACTGTCGCCGCGCATCGCGATGATGGTCACGCGCATCGCGCGCATCGAAACGACCGTCACGCGCTCGGAAGCCGAGGCGCTGCTGCTCGAGAACAATCTGATCAAGGCGCTCGCGCCGCGCTACAACATCCTGTTTCGCGACGACAAGTCATATCCGTACCTGAAGCTCACCGCGCACCGTTTTCCGCGGATGGCCTACTACCGCGGCTCGGTCGACAAGCAGAACCAGTATTTCGGGCCGTTCCCGAGTGCGTGGGCCGTGCGCGAGAGCATCCAGATCCTGCAGCGTGTGTTCCAGTTGCGGACCTGCGAGGATTCGGTCTTCAACAACCGCACGCGGCCGTGCCTGCTGCACCAGATCGGACGCTGCACGGCGCCGTGCGTCGGTGCGATTTCCGACGAGGATTACGCGGTCGACGTGTCGAACGCCGCGCGTTTCCTGCTCGGCCGGCAGTCCGAAGTGATGAACGAGCTCGAGCAGAAGATGCACGCGTTCGCGGCCGAGCTGAAATTCGAGCAGGCGGCTGCGGTGCGCAACCAGATGAGTTCGCTTGCAACGGTGCTGCACCAGCAGGCGATCGAGGTCGGCGGCGACAGCGACGTCGACATCCTGGCGGTCGTCGCGCTGGGCGGCCGCGTGTGCGTGAACCTTGCGATGGTGCGCGGCGGCCGCCATCTCGGCGACAAGGCGTATTTCCCGACGCACGTCGAAAGCGCGCTGACGCTTGTCGAGGGCGGCCTCGGCGACGAGGCCGAGGTGGCGGAGGTTGCCGACGCGGTCGGCGGTGTGCTGCCCGACCAGCCTGCGGCAGAAGGAGGCAGCGCGCGCGGCGACGCGGTGGCGTCGGTCGAGGCCGAAGTGCTCGATGCGTTCATCTCTCAGCACTATCTCGGCAACCGCGTGCCGCCGGTGCTTGTCGTGAGTCATGCGCCCGCGAGCCGCGACCTGCTCGAGCTGCTGTCCGAGCAGGCCGGCCACAAGGTGTCGCTGGTGCGGCAGCCGCAGGGGCAGCGGCGTGCGTGGCTGTCGATGGCCGAGCAGAACGCGCGGCTCGCGCTCGCGCGGCTGCTGTCCGAGCAGGGCTCGCAGCAGGCGCGTACGCGCGCGCTCGCGGAGACGCTCGGCTACGAATGCGACGATCTCGCGACGCTGCGGATCGAATGCTTCGACATCAGCCATACGATGGGTGAGGCGACGCAGGCGTCATGCGTTGTCTATCACCATCACAAGATGCAGTCGGGCGAGTATCGTCGCTACAACATCACGGGTATCACGCCGGGCGACGATTACGCGGCGATGCGGCAGGTGCTCACGCGCCGCTACGAGAAGATGGTCGAGCAGGCCGCGCAGGCGGCCGCCGCCGACGATGCGGCGGGCATCGACGGCGAGTCGACGCGCCAGGCCGAGGCGTCGAGCCTGCTGCCGAACCTCGTGCTGATCGACGGCGGCAAGGGTCAGGTCGAAATCGCGCGGCAGGTGTTCACCGAGCTCGGGCTCGACACGTCGATGCTGGTCGGCGTCGCGAAAGGCGAGGGGCGCAAGGTGGGCCTCGAGACGCTCGTGTTCGCGGACGGCCGCACGCCGCTCGAACTCGGCAAGGAGAGCGCCGCGCTGATGCTCGTTGCGCAGATTCGCGACGAGGCGCACCGCTTCGCGATTACGGGCATGCGCGCGAAGCGGGCGAAGGCGCGCCAGACGTCGCGGCTCGAGGAACTCGAGGGCGTCGGCGCGAAGCGCCGGCAGCGGCTGCTCGCGCGCTTCGGCGGGTTGCGCGGCGTCGTTGCCGCGAGCGTCGAGGAACTCGCGAGCGTCGAGGGCATCTCGCACGCGCTCGCCGAGCAGATCTACAAGCAGCTTCACTGACGCGCCCGTGCGGCCGGCTGCCTTGCCCGCGTTTTCGCGTTCTTGTGGCAGGCCGGTCGACACGGCACAATTGCGAATCCTTTACTGTCCCGGATGCCATGCCGTTCAATTTCCCGATTTTCCTGACGTGGGTACGGATCGTGCTGATTCCGCTCGTCGTCGGCGTGTTCTATCTGCCGGACACGGTGATGGGCGGCGCGCACCGCAATCTCGCGGCGGCGGCGATCTTCATTCTCGCCGCGCTGACCGACTGGTTCGACGGGTTTCTCGCGCGCAAGTGGAACCAGACGTCGTCGTTCGGCGCGTTTCTCGATCCGGTGGCGGACAAGCTGATGGTGACGGCCGCGCTGCTGATCCTCGTGCAGATTTCGCGGGTCGACGCGGCGATCGCGCTCGTGATCGTCGGCCGCGAGATCGCGATCTCGGCGCTGCGCGAGTGGATGGCGCAGATCGGCGCGTCGAAGAGCGTCGCGGTGAACCAGCTCGGCAAGTTCAAGACCGCGTGCCAGATGGTCGCGATCCCGATGCTGCTGTTCTACGGGCCGCTGCCGCTCGGCGTCGCGACGATCGACACGCGCGTGTGGGGCGAGTGGCTGATGTATCTCGCGGCGGTGCTGACGATCTGGTCGATGCTGTACTACATGAAGCTTGCGTGGCCGCAGATTCGCGAGCGCGGCGGCGCGTGACCCGCGCCACGCGTTCGGCGGCGCGGGTTTTTGGAAAAAGGGCTGGAAAAGCCCTTGACATACGAATGTGCCTTAGACATAATCTCGCTTCTCCGCTGCACGGCGAAGTAAGTGCGACGGGGAAGCAGTAGCGCAGCAATACGCGGGAGTAGCTCAGTTGGTAGAGCGCAACCTTGCCAAGGTTGAGGTCGCGAGTTCGAGACTCGTCTCCCGCTCCAGATTTTTCTGGCAGCGTGTTGGTCGGCAAAGCGCTGCACATGCAGGACAAATGCGGGAGTAGCTCAGTTGGTAGAGCGCAACCTTGCCAAGGTTGAGGTCGCGAGTTCGAGACTCGTCTCCCGCTCCAGGATTTTTCGGCAGCGTGTTGGTCGGCAAAGCGCTGCACATGCAGGACAATGCGGGAGTAGCTCAGTTGGTAGAGCGCAACCTTGCCAAGGTTGAGGTCGCGAGTTCGAGACTCGTCTCCCGCTCCAAGTAATGGGGAAGCCACGCTTCCCTTTTTATTTGATGGACTTACGGTCCTCGAATTAAAATCTGTCGCTTGCCTTCACGGCATCCGGACAGTCCGCTTTTGGCGCGATAGCAAAGCGGTTATGCAGCGGCCTGCAAAGCCGTTTAGGCCGGTTCGACTCCGGCTCGCGCCTCCAGGTAGTAAAAGAAAAGCCCCGCTTCGGCGGGGCTTTTCTTTTTCCGTCTCGCGTTCGACGGGTTTCGCATCGAGATGGTGTTCGATCATCGGCGGGGCCTGGTCCGTCGATTCACGTCAATCGAATCGGGTGACGCCTTGTCATGGATCGGACATAAGGTCACTTTGTTGCCCCGGTTTGCCGGCGGCTCCGACACCGTCGCGCGAGGTTCGCCTTTCGATCCGTTTCGCTCTGCACTTGCAAATGTGCCTGTCCGATTTAGTATGCGGAAACCACGCCCGGCGCGGGCGCACACTTATGCGGTAAGGAGACCCATGCACCCCCGGACGGCAGCACCTTACTCCATTGTGGCAGTCGGCATCGTGATCGCCTGCGCGCTGATGGGCCTGTGCGTGCTGCAACTGTTCCAGAGCCGCCACGACGCACTGGAGCGCGCCAGCGAGACCTCGCGCAATCTCGGCCTGATTGCCGAGCGCGACATCGAGCGCAACTTCGAGCTCTACGACCTGTCCTTGCAGGCGTTGATCCATGGCCTGCAGCGGCCGGACGTGATGGCTGCTTCGCCGGCCCTGCGGCACGGCGTGCTGTTCGACAACTCGATGACCGCGCAATTTCTCGGTTCGCAACTGGTGCTCGATGCCGACGGCAACATCATTCTGGATTCGGCCAACGACGTTCCGCGCAAGGGCAATTTCGCCGATCGCAAGTACTTCACCGTTCACCGCGACAATCCAAACGTGGGGCTCTATGTCAGCGATCCGTTCGCGTCGCGCCTGCGCAGCGGCATGCTCAGCATTGCGCTGTCGCGGCGAATCTCGAACCCGGACGGGTCGTTTGCCGGCGTCGCGCTGATTGCGATCAATCTCGAATATTTCCACCAGCTGTTCGCGGGGCTGTCGCTGGGGCGGCATGGGTCGATGTCGCTGATCGGCAAGGATGGCGTCATGGTCATGCGCCAGCCATATGATGTCCGTACCATCGGCCGCGACATCAGCAAGGCGGCAACCTTTCGACGGTTCGGAGCCGCCCCGGAGGGCTCGTTCTCGGAAACGTCGTCGATCGACGGCGTGCGCCGTCTCTACTACTTCAAGCATCTACCGACGCTGCCGCTGATCATCATGGTTGCGGAAGCCGAGCAGGACATCTATGCGGCGTGGCGGCACCGCGCCGTGACGATCGGTGCGCTTGTGGTGACGTTCGGCGCCGCGTTTATTGCGCTGTCCTTCATGCTCGGCGCGCAACTGCGGCGACGGATGCGTGCGGAATCCGAGCTTGTGCTGCTGGCGCGCACCGACGGTCTCACCGGCTTGAACAATCGCCGCAGCTTTGGCGAAGTGCTGGACCGGGAGTGGCGTCGCGCACGGCGGGCCAGTTCCATTTTCTCGCTGCTGTTCGTCGACGTTGACCGCTTCAAGGCCTACAACGACATCTATGGCCACCAGGCGGGCGACGACGCGTTGACCGCGGTCGCACGCTGCATCGGCGAAAACATCCGCCGGCCGGTAGATACCGCGGCCCGCTACGGCGGGGAGGAATTCGTGGTGTTGCTCCCCGATACCCCGCAGACGGGGGCGGCCCAGATCGCCGAGCGGATTCGCGCGGCAATCGACGAACTGGCACTCGAGCACGCCGGAAGCGAATACGGGCGCGTCACCGCCAGTATCGGACTGGCGAGTTGGGCGCCGGATCAGGAGGGGGAGCCGAGCGCCGTGATCAAGGCGGCCGACGAGGCGCTCTACTATGCAAAGGCAACCGGTCGGAACAAGGTCGCTACCTTCCAGCCCACGGCTTGATGGAAACCGGACTCCTCGGTGACCCATGGTTTGGTGGCTTCGATAACACAAAAGCCCCACTTGGCCGTTGCGGATGCAACGGCCAAGTGGGCGATCAGCCATCCACCGGCTGCGCCGGCGTTTCGAGCTTCAACTGATAGAACGCCGCATCGAGCCAGCGGCCGAACTTGAATCCCGCCTCCGTGATCGTGCCCGAGTGCACGAATCCCAGTTTCGTATGCAGTGCGATGCTCCCGGCATTGGTTGCATCGATACAGCCGACCAGCACGTGCACCTGCGCTTCGCGCGCACGCCGGACCACTTCGCGCAGCAGCAGTTCGCCGAGCCCGCGGCCGCGCTGGTCGCGGTGCACGTAGACGCTGTGTTCCACCGTGTACTTGTACGCGGGGAACGCGCGGAACGTACCCCAGCTCGCGAAGCCGAGCAGCGTGCCCGACGCGTCCACCGCGCCGACGACCGGAAAACCGCCCGCGCGCTTCGTTGCAAACCACGTGACCATCGCTTCCGGCGGGCGCGGCCGGTAGTCGTACAGCGCGGTCGAATTCACGATCGCGTCGTTCAGGATCTCGAGGATGGCCGCTGCGTGCTCGGCCTCGCTGCAATCGATCAGGCGCACGTCGTCGCGCTGTTTCGGGGAATTCATAACGGCTCCGGTTGGTTTTGAACGGGTTGCGCACACGCGCGCGCATCACGCGCTCCGCGCGCCGGCCGCGGATGCATCGCAGATCACGACGACATAGTGCGCGGCATGCGACGACGGATTGCTGAAGATCAGCGGCCGATCGAGCCGCATGGCCAGACAGTCGCCTTCGTGAAGTTCGTGAAGCTCGCTGCCGAACGTGACGTCGACGCGGCCGCTGATGATCCATATCTGCTGATGCAGCGCGCTTTCGCGTCCGCCGCTGTCGTACGCGACGCGCGCGCCGGGCGGGAAATCGACCTCGACGAGCTGGATCGGCGACGGCCAGCCGGGCGGGGACAGGTTGCGCCGCACATAGCCGGACGCCGGATCGCGCCATTCGGCCTGCTGCGCGCGCCGTGCCAGCGGCTGCGCGGGCGTGTCGTCCCGGTCGCCGCCGAACAGCCCGGCCAGCGACACGCCGAGACCTGCCGCGAGCTTGTCGAGCACGACGGCCGTCGGGCTGGCCGACGCGCGTTCGATGAGCGAGATCATCGAACGGCTGACGCCGGAGCGCGCGGCCAGCGCATCGAGCGTGTAGCCTCGAGCAGTACGCAGATCACGCACGCGCCGGGCGATGCGCTCGTTGATGCCGGTATCGTCGGCAGCGGTCGTCACTGATTCTTGCATGATGGATTAATTCTCCAGCAAACTGGAATTCGGTGTCAACGGTGCATTGGCGGCGGCCGACCGATGGCGCGATGGCCTCCGAACGCCTTGCCCGGCAGTCACGCGCAGCGTAATATACGAATCGACTACGTTTCGTTTAATTGGGGATATATGGGCATCATCAAGATTTCCGAGCACATGCACGAACGGCTGCGCTCGACGAGCACGGCGTTGAGTCGGTCGATCAACGCACAGGCCGAACACTGGCTGCGTGTCGGGATGCTGGCGGAACTCAATCCGGCGCTGTCGTACGGTGACATCTGCCGGATGCTGATCGAGGCCGAAGCACGGGGCGGCGACGTGGCTCCGGCAGAGCCGGTCGCGCATGGCATCGAGCAGGTGGCGTAATGGTGAAGCGCGAAATCCCGATCCGCGGCACCGCGGAAATCGCCAAGTCGCGCGAGGCCGCGAAGCTCGCGTCGCAGGTGCTGACGATGATCGCCGAGCATGTGAAGCCTGGCGTCTCCACCGATGAACTGGACGCGCGCTGCCGCGAATACATCGTCGACGTGCTCGGCGCGATACCGGCGAACATCGGCTACCACGGCTATCCGAAGACCCTGTGCGCGTCGGTCAACCATGTGGTCTGTCACGGCATTCCGTCGTCACGCCCGATGCGTGACGGCGACATCGTGAACCTCGACATCGCGGTGATCAAGGACGGCTGGTACGGCGATACGAGCCGCATGTATTTCGTCGGCGAACCGGGCGAACTCGCGCGGCGTCTCGTCGCGGCAACCTACGAAGCGATGCACGCGGGTATCCGCGCGGTGCGTCCGGGCGCGACGCTGGGCGACGTCGGTTACGCGATCCAGCAGGTCGCGCATCGCGAAGGGTTCAGCGTGGTCCGCGAGTACTGCGGGCACGGCATCGGCGACGTGTATCACGACGAGCCGCAGGTGCTTCACTACGGCCGTCCGGGCACCGGCGTGCCGCTGCGGCCGGGGATGATCTTCACGATCGAGCCGATGCTCAACGCGGGCAAGCGCGACACGCGCGTGCTGCCGGACGGCTGGACGGTCGTCACGAAGGACCATTCGCTGTCCGCGCAATGGGAGCACATGGTCGTGGTGACGGAAACGGGCTTCGAGGTGCTGACCGACGATGCGAAGCCGCTGGCATTTGCGGCGCTTTCCGGCACGCACGTGGCCTGACGCGTGCCGTGCGCCGCGTCAGGCGGCGCAGCGGCGCGGCGGCGCAAATGAACGGGCCCCGCAGCAGGGCCTGTTTCGTTCGAGGTCGCGCGGCACGATTCACCCGCGACTGCGGTTGCCTGTTGCGTGACGCGAGACCGCGGCTTAACCGCGCGCTTTCTGCCATGCGTGTTCGACGAACACGCGGCACAGCGCTTCCATCCCTTTGCGGTCTTCATCGTCGAAGCGTGCGGCGACCGGGCTGTCGACGTCCCACACGCCGATCAGCGTGCCGTCGCCGGCCACCAGCGGCACGACGATTTCCGATTCCGATGCCGCATCGCACGCGATATGGCCGGGGAAGTCATGCACGTCGCGCACGACCTGCGTCTCGCGCGTCTGCGCGGCCGTGCCGCACACGCCCTTGCCGAGCGCGATCCGCACGCACGCCGGCTTGCCCTGGAACGGCCCGACCACGAGTTCGGCCCCGTCGAAGAAGTAGAAGCCGGCCCAGTTGAGGCGGTCGAGCGAGTGGTAGACGAGCGCGGAGAAATTCGCCGCGTTCGCGGTCAGGTCGCGTTCGGACTCGACGAGCGCACGTGCCTGCTCGACGAGCGTCGCATATTGATCGGCCTTGGAGGCGGTGGGGTCGTTGGACAGCGTGAACATGGCGGGAAAGCGATAGGGGTTGTGAAAATGCGCGATGCGCAAAATGCGCGATGCGCGTCCCGCAGTCTACGGCACGCGCGTGCGGTCTGCAGCGCGCGGTTGCGTGTGACGCGGCGCGCTCAATCGGGCTCGAGCCCGGCAAACCGCTCCGCCAGAAAATCGAGCAGCGCCCGCACCGCGGGCAGCAGCCCGCGCCGCGACGCGAATACTGCGTGCACGATCTCGCGGCGCGGCGCCCAGTCCGGCAGCACGGTCGCCAGTTCGCCGTGCGCGACCTCGTCGCGTACCATCATCGTCGGCAATTGCACGACACCGACGCCCGCGACCGCCGCCGCGCGCAGCGCGAGCATGCCGCCCGTCACGAAGCGCGGCTGGTGATGGATTTCGGCCTGAGCGCCGTCGGGCCCGCGCAGCCGCCACACGTGCGCGGACTGTGGCACGCCGTGATCGAGGCTCGGCAGACGCGCGAGATCGGCGGGAACGGCCGGCACGCCATGTTCGCGCAGCAGTGCGGGGCTCGCGACGAGGCACTGGCCGCGCTCGGCCAGCACGCGCAGCGCGAGATCGCTGTCCTCGAGCGGCGGCGGGCGCACGCGGATCGCGACATCGATCCCTTCGCCGACCACGTCGACGCGCCGGTTGGTCGCTTCAAGGTGGATCTCGACGCGCGGGCACTCGGCCATGAACGCGGCGATCATCGTGCCGACCAGCGAATCGAGCAGCATGATCGGGCAACTGACGCGCACGATGCCGCGCGGCTCCTCGTGCAGCAGCGCGATCGCCTCGTCGGCCGCATCGGCCTCGACGAGCATCGCGCGGCAATGCGCGTAATAGGTCTGGCCGACGTCGGTGACCGTGAAGCGGCGCGTCGAGCGCTGGATCAGCCGCATCCCGAGCCGCGCCTCGAGCAGTGCGACGCGACGGCTCAGCTTCGATTTCGGCATGTCCAGCGCGCGCCCGGCCGACGCGAAGCCGCCATGCTCGACGACCTGCACGAAATAGTAGAGATCGTTCAGATCTCGTTCTTTATCGTTCATGAAATGGAACGCTGAGTGCGATTTTGGCAGTCTACCGGATCGATCGTTCCACCTCTATATTCATGCTCAGGATGCGAAACACGTGTTTCGCCGCAATTTGGAGAGGGCAATGAAGAAGATCCAGGGTGTGTACAGTGCGCCGCGCGGCCATTGGGTCGGCGACGGTTTCCCGGTGCGTTCGATGTTCAGCTACCAGTCTCACGGCGCGCACCTGAGCCCGTTCCTGCTGCTCGACTACGCGGGCCCCGCGACGTTCGAGCCGGCTTCGGCTCCGCGCGGTGTCGGCGAGCATCCGCATCGCGGGTTCGAAACGGTGACGATCGTCTATGACGGCGAAGTCGCGCACCGCGACTCGACCGGCGCGGGCGGCGTGATCGGCCCGGGCGACGTGCAGTGGATGACGGCCGCGAGCGGGATCCTGCACGAGGAATTCCACTCGGAGGCATTCACGAAGCGTGGCGGCCCGCTCGAGATGGTGCAGCTGTGGGTGAACCTGCCCGCCGCGGACAAGATGGGCGCACCCGGCTACCAGACGCTGCTGAACGCGGACATCCCCGTGGTCGAATTGCCGGACGGCGCGGGGCGTGCGCGGATCATCGCGGGCGAACTCGACGGGCGGCGCGGCGCGGCCCGCACGCACACGCCGATCGACGTGTGGGACGTGCTGCTCGTGGCAGGCGGCCATGCGCGGTTCCCGGTCGCCGACGGGCGCACGCTCGCGGTGGTCGTGCTGAGCGGCACGGTGCAGGTGAACGGCGAGACGGTCGCCCGCGAAGCGCAGTTCGTGCAACTGGGTCGCGACGGCCGCGACGTCGAGATCGAAGCGAACGGCGACGCGAAGCTGCTGATCCTGAGCGGCGAGCCGATCGACGAGCCCGTCGTCGGTTACGGGCCGTTCGTGATGAACTCGCAAGCGGAGATCCGTACCGCGATCGAGGATTTCAACAGTGGCCGCTTCGGCAAGATGCCGGCATGACGGACAGGCCCCGCGCAATGCGGGGCCTTTTTTGCGCGCGGGCGTTACGCGCGGGCGGACGGTCGCGCGTGCTTCGAGGCATAATCAGCGGTTGCCGCGCGCCGGCCGGCGCGCCCGAATCAGGACCGCACATGAACGCATCCGCACCCGCCGCATCCCCGAGCGCCGCCGATCTCGACTGGCGCTGGAAATCCTTCGACGCGCTGACGGCGCGCGAAATCTACTCGATCCTCGAAGCGCGCAGCGCGGTGTTCGTGGTCGAGCAGAACTGCGTGTATCACGATATCGACGATGCGGACCAGGCCGCGTGGCACCTGGCCGCATACGATCCGGCCGGCCGTCTGGCCGGCTATCTGCGCGTGCTGCTGCCCGATGCGCAGAACACCGACGTGCGCATCGGCCGCGTGCTGACGACCGCCGCGTTTCGCGGCGCGGGCCTCGGCAACGGGCTGCTGTCGCGCGCGCTCGAGCATATCCGCGCGCAGTGGCCGGATACGCCCGTGAGCCTGCATGCGCAGGCCCACTTGCAGCGCTTTTACGGCGCATTCGGCTTCACGCCGAGTTCGGACGTGCACGACGAGGATGGTATCCCGCACGTGTGGATGAGCAGCACGCGCGCGTGATGCGCGACGCGCCCGGCAGTCAGTGCGCGGTGCGCGCCACCGATGGCTGGTCCGCGCGCTGCACGGCCCGTTCGCCGATCAGGCGCCCGCGCGCGGACAGCCGCAGCCAGTGCCGCAGCGCGATCAGCGCGCCGATCACGCTCATCATCGAGCCGGGAATCCACAGCAGCAGGCCGCCGATCTGCTGGTCGCGCAGCGGGCTCAGCCACGTGAACGCGCGGCCGCAGATCGAGTAGATCGGATACAGCTCGTGCGGCGTGAAGAAGATCAGCGCGCCGAGCGCGATCTGCGGCGGGATCGCCGCGACGACGATCAGGATCCGGCGGCCGGGCGACAACCGCGCGGGCGGCGCGGGGCGCGGATCGACGACGAGCCACCAGAACAGCAGCCCGTCGATCACCATGCTCCAGTTCATCACGCGATAGAGGCGCCAGTCGAGCATCGCGATGAAGTGGATCGGCGACAGCAGCCAGAAATAGATCAGCCCGACGAACAGCACGACCGCGACGACGGGATGGAACACCACGTCGAGCGTCGCGCGCACGGGCGCCGACGCGAGCGCGGGGCGCACGAAGCGCTGCCGCCAGCGAAACGGGATGCCCGCGCGAATCGCCGCGCCCGGATAGGACAGCGCGATGAAGAACGGCCCGAGGTGGTGCAGCACGAGGTGCTGCGCGCGGTGCAGGAAGAACTCGTGCTCGAAGAAATAGTCGAGCCGCGTATGCAGCGCGATGTAGAGTGCCGTCAGCCCGAACCAGAACGAGAACTGCCGCAGCGGCGACACCTTCGCCTTCTTCACGCCGCGCGCGAACAGCACGGCGGCCGTCAGCACCGCGATGACGACGGTCGGCGACGGTTCCCA
>Ga0207695_10004269_pt1 | contig 19628 bp, 17 predicted proteins | sample KBSC54metaG_FD_184354 | JGI IMG/M metagenome (GOLD analysis project Ga0207695, IMG submission 184354) | Corn rhizosphere microbial communities from Kellogg Biological Station, Michigan, USA - KBS C5-4 metaG (SPAdes) (version 2) | ecosystem: Host-associated > Plants > Roots > Rhizosphere > Soil... | reverse complement strand
GCCTGCACCAAACAGCACAAAACCAAACGTTTGGTTTTCTACCAAACAAACGTTGGCGTGTAAAGTGTTATTCGCTAGCTATAGCAGCCCTCGAATCTCATCGCTACATCGTTTCAGCGGTCCCGGGTCATTGAGAATCTGCAGCCAGATCACCCCACCCTCGATCTTGGCCAGGCCGTCAGCGCTCAGGCGCTGGGCCACCTCGGCACCGTACTTCGGCTCGAGCAAGGCTGCAAGGATGTCTTCCCAGCGCTTGAAGAATCGCTGGATGACCTCCCGGGCCTCCGCACTTTCCTGCATGGCATCGGGCCACAGGTGCACCAAGGTGCACAGGCGTTGCTCGATGTAGTAGCTCTCGACGGCATCGATCATGGCATCCAGCCGTACCTTCTCGTCCAGGTCCTGGCGCAGCGAGGTGGTAAAGACACCCTCTTCGAACAGGTTGCAGACGTGATCGACCACTTCGATCAGCAGCCGCTCCTTGTTGGGGAAGTGATGGTAGATGCTGCCCTTAAGCAAACCGCTCTCCCGGCCGATATCGGCCATGGAGGTGCGTTTGTAGCCTTTCTTACGAAAGAGCTGCAATGACACATGGATCAGATTTGACGGGTCGGTTTTCATTAGAAGCCAGGCTCCATGTGGGGCATTCGATATTCCTCTCCGGCAGCCCCAGCGCCGGCGAGCGTACTGTATACCGAGAAATTACGAGATGAGTCCTAGCTCTTACGGCCTAGGCTCCGGAAGCGCGACAAGGCGCATAAACCTTCCATGACACACCAAGGTATCCGATTCGCGATTTCATTGCGTAAAGGCCGCTATTGGTACGACAAAACCTGAAGCCGATATCCGGTAGAGGGGCCATCGGGGGCAATCGGTTCGCTACGAAATGCTATTGCGTCCCGACAAGTTCATCCCGCGTGAGGCAGAATTGCCGCATCGTTTAGGAGCGAACGTAGGCATGTCCAGCAGCGGTTATTCACTACGCGCCACGGTAGTGGACAGTTTGATCAAGACCAAACGGCCGGACGTGCCGCTCCCCGTTGTACTGCGCAACACCGCCGCGGTGGTGCTGCCCCTGGCCATCGGCCTGGCGACCGGCTACCCGGAGGCTGGGCTGGGTATCGCCGCCGGCGCCCTGGATACGATGTTTTCCGACCAACCGGGCCCCTATCGCCAACGCATGACCCAGTTGGTGCTGGCCTCGCTGGCCGCCGCGCTGGCTTCGCTGTGCGGCTTCCTGATCGGCGACCAGCTCTTTCCGATGCTGGTGGCCACCGCGCTGTTCGGCTTCTTCGGCGGGTTGCTGGTGGTCTTTGGCGTGGATATCGCCCGCGTCGGCATGACCAGCATGATCCTGCTGGTCGTGACGGCCGCCTCCCCGACCTCGTTGGCAGGCGCCAGCATCGGAGCGGGGCTGATCTTTTCCGGAGGCATCCTGCTGATGCTGTTTTCGGTGGCAGCGTGGCCCCTGCAGCGTTATCGCCCGGAACGCCTGGCCCTGGCCGGCGTCTACCGGGGCCTTTCCACGCTGGCGCGACAACAGGCGCATGACGGGGCCGACGTGCCCGCCCTGACCGACGCCATGACTGTGCTGCAGCAGACCCTGCTTGGCCGGCACCACGCGCGGGGCCGGGCGATGGAAGCCTTTGGCGTGCTGCTCGAACTGGCCGAACGGATCCGCATCGAACTGACGGCAATGGCCGAACTGCGCGCCAACCCGACCATCCATTCGATGTTCCGCAACGATGCGGCACGCGTCCTGGCGGCGATTGCCGACGCCCTGGAAGAAGGCGAATCCCCTGTCCAGGCCGAGCACGCGCTGCAGACCCTGCAAGCCAGCGAGAACGCCCTGCTCTCCACCGGCGGCGATGCCGGCGGGCTGGCCGGGCACATCCACGCGCTATCAGGCCAGCTGGCAGCGGCCGTACGCAATGCGAACTGGGCCGGCAGCCGGGGCGAACTTCGCGCGGTAGCGGCAGAAACCCCGTTACCCGCAGCACTGCGCAGCAGTTCGGCATGGGCCACGCTACGCGCTGCAATGACGCCGCACTCGGTGGCGTTTCGTCACGCCGTGCGTAGCGCGGCCTGCCTGACGGTGGCCTTCTGGGTATCGCGGCAGATGCATCTGCCGCACGGCTATTGGCTGCCGATGACCGCCGCCATCGTGTTGCGTCCCGATTTTGCCGCCACTTTCAATTTCGGCCTGCTGCGTGTCGTAGGCACCATTCTCGGCCTGGTGCTCACCACGGCGGTGCTGCATTTCACACCGCATGAAGCCTGGGCGCATCTGGCCGTCATGGCGGTGCTCTGCATGGGATTTCGCTACCTCGCCACCGCCCATTACGGTATTGCCGTGGCCGCACTGACCGGCACGGTCGTCATCCTGCTCTCGTTCGAGGGTGTCAACTCCTCCGCTGCCGTGCTCGACCGTGTGATAAACACCGCGCTCGGCAGCGGCATGGCATTGCTGGCCTACGTGTTGTGGCCCACCTGGGAGCGTGGCCGGGTGCGCCGCTCGCTGTCCGACATGCTTACCGCGTATGGGCACTACCTGCGCGCGCTGGCGCACCCCGAACAACGCGACGCACACCGCGAAACCCGCACGGCCGCGCGTACCGCACGCAGCAATGCGCAGGCCTCGCTGGACCGCATGCGAGTGGAACCGGCAACACCAAGTTACCTGCTGGACCTGGCCGACACCTTGTTCGCCAACAGCAACCGCCTTGCTCGCACAGCCATGACACTGGAAGCGATCATCGACGACGACAATGCCATTCCCGAGCAGGCTGAAGTAAGCGCCTTTGTCGAACATGCCGCCGAGACGCTGCAGAACATCGCCGTTGCCCTGCACGATACCCGGCCACTCGGCCCGCAACCCGACCTGCGCGCGCTGCAACGCAGCCTGGCGACCCTGCTGGCCATGGCCGAAGACAAACCCATGGCCGAATCGCTGACCCGCGTCAGCGATCGGCTGGTCGACAACATCAACACCCTGGCCCACATCACCGGCCGTGCGAGCGAGCCCGCGGTACCGTCGGCGCGCAGCGGTGCCGCGGGGCAACATGCTCCGTAACGGACAAGCCTCTACACTCAGCCGATGCTGAAGATCGATTCCCACGCCCACATCCTGCCGCGCGACTGGCCCAACCTGGCGGCCAAGTTCGGCGACGAACGCTTTCCGGTGATGATGCACGACGACGGCCGGCACCGTATCTACAAGGATGGAAAATTCTTCCGCGAGGTGTGGGAATCCGCGTTCGATCCGCAACACCGTATCGACGACTACAAGCGCTTCGGCGTCGACGTGCAAGTGATCTCGACGGTACCCGTACTGTTTTCGTATTGGGCACCGGGCTATCAGGCACTGGAGCTCCACCGGCACTTGAACGACCACAGCGCCAGCCTGTGCCGCGACTATCCGCGCCACTACGCCGGCATCGGCACGGTACCGCTGCAATCGCCTGACCTGGCCATCCGCGAACTGGAACGCTGCATCGACGAGCTCGGCCTGCAGGGCGTGCAGATCGGTTCCCATTGCAATGACTGGAACCTGGACGCGCCCGAACTGTTCCCGTTTTTCGAAGCGGCTGCCGATCTTGGCGCGGCGATCCTGGTACACCCCTGGGACATGATGGGCAGCCCGAGCATGCCCAAGTATTGGTTACCCTGGCTGGTCGGCATGCCGGCGGAACAATCGCGGGCAGCCTGTTGCCTGGTGTTTGGCGGAGTACTCGAACGGCTGCCGCGGCTGCGTGTGATGCTGGCGCACGGGGGTGGCAGCTTCCCGTGGACGATCGGTCGCATCGAACACGGTTTTCGCATTCGCCCGGACCTGGTCGCCACCGACAACCCGCGCAACCCGCGCGACTACCTCAAGCGGCTGTTCTTCGACTCCTGCGTGCACGACCCGCAGGCCTTGCGCTACTTGCTGGATGTGACCGGCGTCGACCGCGTCATGCTTGGTACCGATTATCCTTTCCCGCTGGGGGAACAGCATCCCGGCAGCGGCATCGAAGCCCTGGGGCTGGCCGATATCGAGCGCGCCCGGCTATTCCACGGCACCGCGCTGGAATGGCTGGGATTGCCGCTGCAACGCTTTCAAATCGCATCCTGAGGGGAAACCAAGCAATGGGATTTTTGCGTCACACCTTCGTCGCGGGCGCGCTGCTGCTCGCGGGCACCGCGCTCCACGCCACCGATGTCAGCATGGCCGGCGGAAGTATCAACTTCAGCGCACCCGATGCCTGGATCGGCATCATGGAAACCCAGGGCGATCCGGAAGTTCGGGTGTTCCAGGTGCGCGATCCGTCGCCCACGGCAAACAACAGCCTTGCGCGCGTTACCGTCACGGTCAAACAGGTCGCCGACCTCAACGATTTTCAGCTCTACGTCAACAACGCGATCAGCAAGGCCAAGAGCCTTAGTGGCTACAAGTCGATCAACAGCGTTACCAATACCCGCGGCCCCAGCACCTACGAATACACCGCCCAGGAAAACGGCGTGCAGTTTGCCTATCTGGAGCGGTACTGGATGAAGGACAACCACGCGGTGCAGCTGCGTTGCGTGCGCCCGGCGCAGAGCCAGGCCGGCGCTGGCTGGCGTGCCGAGTTCGACAAGGGTTGTGAAGCGGTATCCGTCGACCTGCAAAAATAATTCTTTACGTAGCAATGAGCGATCATTGCCCGGCTACGACTGCAAGAGACAAGCAATGTCCACACCTTACGAAGCCACGCGCGCCTGGGCGCAAGCCGCCGACGCCGCCGATCCTTTGCGCGCGTTTCGTGATGAGTTCCTGATACCGCCGCATGGCGAGGGCCAGACCCACTACTTCTGCGGCAACTCGCTTGGTCTGCAGCCGCGCGCAGTGCGCGAGGCCATCGGCGAGGAACTCAGCGACTGGGGCGACCTGGCGGTCGAAGGGCATTTTCGTGGACGCCGCCCGTGGATGGACTATCACGAATTCGTTCGCGACGATCTGGCCGCCGTCGTCGGCGCCAAGCCGATCGAAGTCGTCGCCATGAACACGCTTGGCGTGAACCTGCACCTGATGATGGTGAGCTTCTACCAACCCACGCCCGAGCGGCACGCCATATTGATCGAAGCCGGCGCGTTCCCGACCGATCGCTATGCGATGGAGTCACAGGTCCGCTACCACGGTTTCAGCCCGGCTCTGTCATTGATCGAGCTGGAAGGCGACGAACCGAACGGCAGCCTCTCGATGGCAGCGATCGAGCGTGCGTTGGCCGAACACGGTGAACGCATTGCACTGGTCATGCTGCCGGGTGTGCAATATCGCACCGGACAAGTATTCGACCTCAAAGCCATCGCGGCGCTCGCGCACAAGCACGGCTGCATGGTCGGTTTCGATCTTGCCCATGCGGTCGGCAACCTGCCGCTGCAATTGCACGACAGCGGTGCCGACTTCGCGATCTGGTGCAGCTACAAATATCTCAATGCCGGCCCAGGCGCGATCGGTGGCGCGTTCGTACATGAGCGCCATGCGACAGCGGGCTTGCCGCGGTTCGCCGGCTGGTGGGGGCACGACAAGACCACCCGCTTCAAGATGGGGCCCGAATTCATACCGACACCCGGAGCCGACGGCTGGCAGCTTTCCAACCCGCCGATCATGGCGCTGGTACCGCTGCGCGTCTCATTGGAAATCTTCCGCCGTGCCGGCATGGAGCGCTTGCGCGAGAAATCGCTCAAGCTCACCGGTTATCTGGAATGGCTGGTCGACTCGCAACTGGCCGACGTGCTGGAAGTGGTCACGCCCCGCGACCCATCACGGCGCGGCGCGCAACTTTCCATCCGCGTAAAGGCCGGGCGCGAGCAAGGCCGTGCCTTGTTTGAATACCTGGAGCGTAACGGCGTGATCGGTGACTGGCGCGAGCCGGATGTGATCCGCATTTCGCCGACGCCGCTGTACAACCGCTTCGAGGATTGCCTTGCATTTGCAGAGGCCGTGCGTAGCTGGGTCGGACGATAGCCTGGCATCGAGATTCGAAGATCGGAATGAGGACACAAGGGCCGCGCTCCTCTTATCGACTGACATTGCAGCCAGCGAAATACGACATACCAGGGCGATAAGGAGCTAGTTTCAAGCCTGGCTCTCATCGCTAACTTGCATGCTTAGGATTCTTCCAAAACGGAAGTGCAAGCATGCAAATAAAGCCTTTGTCGCCAGACGCTGGCACTGACCGCCACCAAGCGATCGCACTCCAGATCGTTCAACTCCTACTTCAACATCGACGGCGGCTAACCAGCTGCCATGAGAAGCTGGCTTTCGAGGAAAGCGATGTCATTGCCGTACAGTCTCCGCGCATCGAGGCCTTCGTCGCGCGCGGCCAACGCATAGATTTCATACTGCCGGCCTTCCCCACCAAATCGCCCAATCCCCAGAAAGTACTGGGCAAGCTCCCCGACATGGCCGAGCGCCTGGCACTGAGCTTCCTGCATCGCCTATGCATGAATATCCAGGCGATATACAGCCCCGGCGCACGCATCATCATCTGCTCGGACGGCCATGTATTTGCCGACCTGATCGAGGTGAGCGACAGCGATGTTGCCAACTACCAGACGGCCATGAAAGCGTTGATCGCCGATATGAAGGTCGACACCATCGAGGTGCTCAACCTCGGAGACTTATCTGAGTTCTCTGCCCTTGTCGACGACCATCACGGTCAGCGCGAACTTCTATGCAGATACCACGCCGATGCACCCGAGCGCATCAAGGAACGCCTGCTCAGCGACAGCGATGGCGTCCAACTGTATCGGGCCATAACGCGATTCATGTTCGAAGATCGCTTGACCAGAAACATCCATGTTTCGCGTACCGCCTTGCAAAAGACCTCCCGACAGGTCGCCATCGGCGTCATCCAGCGCAGCGACGCCTGGAGCAACTTGCTCGGCAAGCAATTCCCCGAAGCCATCCGGCTATCGATTCATCCTCAAGCCAGCACGAGCATAAAGATGGGGATTCATCTCCTGGATACCCATGACCATTGGTTGACTCCATGGCACGGCGTAGCTGCCAAGCTGGAGGATCGATTTGTGCTGATGAAAAAGCGCGACGCCGAGCGGTTGAATGGCCACATCGTGTTTCTCAATCAACAACCCAGCCACTATCAGATCGATCACTTCGCCCCCGCGGCTGCCTGACGCCGGCTGAGCACATGGACTGCGAGAGGTCGTGTGCAGACAGCGCCATTTCATTGGAAAGATAAATAATGGATGAGCATTCCTTCCAACATTCCGTGGAGCTGGCTCCCTTACGGGGGGCATATGATGAACCCTGCATGTTCGGGGTGGTTGTAACACCATCCCGCCCGCACATTCATATAGATTCGCTTCCAGTTGAATGGCTTCGGGATCTGGTACGCGATCGACGCCTGGTCGTACTTCGCGATTTCGACAGCTTCGATAGTTCCCATAGCCTGGTCCGCTACTGCTCTGCGTTTGGCGAAATCAAGATGTGGCAGTTCGGCGCCGTACTCGAACTGGTTCAACATCCAAATCCCGAAGATCATGTCTTCGACAATAGCTATGTACCGCTGCATTGGGATGGCATGTATCTGGATACAGTGCCTGAGTTTCAGGTCTTCCACTGTGTTCACGCTATCGATGAAGCACAGGGCGGGCGCACGATATTCTCCAGCACACCAGAAGCTCTGCTCGTCGCACCTCCCCAGGCACGCGAACTTTGGAGCCGTGCGCGTGGTAGCTATCAACGCTCAGTCGCACTCTATAGCAGTCGCACCCAGGCGCCGATCATCGATCGACACCCGCGCCGCCACTTTCCCATCCTTCGATTCTGCGAGCCGCCGCGCGACAGCGACGACACCTTCATCAATCCATCCATATTCGAATTCGATGGCATTGCGCCGGATGAGCACCAGATGCTGCTAAGCAGCCTCAGATCCGCCCTTTATGATCCGCGTGTGAGCTACGCACATCACTGGCAAGCAGGAGATGTCGTGGTCGCTGACAACTTCACCCTCCTGCACGGGCGCGAAGCATATGCCAGCCGAAGTGGGCGCCATCTTCGCCGGGTTCACATCCATGGTGATCCGCCACTAAACAACCCTCACATAAGCACGTCGTATCAGCACCAAGCAAATCAAGCAGAGACCTGATTCCACCTGCATAAGCAGCAACTCGAAAGTGACAGGGGAAACCCCTTTGCGACTTCAATCAAATAGAACCGATCCCGAGCGGATCAACGTGGATATCTTCATTGTTGGCGCGGGCCCGGCAGGCTTGCTATGCGCCTTCCTTGCGCGCCTGTGTGGCTTGAGCGTTTTCATCGCCGATAGATCTTCCGGGCCCCTTCGCGTCGGACGAGCCGATGCCCTCAATGCTCGCTCGCTACAGTTATTGGAAATCGGCGGACTCTTTTCCGAGCTTTATCCTTTTGGAAAAACCTGCAATACCAGCTCGGTGTGGGCCAACGGTAACTTTGTATCTCGCCAATCAACCTGGTGGGAGGATCTGGAGGGGTGTTTTCACAAGCATTTCCTTATGCTCGGTCAAGCTTTTGTCGAACAATTGCTAGACCGGAAACTCTCGGAGCTGAAGGCCTCTGTTCGGCGCAAAACCTTGGTCAACGGTGTCAATGCCACTGAGAACGGATGCGTGTCCACGCTGTCGTCCGGGGAAGTCATCGAGTCTCGATTCGTGATCGGTGCGGATGGCTCCCACTCATTCGTCCGGCAGCTATTCAATATTCCATTCGAGATCACTCGTCCTCAGCTTACATGGGCTGTTCTTGACGGTGTCATCGAAAGCGATTTTCCTAAAGTTCCGGAGATCATCGTCTTTCAGACAGAGACCTCGGATGTAGCATGGATTCCACGTGAGAGAGATATCGATCGCTTCTATATCCGGATGGACACCGATACGTTCTCCATGAATGACGCCATCGCCAAGATCAACCGAGCCATGCATCCGCACAGCCTAAACTTCAAGGAAATCGAGTGGTTTTCGCAGTTTTCGGTAAAAGAGTCGGTCGCCGCAAATTTCTCCCTTGACGATCGAATTTTTCTGGTCGGCGACGCCTGTCACATCCATTCTGTCAACGGAGGGATGGGGCTCAATACCGGCCTCTCGGACGCATTCAACCTGATATGGAAGATCCATCAGGTGATCCGCTTTCAATCCCCGACCATGCTACTGCGAACATACGAACAGGAGCGAAAGCCGGTTGCGCTCCGTGTCGTTGAGACATCTGGAGCCCTGGTCCGAACGACAAAGCAGTCAGAGACAGGCATGCACGCGACTGACTATGTCAAGCTCGTCGAGAAGCGCGCAGGCAATATCACTGGCATGGGCATTCGCTATGGCGAACAAGACCTCGATGGCTCTCGACTTTTCGATTTCATGGTGAGCTGCGGTGAGGGCCAAGCGCTGGGCCTGCCAAGTGAAACGCGGGTCTACTCATTGCTCGACTATCGATTCTTCACGCTTCTTATTTTCAGCGACTTGAAAATCGCGGTCGAGTCGCCCGACTTCGTAAGGCTCATTCAGATCTCCCCTTCTCGGGAAAGTGGTGACCACTGGGCAGACAACTGCCCATATCACGAGCAAATACTTCTTGTCAGGCCCGATTCGTATATCGCCGCCTCATCTCCCATCAACAATATCTCGTCCATCACTGACTACATGGATTCGTTGCGGCCAAAGGCGGCCTGAAGCTCGCCTGTCGATCTTTTGGTCAGCGGACTGATGTACAGGAAAACCGAAGGTCGCCGGGAAGTGATCACGCAGTGATCACCGTGTAGCAAGTGGTTGTTGGCAAAGCGATCAGTTGTACTTGTCCACAGGCTTATCCATGCAACATCCACAAACGCTGTGGACAACTTGCCATGGCTTGTCATGCGTTGCCTGACAAGCAGGGCTCGATGAATGGGTCCCGGTCTTCGCCGGGACGACCATGAAAACTAATCCGGATTCCCTGACGTCGCCGCCGCAGAAGTGCCGCCTATCGGTGGCACAAGCTCAGCCAAGCGCAGCCAGACGCGCCGCCAGTTCACCCAGACGCAGATCTGTGCCGGCACCCGGTGAAGTGCGCGCGGCCAGGCTGGCCTCCGGTGTGCGACCTGCCCCACTGACGGCTGCCGCATCGGCAGCAGCGCGATACGCGTCGCGGAACGGCACACCGGCGGCGGCCTGCTCGATGGCCACGTCGGTGGCATACATTGCCGGCTCGATCGCCGCGCGCATGGCCGCTTCGTTCCATTGCATGCGCGCCAGCAGGTCCGGCACCAGTTCGAGCGCGGCCAGGCCATGGCGACAGCCGTGGAATAGCGAGCCCTTGGAAAATTGCAGGTCACGCTGATAGCCCGACGGCAGCGAGAGCAACTGTTCGATTTCCGTACGTGCAGCGGCGACGCTGGCGTAGCTGGCGCGCAACAGCTCGACCACGTCCGGGTTGCGCTTGTTCGGCATGATCGAGCTGCCGGTCGTGTACTCGCTCGGGAGCTTGACGAAATCGAACTCGGCCGTCGTGAACAACGACAGGTCCCAGGCCAGACGACGCAGATCGAGCAAGGCGCCAGCGATCGCTTCGAGCACGGCCATCTCGAATTTGCCGCGCGACAACTGCGCATAGATCGGCGACACCTGCATGCGCGAGAAGCCCAACGCCCGCGTGGTGTGTTCCCGATCGAGCTTGAGATTCACACCGTAGCCCGCCGCCGTACCCAGTGGATTGGCATCGATCAAGGCGGCGGTTTGACGCGCACGCAACGCATTATCGATAAAACCCTCGGCGAAGCCGGCGAACCACATGCCGGTGGAGGATACGACTGCGCGCTGCAGATGCGTGTAGCCGGGCATCGGCAGCGCCGGTTGCGCGGCCCGGTCGAGGCACACCTGTGCGATCGCACGGCAATGGATTTCCAGCGCCGCGAGTTGCTCCTTCAACCACAGGCGCGTAGCGACCAGGATCTGGTCATTGCGGCTGCGACCGGTATGCACGCGACGACCCGCGTCGCCAAGTCTCTCGGTAAGGCGTGCTTCGATCGCTGAATGACAGTCTTCGTAGCGATCATCGAGCACAAAGCTGCCGGCACGAAAATCATCCGCCAGCATGTCCAGCTCGTGCTTGAGTGCGTTCGCCTCATCGGCGGTGACCACGCTGATATGGGCCAGCCCCTCGACGTGTGCCTTGCTCGCGGTAATGTCGTGCAGGAAGAACTCGCGATCCAGTACGACGTCGTCGCCGGCGAGAAACTTCATGATGCGCGCGTCGATCTTGATATCGGCCTTCTGCCACAACGGCTGGGTCATGATGATGTCCTTGAATTTCAATGAGTCGCGCGATGCGCGTCTTTCAACAGTTTCGCCAACGCGGTATCGATCGGCAGCGTCTCGCGCTCACCGGTAGCGCGACGCTTGAGTTCGACCAGCCCCTGCTTCAAGTCGCGCGGCCCGACCACCAGCTGCCAGGGCAAGCCGATCAAGTCCATATTGGCGAACTTGCCGCCGGCGCGCTCGGTTGTATCGTCGTAGAGCACCTCGACGCCCGCACGCGTCAGCTCCGTATAGAGCGCGTCGCAGGCCATGTCGGTCTGCTCATCGCCCTGTTGCAGGTTGACCAGACCGACATGGAACGGCGCGACCGAGTCCGGCCAGACGATGCCACGCTCGTCATGGCAGGCTTCGATAATCGCACCGATCAGGCGGGACACGCCCACGCCGTAGCAGCCACCATGAATCAGGTGATCGTTGCCGTCAGCACCCGTCACCGCAGTCTGCATGGGTGCCGAGTACTTGGTGCCGAAATAGAAAATCTGCCCGACTTCGATGCCACGCGTCTGCATGCGCCGCTCCGCCGGGACTTCACGCTCGAAGCGCTCGGCTTCGTGGACATCTTCGGTCGCGGCGTACGGCGTGACCCAGGTATCGACCCAGCTCGCCAGATCGCCCTGGTAGTCGACGTCCTCGCCCGGTATCGGCAACGACAGCAGCTCACGGTCAACATACACGGCCGACTCGCCGGTGTCGGCCAGCACGATGAATTCATGCGAGAGATCGCCGCCGATGGGCCCGGTTTCCGCGCGCATCGGAATGGCAGTCAATCCCATGCGCGCGAACATGCGCAGGTAGGCGACGAACATGCGCTGATAGGAAAGGCGCGCGCCCGCTTCATCCAGATCGAACGAATATCCGTCCTTCATCAGAAACTCGCGACCACGCAGCACGCCGAAGCGCGGACGTTGCTCGTCGCGGAATTTCCACTGCACCTGATAGAGATTCATCGGCAGGTCGCGGTACGAACGTACCGTGGCGCGAAAGATCTCGGTGATCATTTCCTCGTTGGTCGGGCCATACAGCAGCTCGCGCTCATGGCGATCGCGAATACGCAGCATTTCCGGGCCATAGGCGTCGTAGCGGCCGCTTTCGCGCCACAGGTCGGCCAGTTGCAACGTCGGCATCAGCAATTCGACCGCACCGGCGCGATTCAATTCATCGCGCACGATCGCTTCGATCTTGCGCAGCACGCGCAGGCCCAGCGGCAGCCAGGCGTAGATGCCGGCGGCCTCCTGGCGAATCATGCCGGCGCGCAGCATCAGGCGGTGCGAGACGATCTGCGCTTCGGCGGGGTTGTCTTTCGAGGTGGGCAACAAATAACGGGAAAGGCGCATCGGAATATCTCGTCAGGGCGTATCAGCTTTCGAGAGGAATACCGGTCAACTCGGGTACGCCGATTGCACGATTGATGTTTTGCATGGCCTGGGTCGCCGCGCCCTTGAGCAGGTTGTCCAGAGTGGCCACGACCACCAGTCGCTTGCCATCCACGGACAAGGTAAAGCCGCCGATCTCGACATGGTGCTTGCCGGCGATCTTGCTGACCCAGGGCGCATCGTTCTGCACGGTGACCAGGGGCTCGTCCTCGTAACGGGCGCGGTAGCGCTGCACGATGTCTTCCAGCTTGGCCTGGCGCGCGAGGTAGAGATTGGTCGTTACCGTCAGGCCACGAAAGTGCGGCGCGACGTGCGGCAGGAATTCCACCGGCAGGCCCAGGTGACGGCTCGCTTCCTTTTCGTGCATATGCCCGGTGAGCGAGTACGGCATCAGGTTGTCACGCAGCTTTTCCGGATCATTGCGATCGGACGGCGTCGTACCGGCACCGGAATAACCCGATACACCGAAACACACCGGCGGCGCAGCCAGCAGGTCCTTGAGCGGCGCGATGGACAGCTGCATCGCGGTGGCATAGCAACCCGGGTTGCTGATCTTGCGTTCGCCGCGCCAGCGCTCCCGCGTAAGCTCGGGCAGGCCGTAGTACCAACGCTCATCGAAGCGGTAGTCGGCCGAGAGGTCGAGCATGATGGTGTCGGGCGCGACCACATCGAGCGCTTCGACATAGGGCGCGGCCTTGCCGTTGGGCAAGGCCAGGATCACCACGTCCGCTTTCTGCGCGGCTACGCCTTCCGGATCGAGGCTGGCGTAACCGAGCTCGCCACGATAACCGTCGATATGATCGGCCACGCGCTGGCCATCGAGTTCACGCGAAGAGACAAAAACGAGTTCGAGTGCCGGATGATCGGCGATCAGGCGAATCAGTTCGGCGCCGGTGTGGCCGCGCGCGCCAACGATACCGATGGTTTTCTTGTCGGTCATGACGGCAGCCTCAATCGACCAGGGTCGGCTGGCGCGTGGCGCAATGCGCTACACAACGAGCGATGGTGGCGAAATCCTCGCCCAGGCCGTACCAGAACACCTTCCACCGCTCCTGCTTCAGGCAGCCATCGGATTCGGCGTAGTAGAACGGGTTGACCGCATTGCCATGGCGGGAACGCCAGAACAGCTTGGGGTTCTCCTCACGCATCACCAGCCACACCGCACGCCCGAGACCTTCGCCCTGGGCGTCGTCCAATACCGCAAACTTGTCCAGATAAGCCAGACCGTCTTCCTGTGTGAGGATCATCGCAGCGCGATAGTTCTCGCTGACATAGATACGGTACGGCGTGGTGCGCTGAAAATAATCGGCCACCAGCGTACGGCCGAAGCTCGATTCGATGAGCCCGCGCATGCGCTCCTGGTCCACGCCCTCCCAGCTCTCGAACTTGAGCACTTTTTCGCCGCGGCGCACCAGTGTGCCCGAGCCCTTATGGGTGAACAGTTCCTTCGCCAGTTCCGACGGGCGCGTGATCGATACCGACGAGGTCAACGGGAGGTCGGCAAGCAGGTCGGCGATCTGCTCGATCTTCAGGCGCATGCCACCGTTGATCCACGGCTGCTGCATCAGGTGATCGAACTCGGTGCTCAGGTTGATCGAATCGATCACCTTGCCCTTGTCGTCGAGCAGGCCGCCGGTGCCAGTGAGGAACACGATCTTGTACGGCTGCAACACGCGCACCAGTTCGTTCGCGGCAAAGTCGGCATTGATATTGAGGATCTGCCCTTCTTCGGTTTCGCCCAGGCTCGCGATCACCGGAATGGAACCGGCACGCAGGCTGGCCTCGATCGGCGCCAGGTTGATCGAGCTCACCTTGCCGACCAGGCCATAGATGTCGCGGTCGAGATACTTGGAGGTAAACACGCCCGACGGTACGGATGTCGCGCGCGTGTCCATCGCCTGCAGGGCCTCGACCAGACGCAGGTTCTGCTCCTGGAAAACTTTGCGCACGATCGACAGTGCCTGCGGCGAAGTCACACGCAACCCATTGACGGTCTGCTTCTCGATACCGGCCGCTGAAAGCTCTTCATCCAGCTGCGGGCCCGCACCATGCAGCACGATCGGGGTCAGGCCAACCTGCTGCAGGAAGGTCAGCGATGAGGTCAGTGCCGGCAGGTCGTCGCGCAATACCGCGCCGCCGACCTTGACGACGGCGAAGCGCTTCGCATCCAGCTGCGAAAAGCGCTTCAGGTACTGCTGGATTTCCTTCGCGCTGCCCATGCTCGAAAGCAGGCGCACGATGGTCTTGCGGGTCTTGGCTTCACTCGTCATGGTGGAAGCGGCTCCGGTGTTCAAGGCTTCGCTGAATTTTTCCAGCCGGGAGGGTTCGTACCCGACGGTTTCAAGATTGTCCACGGTCGATCATCCCGTATATGGTCTGCGCGTAATGCTGCAATTGGTCGAGGGCCACCCACTCGTCGGCCGAATGCGCCTGGGCAATGTCGCCGGGGCCATAGACGAACGAGGTATAGCCGGCTGCCGAGAACAAGGCCGCTTCGGTCCAGAAATCCACCGCGTTGCCGACGGGGATACCGAGCTCGTCGGCCAGGTCGCGTGCGGCCAGGCGGCGTGTTTCGGCGGTTGCGGTGTCACCGGCCGGCAGCGAATCGCCACGAAAGGTTTCGCCGTATTCGACCGGATGCGGCTCGACCAGGGTACGGAAAGTTTCCAGCATGTGGTCGGCATCCATCGACGGCAACGGGCGGAAGCCGAAGCGCACATCGCCGGTTGGCGCAATCACGTTGGCCTTGATGCCGCCCTCGACCTTGCCGATATTGAAGCGCAGGCCGGTCAGGCCGCCGAAGCGTTCATGCGACTGCGCGGCGACAAAATCCAGCGCAGCCGAACCCCAGCGGATGACCTGATGCAAGGCGCTGTCCGAGGCTTTCTGTTCGCCCGAGGCATGCCCCGCCTTGCCCTTGAAACGCATCTGCACCGAATGAATGCCACGATGCGCCAGCACCGCTTCGCCTTTGGTCGGCTCGGCCACGATGATCGCGTCGTACTTCGGCTTGGTCTTCAGGAAGCCGTCGATGCAGCGTGCATCGTTGGCCTCCTCATCGGTGGAAAGCAGCAACGCCATATCGCCTGACGTTGCATTGGCGACCGCCACCAATGCGGCAGCGGCGCCCTTGATGTCGCAGGCGCCCAGGCCGATCGCGCGATCGGCCGTGACCTTGAGCTCATGCGGGTTCTGCGTCCAATGCGGCGAATCCGGGACCGTATCCAGGTGCACGTTGAACAAGTACTTCGGGGTGCCACGCACTGCGTAAAGGTTGACTGCACCGGCGCCGAAATCGGTCACCGTCACGTCGAATCCCGGCAGGTTGTCGCGCAGGTAGTCGAAGATTCCGCCCGTACCGATCTCGCGCGGCGGGTTACGCGTGTCGTAGCTGACCAGCGCGGCGAGATGCTTGAGGGTGGCGTCCAACAGGGCATTCATAAAATACGGGCTCCTTTGCTTATCGTCGATTGTTGTTGTCGTCGTTGCGATTGACTTCTGCCCACAACGTGCTGCTCATGCCGAACAGCTTGATAAAGCCTTCCGCCTCGGCCACGCCCCAGTCCGCGGACTGTGCATAGGTGGCACCTTTGGCGTTCAAGATATGCGGTGAGCGGATTTCCACCGCCGTCACCTGGGCGCCACTGGTCTCCAGCATCACTTCGCCATTGACGCAGCGCTGGCTGGAAGCGAGATAAGCTTCGAGATCGGCCTTGATCGGATCGTGATAGAAGCCTTCATAGACCACCTCGACCCACTTGCGCGCCACTTCCGGCTTGAAGCGGTTCTGCTGCTTGGTCAGCACGGCCTCTTCCAGCGCGCGGTGTGCGGTGAGCAACGAAATCAGACCCGGCGCTTCGTACACGATGCGACCCTTCAGGCCAATGGTGGTATCGCCGGTGTACATGCCACGACCAACGCCGTAGGCAGCGAACAACTGGTTGAGCTTGGCCAGCAACTTGGCACCCGGCATCTTTTCGCCGTTGAGCGATACCGCTTCGCCCTGTTCGAAACCGATCGTCACACTCAGCTTTTCTGCCGGCCATTCGCTGCGCGGCTTGCACCAGCCACGCGCGCCCTCGCCCGGCGTCTTCCAATGGTCGATCTCGCCGCCGGACAGTGTCACGCCCAACAGATTTTCATTGATGGTGTAGCTCTTCTGCTTGGCGCGCACCTCAAAGCCGCGTTCTTCCAGATAGGCCTGCTCATACGCGCGCGTCTGCGTGTGCTCTTTCTGGATCTCGCGAATCGGCGCAACGATTTCGTAATCGCCCAGCGCCTTGACCGCCAGGTCGAAGCGCACCTGATCGTTGCCCATGCCGGTGCAACCGTGTGCGATAGCGCGCGTGCCCAGTTCGGCGGCACGCTTGATCGCTGCGTCGACGATCAGGTAGCGGTCCGATACCAGCAGCGGATATTGCCCCTGATACCCCTCGCCCGCGTGCACGAACGGCTTGACGAAGCCTTCCCAGATCGCCGGGCCGCCATCGACGGTCTGATGGCTGGCAACGCCGAGCTCTTTCGCGCGCTGTTCAATGAATGCACGCTCTTCGGCATCGACGCCACCGGTATCGGCGAACACGGTATGCACGGCCCAGCCGCGCTCTTGCAGGTACGGCACGCAGAAGCTGGTGTCGAGACCACCGGAGAAAGCGAGAACGATATCTTTGCTCATGTGTTAAGGGTCCTGGGGAAAGCGATCAACAGATTCGATCAACATGTTCAATCAAACGGATTCGGTCAGGATGCGCGGCTCGCAGCGCACCGGAAAATTCATCGACTTGGCGATATAGCAAACATGGTGCGCGTCTTCGTGCAGCGATGCGGCCTTGCCCGCATCGCTTTGCGCTGTCACCGTCACCGTCGGCCGCAGCACGACCTCGGTGAAGCGCCCGCCATGCTGCTTGTCGATACTCAACAACCCTTCGGCATGATCCTGGTAATCGGTGACAACCACGCCTGCATCGGCAGCCAGATGCAGATACCAGAGCATGTGGCAGGTCGACAGCGAGGCCACCAGCATGTCCTCTGGGTTGTGTTTGGAGCCATCGCCACGGAAAGCGGCGTCGGACGATCCGGCGATCACCGGCTTGCCTGCAACGCGCACCTCATGCTCCCGCCCGTAGCCGGCATAGGCTCTGGTGCCTTCGCCACGGTTACCCGTCCACACCACGTCTACCGCATAGCGGTGGGCGTCATTGCTCATGTGCTGCTCTCCTCACGGGTCTGCATCAGGTCGGCAAGGGCCGTGTCGCCGGGCGCATTACGCTGGCGCAGTCCCTCGATGACGCCGGCACGATTGGCCAGCGGATGGTTCTGGCTGAGCTTGAACTTGCCTTCGATGCTTTCGATATCGATCTCGATACCGACGATCGCACCCAGCAACTTGTCGACAAAGTCGGCCGGGGCGTCGGCGACATGCCATGGCGCAGGCTGACCGGCCTCATGGCGATCGGTCAGCGTATCGAGAAAACGACGTAGCCACGCTTTTTCTTCAATCAGGCGCAAGCGGCCGCGCACGTGAACGACGGTGTAGTTCCAGGTCGGTACTTCGCGATGCGTGGCTTGCTTGCTCGGATACCAATTGGGGCTGATGTAACCCTGTACGCCCTGGAAGACCGCCAACACCTCGGCGCCATCGTGGCCACGCAGTTCGTTGCCCCCGGCGACATGGCCGCATAGCTTTCCATCGATCATCAGCATCGGCAGATGATTGGCCGCGATGCCATCGGCCGCCGCCACGACCAGCGTGGCGAACGGATGTTCGCGCATCAACGCGAACAGCTCGTTCTCACGGGTTTCGACGAAGGCGCGCGGCGTATACATGCGCTCAACGACCGGCCAGCAACGAGGTCATGACCGCTTTCTGCACGTGCAGCCGGTTTTCGGCTTCATCGATGGCGATGCAGGCGGGTGAATCCATCACTGCATCCGTCGCCTTGACGTTACGGCGCAGCGGCAGGCAATGGCTGAAGAGGCCGTTGTTGGTCAGTGCCATCTTGGCCTCGTCGACGATGAAGTGCTTGTGTGCATCGCGGATCGGCTTTTCCTGTTCCCAACGGCCAAAGAACGGAAGCGCCCCCCAACTCTTCGCGTACACGACATCGGCGCCGCTATAGGCTTCCTCGATGTCGTGACTGACGCGAAGAGAACCGCCATTGTCCCTGGCGTTCTGCATGCCGGCCTGCATATAGCGTTCATCGAGCACGTAGTCGGGCGTGGGGCACAGCAAGGTCACGTCCATGCCCATCTTGGTGGCGATCAACAAGGCGGAGTTGGCCACGGCCGTGTTGAGCGGCTTGGGATGATAGGTCCAGGTCAGTACGTACTTGCGATTCTGCAAGTTGCCCAGGTGTTCCTTCATCGCCAGCGCGTGCGCCAGTTCCTGACAGGGGTGCGTGATCGTTTCCATGTTGATCACCGGCACGGTCGCGTACTGGGCAAAGGCCTTGATCACCCGGTCCTCGCGGTCGACCGACCAGTCCTGGAACTTCGGAAACGCGCGTACGGCGATCAGATCGACATAGCGCGACAGCACACGCGCCACTTCGGCGATGTGCTCTTCGGTATCGCCGTCCATGACCGTGCCGACGTCGAATTCGATCGGCCATGCATCCTTGCCGGGCGCCAGCACGATCGCATGCGCGCCCAGATGGAACGCGCCCAGTTCAAAGCTGGTACGCGTACGCATCGACGGATTGAAGAACAACAGGGCGACGGATTTGCCGGCCATCTGCTGGCCTCGCGGCGAGCGCTTGAAGGCGGCGGCCTGCTCCAGCAACGCATCGATCTCGGCGCGGCTGTAGTCCTGCGTGGTAAGAAAGTGACGAACGGTCATGACGGCTCCAAATCCAGAAAACAAAAAACCCGGCTCACAGGCCGGGTTTTGTCGTCGATTCACGTTAAACGCGTGCGACAGCCTACCCGGCCGAATGTCGGACCAGC
>Ga0207695_10004268_pt1 | contig 19631 bp, 18 predicted proteins | sample KBSC54metaG_FD_184354 | JGI IMG/M metagenome (GOLD analysis project Ga0207695, IMG submission 184354) | Corn rhizosphere microbial communities from Kellogg Biological Station, Michigan, USA - KBS C5-4 metaG (SPAdes) (version 2) | ecosystem: Host-associated > Plants > Roots > Rhizosphere > Soil... | reverse complement strand
GAACTGCCCGGCAAGGCCTAGCCGGACTTGGCCTCGCGACGGGCGCGCTCGCGCTCCTCGCGCGAGGCGAGCGGTTCGGGGATCATCAACAGGAGCAGGGCGAAGATCACGCCGCCCAGGATCAGGACCCACTCGCCGAGGCCGGCGGCGAAACCGAGGACCGCAGCGACCCAGATGGCCGCGGCGGTGGTCACCCCGACGGTCCTCAGCCGCGCGCCGGGGTGGACGATGACGCCGGCGCCGAGGAAACCGATGCCAGCCAGCATGCCCTGCAGGACCCGGCTCACGGCGGCCGAATCCGTGAGCCCCAGGCGCATCGCCATGATCGCCGCGACCGCGCCGCCGATGCCGATGAGGCCGAAGGTGCGGGCGCCGATGAACTGATAGCGCCGCGACCGTTCGAGTCCGAGCAGCGAGGTCGCCACGACGGCGGCGAACAGGCGGACAATGATCTGTACGTCGCTCATGCCGCCCCGATAACGCCCGAGCGGAGATCGGGCGGCATTGAGCCCGATCAACAGGGCCGGGGGCTACGGCCCGACCGCGACGATCTCGCCCGAGGCGGTGTCGGCGTGAAGTTCGCCCATGAAGGCGTAGGTTCCCGGCTTCAGCGGTCCCACGGTGAAGCTCGTCCGGCCGTGCGGCGTGACGTCTTTCTCCACGTGCAGGTCGTCGCTGTCGAACTCCTCGGTGGCAGGATCCTGGTTCACGAGCTCGATGCGGATCGGCCGGCCGGCGGGAACGGTCAGCTTCTGCGGCGCGAAGCGGTGCTCCTTCAGTGTGAGCGCGACGGTGACGCCTGCCGACGGCTGCGCGGCGGCGAAGCCCGCAAGCAGTGTGGCGGCGAGGGCGGCGAAGGTCAGGCGCAGCAGCATTGGCGGGCTCCAGGTTCGACGTTCCCCTTTATCCTGCAATTGACAATCGTTCGCAACTATATATGCGAATGCTTCTTAATACCAGGAGCGGGCGATGCAATTCCGGACAGGTCTCGCGGCGACGGCCCTGGCGATCGGCTTGGGTTGGGCGGCCGCGGCGGCGGCGGATCCGCCAGGTCTCGGCAATGCGGTCTACAGCCCCTACGTGAAGTCCGGGATCACCGAAGTCGAAGTTCGCGGAGGCCGACTGACCGGCGGGCCCGAGACCGGCGCCTCTGGCGCCGTGATCGAGTTCGAGCAGGGCCTCAACGATCGCCTGAGCCTCGCCCTCGTCGGCGAGATCGAGGATGCGCCCGGCGAGCGGCGAAGGCTGGACGCCGTGGGCCTGGAGGCGGTCGCCTATCTCGGCCAGGTCCCCAAGCTCGGCATCGATGTCGGCGGCTACCTGGAATACGAGCAGCGCATCCACGCCGAATCCGGCGTGCTCGAAGGCAAGATCCTGCTCGCCCGTCAGATCGGCCCGGTGGAGACCCGCCTCAACCTGATCGCCTTCCAGCCGCTGACCAACAAGCCAGGCGAAGGCGCGACGCAGTTCGGCTACGCCGCCGAGACCACCTTGCCGGTGCGCGATAAGCTGAGGTTGGGGGTGCAGGCGTTCGGCGACCTCGCCTCGACGCGCAGCTTCGACGAGGGGCCTGGCCATTTCGTCGGCCCCATGGCGCGCTGGGAATTCCGGCCTTCCCGCACAGCCGGGGAGATCGAGCTGGAAGCCGCGTTTCTGTTCCCCGTGGGGGCCACGCGGCGCGCGACCGACGGCCAGCTTCGGTTCGAGGCGGAGTGGGAGAAGCGGTTCTAGCTGCGGTCTCTGTGAGCCGGCCGCACGGCGGCCCGCCGAGATGTCGTTTGTTCGCAGCCGCAGCGGCGCCGATCATGGCGACGCTTCGAAGGAGCCCTCCCCATGACCCTGCTTCTCTTCGCGCCCGCCGCCCTCCCCTCCGCCCGCCCGGCCTCGCGGCCAGGCTTGCCCGCCCTGCTCCGTCAGCTGCGCGCGCTGTGGTGGTTGGGCGTCCGCGAGTACGTCGCCGCCCTGCACGGCCTGCCGCGCGAGGCCGTCGAGGCGCCGCCGCATCTCCGCTGGCCATTCGGCCATCTGTGAGCCCAGATCACGGACGGGGCGCGGAGATGTCGTTTGCTCTGTGAGCTTGCCGCCACGATGCTGCACCGCAACGTGAGCAGGAGGCGCAGATGCAGCTGAGCGACGCCTTCGACACCGTCGCCGAGGTCTACGACGCGATCCGTCCTGGCTATCCCGAGCCGCTGTTTGACGAGATCGCCGTCGTCGCCGGCCTGCTCCCCGACGATCGCATCCTGGAGGTCGGCTGCGGCAGCGGCCAGGCCACGGCGAGCCTCCTCGCCCGCGGCTACCAGGTCACCGCGCTGGATCCCGGTCCGGCGCTGATCGCCGCCGCCGGGCGGCGGCTCGGGCCCGAGGCCAAGGTCAGGTTCGTGACCGCCCGGTTCGAAGGGTGGGCGCCGCCCGCACGCGCGTTCCGGCTGGTCGCCGCGGCCCAGGCCTGGCACTGGACGCCGCCGGCGCAAGCCTTCCCGCGCGCGGCCGCAGCGCTCGCCGACGGCGGCTGGCTGGCGATCTTCGGCCATGTCCCGGTGCGCTTTCCGGCCGAGTTCCAGGCGGCCGCGCAGCCCCTCTGCATGCGCTATGCGCCCGGGCTCTGGGCGGCGCCGCCCGAGACCTGGTACCTGCCGGGCGGCCCGCTGCCCGGCCTGATCGGCGGCTCCGGCCTGTTCCAGCGCCCGCGCCACAGCGTCCATCCCTGGACCTGGCGCCACACCCCCGAGAGCTTCCGGCAGTTCCTGGCGAGCCGCTCGGATATCCAGCTCATCCCCGAGCCGCGGCGCTCGCCGCTGATCGCAGGGCTCGGCGCCATCGTCGCCGAGCAGGGCGGCGCGCTGGAGATCGGCTACGAAACGCACCTCTACATGGCGGCGCGCCAATGAGGTCATTGCGCCGGAACCGGGCTATAAGCCCCCGATTGCTTGTGAGCTGAGATCACATGCCCAGGCGCCGCCACCTGCCGCTGACCGCGCTGCGCGCGTTCGAGGCCTTCGCCCGGCACGGGAAGATGAGCCTCGCCGCCGACGAGCTCTGCGTGACGCACGGCGCGGTCAGCCGGCAGGTCCGCAGCCTGGAGCAGCTGGTGGGCGTCAAGCTGACCCAGGGGCCGCGCAACAACCTGCAGCTCACCGACCCCGGCCAGCGGCTCGCCCAATCGCTCGGCGCGACGTTCGACGAGATCGAGCGCAGCTTCCTGGAGCTGCGCGGCGAGGCCGACCGCGAGATCCACATCTCCTGCGTCGGCACCCTGGCCATGCGCTGGCTGATCCCGCGCCTCCCGGCCTTCCATGCGCGCCACCCGGAGCTCGAGGTTCGCGTCACCGAAGCCTACGGCCCGGTGGACTTCGCCCGCGAGCCCTTCGACGCCGCGATCCGGCTGGGCGAGAGCGCCTCGATCGAGGGCGGCGTGGCGATCCCGTTCCTCGACAACTTCCACGGCCCGGTGCTGTCGCCGGCGCTGGCGGCCGCCGGCGTGACCCTCGCCGAGCTCGGCGCCCTGCCCCGCCTGCACACCCGCTCGCACCCGCAGGCCTGGGCCGAGTGGGCGGGCCAGGCCCACGTGCTGCTGCCCGAGGCCGCGGAGCACCGCGAGTACGAGCACATCTTCTACACGCTGGCCGCCGCCGCCGCGGGCCTGGGCGTCGGCATCTCGCCGTGGATCTACGTCGCGGCCGAGGTCGCAGCGGGCCGGCTGGCGGCGCCGTTCGGCTTCGTGCCCACCCCGATCCGCTTCCACCTGGTGCTGCCGGAGACCTCCGCCAAGCGCAAGGCGCTCGCCGCCTTCCGCGACTGGCTGCTCGAGGAGGCGGCCACCGCCCCGCCGCCGCCGCGGATGGAGCTGGTCGGGGCCTGAGGCGGGCGCGGGCGGCGGCTTCCGGACCTCGCATCGGCGGAGGCGATTGAAGTCCGCAACCGCGGGCGATCTCCATCGGCGGCCACTCACCGTCGGAGGAGACCGCCCACGCGCTGGCGATCCGGCCGCACATCTCGCTGCGCGGCTTCGGCGAGGCGGGCATGATGGCGGAGGCGCGGGTGTCGTCCGGCGCAGCCCTGGAGCCGGCGATCGAGCGCCTGTTCGCCAATCCCGCGGTCGCCTACTAGGAGACCAGCCGCTTCAAGGCGGACTGCATGGCCTTCACGGCCGAGGTCCCATGGCGACGCTTGCCCTTGCGGGCTACGCTCGCGACCCGGCCGATCCTGTGGGGGCGCGGCAGCAGCATGTGGCGGCTGATCTCGGCCAGCAGCCGCAGCACGTCGCTCGCAGCGTCGCTGCCGGCGTCCCACTCGGTCACCCCGCAGTTGCTCGCAAACGCGTGCTGATAGGCGATGCGGCTGCGCAGGACCGATTTCGCGACCGGCAACTGGCCGAACCTCAGGCGTTCGATCGCCTCGACGACGACGGGATTCTCCTCGCCGCTGCGCATCGGCGGGCACTGGTTCAGCACCACCAGCCCCGGCGCGCCGGTGCGCTGCACCAGGGCGATCGTTTCCTTGACGGCGGCGAGGTCCAGGAACGTCGGGCGGGCGACCGCGAGGATCAGGTCCGAGTGGTTGATGCACTGGACGATATCGGACTCCGGCTGCGTCGGAGTGTCGATGATCAGGAGGTCGCAGCCGTTGCGCCGGCAGCCCTCCTGCAGCACCCACAGCTTGCCGGCGTTGGCCTCGATCAGCATCGAGGCGGCCTCCTCGCGCGACCGCAGGATCTCGGAGGAGGAGCGCAGGGGATCCATGTCCGCGAGCACGACCTTCAGGCCGGCCTGCCGCGCCGCCATGGCCAGGCTCACCGAAACGGTCGTCTTGCCCGCGCCGCCCTTGCGCGAATTCACGGTCAGCGTCTTCACGCGCGCCCCCCGTCCCCATGTGGAGGGATAGCCGACTCATGGTTTCCGACCTGTTAGCGCGCGCTGCAGTTGCAGACGTCCTCGTCTGCGGACCAACGGTAGCGACCGGCTGGGCCGCTCTCCCTTGATCGGGTGCGGCCCGGACGGCTTGAGCCCGGCCCCGCTTCCCGCTCTAACGGGTGGACTCGGGCTTGGGAGGGGTTCGCATGGCGGCGGTGGAAACGGCGGCGGAAACACATCCGCGCGTGGAGCTGACGGTTCGGGGGGTGGCCCTCGGCGTCGTGATCACCTTCCTGTTCACCGCGGCCAACGTCTTCCTGGGCCTCAAGGTGGCGCTGACCTTCGCGACCTCGATCCCGGCGGCGGTGATCTCCATGGCCCTGCTCAGGGCGTTCCGGAACTCCACCATCGTCGAAAACAACATCGTCCAGACGGTGGCCTCGGCCGCCGGCGCGATGGCCTCGGTGGTGTTCGTCCTGCCCGGACTGGTGATGGTGGGCGCCTGGACGGGCTTTCCCTACTGGACGACGTTCCTGATCTGCGCCCTCGGGGGCGTGCTGGGGGTGATGTACACGATCCCGCTGCGGCGGGCGCTGGTCACGCAGTCGGACCTGCCCTATCCGGAGGGCGTCGCCGCGGCCCAGGTGCTGATCGTGGGCTCCGCGCATCATGGCGAGGAGACGCCGCAGGCGGCCGCCGACAGCAAGCTCGGCCTGCTGGCGATCAGCGTCGGCGCGGCGGCGGGGGCGGCCTTCGCCCTGCTGACGGCGACGCGCATCTTCGCGAGCGAGGTCGGCAAGTACGTCCGCACGCCGAACGGCGGGGCCACCGGCCTGGGCGCGCAGATGTCGCTGGCGCTGATCGGCGCCGGCCACCTGGTCGGCGTGGCGGTGGGCGCGGCCATGCTGGTCGGCCTGGTTGTCGCCTGGGGGGTCGCCGTGCCGATCCTGACCGCGGCCGCGCCGGCTGCGGGATCGGCCGCCGACTGGGCGCAGGGCGTCTGGAGCCACCAAGTGCGCTTCGTGGGCGCCGGCGCGATCGGCGTGGCGGCGATCTGGACGTTGGCCAAGCTCGCCATCCCGCTGTGGACCGGGATCGCCGGCGCGCTGGCGGCCGAGCGCCAGCGGCGGGCGGGCGGCGGCGGCGAGCTCGCCATCACCGAGCGGGACATCCCGATCGGCGTCATGGGCGCCGTCTCGCTCGCCTGCCTCGCGCCGATCGCGGTGCTGCTCGCGGTGTTCCTGGCCGGAGGACCGCTCGGCGGGCTGCTGGTCCCGCTGACCATCGCGGCCGTGCTCTACATCGCGATCGCCGGCTTCGCCGTGGCCGCGGTCTGCGGCTACATGGCCGGCCTCGTCGGCTCCTCCAACTCGCCCGTATCGGGCCTCGGGATCCTGTCGGTGCTGGGCGCGGCGCTGATCGTGGCGGCGCTCGGCCTGCCGGCAGTCCACGGCGGCGACACGCGGCCGCTGGTCGCCTTCGCGCTGCTGGTCACCTCGGTGCTGCTCGCCGCCGCGGTCAGCGCCAACGACAACCTGCAGGACCTGAAGACCGGCCAACTGGTGGACGCCACGCCGTGGCGGCAGCAGGTGGCGCTGGTGATCGGCGTCGTCGCCGGCTCGGCGGTGATCCCGGTGATCCTCAACCTGCTGAACAGGGCCTATGGCTTCGCCGGCGCGCCGGTGCACGGGATCAGCGCCAATCCGCTGGCGGCGCCGCAGGCGACGCTGATCTCGACGATCGCCTCGGGGGTGATCGGCGGCAACCTGCGCTGGGACCTGATCGGCGTCGGGGCCCTGCTGGGCGCGGCCCTGGTGGCGGTGGACGAACTGCTGCGCCGCAGCGGCCGCTACAGCCTGCCGCCGCTGGGCGCGGCGCTGGCGATCTACCTGCCCTCCAGCGTCACCACGCCGGTGATCGTCGGCGCGTTCGCCGGCTGGCTCTACAACCGGGCCGCCGAGCAGCGGCCAGACCCCGAGGCCGTCAAGCGGCTCGGCGTGCTGCTGGTCAGCGGCTACATCGTGGGCGACAGCCTGCTGAACGTCGCCCACGCCGGACTGATCGTGGCGAGCGGCAACGGCGCGCCGCTGGCGCTCGTCCCGGAAGACTTCGCGCCCGCCACGCCGCTCGCCCTCCTCACCTACGTGCTGGTCGTCGCGACCCTCTATCTCTGGGCCATGCGCAGGGCGCACCGGGGCTGACAGGCGCAGGCCCGAGCTTGCCGACCAGCCGCCGGCCGACGCAATCATCAGCGGGATTCCAACGCGAGGGCCTTGCTCATGGCTCAGTCCGCCACCCTATCGCGCCGCAGGCCGCTTCGCTTCTACGGCTGGGGTTATGCCGACGAGACCCTGTCGCCTGAGGAAGACGCCCGCGTAAGGGGCGCTGCGCAGCGCTTCGGCCGCGGCGCGCCCGGCGAAGTCTCCGCCCCGGTCGAGCGCGACTTCGACCTGCCGGCCCCGCGCATCGCGGCCCCGTCCGCCCTGCAGGCCATGGTATCGGCGACGCCTTACGACCGCCTGACCCACAGCCTCGGCAAGTCGTTCGCCGACATCGTGCGCATGTTCATGCGCGACGTGAGCCATCCGCCCGATCTCGTGGTCTTCCCGAAGACCGAAGAGGACGTCATCGCCGTTCTGGACTGGGCCGCGGGCGCCAATCTGGCGGTGATCCCGTTCGGCGGCGGCACCAGCGTCGCGGGCGGGGTCGAGCCCGATGTCGGCGATTCCTACGCCGGGACGGTCTCCCTCGACCTGCAGCACCTGCACAAGGTGCTGGAGATCGACCGCACGAGCCGGGCGGCGCGCATCCAGGCGGGCGCGCTCGGCCCCGAGCTGGAGGACCAGCTGCGGCCGCACGGCCTGACGCTGCGCCACTTCCCCCAGAGCCTGCAGCACTCCACGCTCGGCGGCTGGATCGCCACCCGCAGCGGCGGCCACTACGCCTCGCTCTACACCCACATCGACGACTTCGTGGAATCGACCCGCACGGTGACGCCGGCCGGCGTGATGGAGACGCGGCGGCTGCCGGGCTCCGGCGCCGGCCCTTCCCCCGACCGGCTGATCATCGGATCGGAGGGGACCCTTGGCGTCATCGTCGAGGCCTGGATGCGGCTGCAGGACCGCCCGACCCACCAGGGCTCCGCAGCCGTGGCGTTCGGCGACATGGCGTCGGCGGTCGCGGCGGTGCGGGCGCTCTCGCAATCCGGCCTCTATCCCACGAACTGCCGACTGCTCGACCCCGCGGAGGCGCGCAACAATGGCGTCGGCGACGGCGCGACGGCGATGCTCGTGCTGGGTTTCGAGTCGGCGGACCACCCGCTGGACGCCTGGATGAACCGGGCCCTCGAGCTCGTCGCCGACCATGGCGGCCGGTACGACAAGGCGGCGGCGGAGCGCTCGCTGGCGCCGGCCGGCGGCGGGGCCGAACACCGCCAGGGCGCGGCCGGGCAGTGGCGCAACGCCTTCATCCGCATGCCCTATTACCGGGACCTGTCGGTGGCGCTCGGCGTCATCACCGACACCTTCGAGACAGCGATCACCTGGGACCGGTTCGAGGCGCTCTACGAGGGCGTGCGCGCCCGGACGGCGGCGGCGATCGGCGAGATCTGCGGTCACGAGGCGGGCGTCTCCTGCCGCTTCACCCACATCTATCCCGACGGCCCCGCGCCCTACTTCTCCTACTCGGCGCTGGGCACGGCTGACGGCCGGCTCGCCGATTCGCTCGCCCGCTGGCGAGAGATCAAGGAGGCCACCAACGAGATCGTCGTGAGCCTGGGCGGGACGGTGACCCACCACCATGCGGTGGGGCGCGACCATCGCAGCGGCTACGAGCGCCAGTCGCCGCCGCTGTTCCGAACCGCGCTCACGGCGGCCAAGCAGGCGCTCGATCCCGCCGGCGTGCTCAATCCGGGGGTGCTGATCGATCCCGCCGACCGGCCGGTCGGAATACGCGGCGCGCTCGGGTGAACGCGACGGCCCGGGCGCACCTGCTGCCAGCCTTGTGTCAGCAGGTGCGGAGACGTTCCGACGCAGCCGCGTTTGTTCGCTTTGCGTTCCTGTGTTATCTCCAGGCCTGGGCGCCTACATTAAGCCGTCCGCCCGGCCGGCTCTGAGGGGACCCCGGACGGGCGGGGACGAGTTTCCGGAACAGATGGCCGACCACCAGAACATGATCCGCGTGCGCGGCGCGCGCGAGCACAACCTGAAGAACGTCAGCGTGGACATCCCGCGCGGCGAGCTGGTGGTGCTGACCGGTCTGTCAGGCTCCGGCAAGAGCTCGCTCGCCTTCGACACCATCTACGCCGAGGGCCAGCGCCGCTATGTCGAGAGCCTCTCGGCCTACGCGCGGCAGTTCCTGGAGCTGATGTCGAAGCCCGACGTGGACCTCATCGAGGGCCTGTCGCCGGCGATCTCCATCGAGCAGAAGACCACCAGCCGCAACCCGCGCTCGACGGTCGGCACGGTCACCGAGATCCACGACTACATGCGCCTGTTGTGGGCGCGGGTGGGGGTGCCCTATTCGCCGGCCACCGGCCTGCCGATCGAGAGCCAGACGGTCAGCCAGATGGTGGACAAGCTCGCGGTGCTGGACGAAGGCACGCGGCTCTACCTGCTCGCGCCGGTCGTCCGCGGCCGCAAGGGCGAGTACCGCCGCGAGATCGCCGAGTGGCAGAAGGCGGGCTTCCAGCGGCTGAAGATCGACGGCGAGTTCTATCCGATCGAGGACGCGCCGGCGCTTGACAAGAAGTTCAAGCACGACATCGACGTGGTTGTGGACCGGCTGGTCGCCAAACCCGGGCTCGAGAGCCGTTACGCGGACAGCCTGGAGACGGCGCTCAGACTGGCCGACGGCATCGCGGTCGCCGAATGGGCCGACAAGGATCCCGGCGAGGAGGAGCCCCGGCGGCTGATCTTCTCGGAGAAGTTCGCCTGTCCGGTCTCAGGCTTCACGATCAGCGAGATCGAGCCCCGCCTGTTCTCGTTCAACAACCCTTACGGCGCCTGCCCCATCTGCGACGGCCTCGGCGCGAAGCTCGCCTTCGACGCCGACCTGGTGGTCCCCGACAAGGACAAGACCCTGCACAAGGGCGCGGTCGCGCCGTGGTCGCGCGGCCCCTCCCCGCTCTACACCCAGACCCTGCAGGCGCTCGCCCGGCACTACGGGTTCTCGATGGACGAGCCGTGGTGGAAGCTTCCGGAGGTCGCCAAGCAGGTGATCCTGCACGGCTCGGGCGATGAGAAGATCCGCTTCATCTACGACGACAACGCCCGCCGCTACGAGGTGAACAAGACCTTCGAGGGCGTGCTGCCCAACCTGGAGCGCCGCTGGCGGGAGACGGATTCGGCCTGGGTGCGCGAGGAGCTCGGGCGGTTCCAGTCCGAGACCCCCTGCGAAGCCTGCGGCGGCTACCGCCTGAAGCCGGAAGCTCTGGCCGTGAAGATCGCGGGCAAGCACATCGGCGAGGTCTCGACGCTGTCGATCAGGCACGCGCGCGAGTGGTTCGAGGGGCTGGCCGAGGGCCAGCTCAGCGACAAGCAGATGGAGATCGCCCGGCGGATCCTGAAGGAGATCAACGATCGCCTGCGGTTCCTGGTGGATGTCGGGCTGGACTACCTCAATCTGTCGCGCGGATCCGGCAGCCTTTCCGGCGGCGAGAGCCAGCGGATCCGGCTGGCGAGCCAGATCGGCTCGGGCCTGACCGGCGTGCTCTATGTGCTGGACGAGCCCTCGATCGGCCTGCACCAGCGCGACAACTCGCGGCTGCTGGCCAGCCTCAAGGGCTTGCGCGACCTCGGCAACTCGGTGATCGTGGTGGAGCATGACGAGGAGGCGATCCTCACCGCCGACTACGTCATCGACATGGGCCCGGCCGCCGGCGTCCACGGCGGCGAGATCATCGCCGAGGGCAAGCCCGCCGACATCATGGCCGAGCCCCGGAGCCTGACCGGCCAGTACCTCTCCGGCGTGCGCGAGATCGAGGTCCCCGAGCTCCGCCGGCCGATCTCGAAGAGCAAGGTGCTGCGCGTGGTGGGCGCCTCCGGCAACAACCTGAAGCAGGTGACCGCCGAGATCCCGGTCGGCACCTTCACCTGCGTGACCGGCGTCTCCGGCGGCGGCAAGTCCACCTTCACCATCGAGACGCTCTACAAGGCCGCGGCGCGGCGGCTGCACAACGCCTCCGACGCGCCGGCCCCCTACGAACGGATCGAGGGGCTGGAGAACTTCGACAAGGTCATCGACATCGACCAGTCGCCGATCGGGCGCACGCCGCGCTCGAACCCGGCGACGTACACCGGCGCCTTCCAGCCGATCCGCGACTGGTTCGCAGGCCTGCCGGAAGCCAAGGCGCGCGGCTACGGCCCGGGGCGCTTCTCGTTCAACGTCAAGGGCGGCCGCTGCGAGGCCTGCCAGGGCGACGGCCTGATCAAGATCGAGATGCACTTCCTGCCGGACGTCTACGTCACCTGCGACGTCTGCCACGGCCGGCGCTACAACCGCGAGACGTTGGAAATCCTGTTCAAAGGCAAGAACATCGCGGACGTTCTTGACATGACCGTCGAGGAAGGGGCCGAGTTCTTCAAGGCGGTCCCGCCGATCCGCGAGAAGATGGAGACGCTGAAGCGCGTCGGCCTGGGCTACATCAAGGTCGGCCAGCAGGCGACGACGCTGTCGGGCGGCGAGGCGCAGCGGGTGAAGCTCTCCAAGGAGCTCAGCCGGCGGGCGACCGGCAAGACGCTCTACATCCTGGACGAGCCCACCACCGGGCTGCACTTCGAAGACGTCAAGAAGCTTCTCGAGGTGCTGCACGAGCTGGTGGACCAGGGCAACACCGTGGTCGTCATCGAGCACAACCTCGACGTGGTGAAGACCGCCGACTGGATCGTCGACTTCGGGCCCGAGGGCGGGGACGGCGGCGGCGAGATCGTCGCGACCGGCTCGCCCGAGCAGGTGGCCGCCAACCCGAAGAGCTGGACGGGCCGCTATTTGGCCGGCCTTCTGGAGCGACACCGCGAACGGCGCGGCGCTGCACGGAAGCGGGCCTGATGGCCCCTCACATGATCCTCTACGGCGCGCCGAATCCGGCTCCCAATCCCAGGCGGGTACGGATCTTCCTCGCGGAGAAGGGGATCGAGCTTGCCGAGACGCCGCTCAACCTGATGACGCGGGAGCACAAGAGCCCTGAACACCGGGCGCGCAATTCGCTGGGCCAGGTGCCGACGCTGGTGCTGGACGACGGCACGGCAATCTCCGAGACGGTCGCCATCTGCCGTTACTTCGAGGAGATCCAGACCGATCCGCAGCTGTTCGGGAGCACGGCGGTGGAGAAGGCGCAGGTCGATATGTGGATCCGGCGCATCGAGTTCCAGGTGATGCAGCCGGTCGGGAACTTCTGGCGCCACGCCCATCCGCGCACGGCGGCCCTGCTCACGCAGTACAAGGACTTCGGAGAATCCAACCGCGCGGCGTACGGGAATGCGCTGAAGTGGCTGAACCGCGAGCTGGCCGACAATCCGTTCATCGCCGGCGACGCCTACTCCATGGCCGACATCTGCGCGCTCACGACCGTCGACTTCGCCGACTGGATCGGCCTCTCCGTGCCCGAGGACTTCGACAAGGTGACAGCCTGGCGCGGACGCGTCTCGGCGAGGCCGAGCGCAGCCGCCTAGGCTTCGCGCGCCGGGAGCGCCCGATAGACGGCGATCCAGGGGGCGATGCCGATCACCAGCCAGAACGGCGCGAGCAGCACCTGCACGGCGAGCTGAAGCACGTAACGTCCGGGGTGGGCCTGCATGGCTTCGACGCCCGACAGGTCCAGGTCGCTGAAGCCGGTGGCGGCGCCGCTCAGCAGGAACAGGGCGAACCAGACGATCACCGCCAGCAGCGCCGCGAAGCACAACAGCAACAGCGCCATGCCGACGAGCGACCAGAACTGACCGCGGGTGCGCCGCCATGACTCCGCAAGGCTGATGCGCCGCTCGGCGAAGGCGATCGGCGAGACCAGGCCCAGCCGCAGCAGCACGCCGTAGCCCCCGATCGCGCCGACGAAACCGACGAGCACGGCGAGCGCCGGCGAGGCGCGCGCCCCCAGCAGGATCACGCCGACCAAGAGGGCGGCGAGCAGCGCGGCGACCAGCGCGAGAAGCAGCAGAGCGCCCAACACCCGCAGCTCGTCACGGCCGATCCGCAGGTGCAGGAAGGCGGGCTCGTCAGGGCGGAGCTCGAGGCGCATGAGCCCGCAGATCAGCGTCACCTGCACGATGACCTCGCCTAAGCCCACGATCACCGCGCCGATCACCGCGCCAAGGGTGGAGGCGGCCTCGCGCGTGCCCGCGAACGGCATGGTCCCGACCAGCAGCACCACCATCGCCACGAACAGGGCGATGAGCATGACCAGGTTGAACAGCGACCAGCCGACCACCACGCGCCAGCGCGCGCCGATGACGCGAAACCCCTCGATCGCCGCATCGCTGGGCGAGAACGCCGCCATCCGTCAGCCAGAGCTTGGCTGGGCGGCCGGCGGCGCGGCGGGCGCGGCGGCGATGAGCTGCTGGTAGGCCACAGCCAGCGGCGAATAGACCATGATCACCTGCAGGATCGGCAGCAGCAGCTGGATCGCCAGGATCGCGACGAAGCCGACGAACGCCACCGGTCCCTGCACCGACTGCACGGCCTTCTCGCCGCCGGCGGTGGTGATGATCGCAAACCCGATGATGGTCACCAGCACCCAGACGATCAGGTAGAAGATGATCGCCAGGACGATCATGCCCAGCAGGGGCCAGAAGTGACCGTTCGAGAGCCGCCAGGCGGGCGCGATGGCGACGCGGTGGGTGGCGAAGCTCATCGGGGTGGCCAGCGAGAGGCGCACGCCCAGCCAGATGGTGACGGCGAACACCACGATTCCCACCAGCACGCCCGCGAGTGGCGAGGCGGTGTCCGCAAGCGCGGTCACGGCGAACCCGAAGGTCAGGCAGGCCATGCCGGCGGCGAACAGCAGCAGGTTGACCGCGGTCAGCCGCAGCTCGTCGCGGCCGAACCGCAGGTGCGCGAAGCCGTGCTCGGCCGGCCGCAGGACCAGCCGGTAGATGCCGGACATCACCACCGAGAACAGCACCACGGTGAGCACGACGATCAGCAGGAAGGCCGGCAGCGAGCTCGCCAGCATGGCGCCGATCTCTTCCGGATCGCGACTGAGCAGCTGGCCCTTCTTGGCGAGGTCGATGAAGTGCGGATCGAGGCTCGCCATCATGACCAGCGCGATGACCAGGATGCCGACGAAGTAGAGGCCGCTCCAGGCCAGCACCGTGCCCGGGCGCTCCCGGGTGAGGCGGAAGCCCTCCAGGGCGGCGTCACTCGCCGAAAACCGGTTCATCCTCGTCCCTCGCCCGACCCCGTCGCTGCAACGAGTCGGTCCCCCCTTCGGGTCCTAAGCTTGGTGAGGAGGCCCCGGGCGTGCAAGGCCCCGCTCGCGATCAAGAAGGATCGTTGCTAGTTAGCCACGCATGAGCATCAGACCCGTGCATGTGGTGGGCGGCGGCCTGGCCGGCTCCGAGGCGGCCTGGCAGATCGCCGCCGCGGGCGCGCCGGTGGTGCTGCACGAGATGCGCCCGGTGCGCACGACCGACGCGCACCAGACCGACCGGCTGGCCGAGCTGGTCTGCTCCAACTCGTTCCGCGCCGATGACTGGACGGGCAACGCCGTTGGCCTGCTGCACGCCGAGATGCGCCGGCTGGGGTCCGTCGTCATGGCGGCGGCGGACGCCTGCCAGGTGCCGGCCGGCGGCGCGCTCGCCGTGGACCGCGAGGGGTTCGCGGCCGCGGTCACCGCGCGGCTCACGGCCCATCCCCTGGTCACCGTCGCCCGCGAGGAGATCGCCGGCCTGCCGCCAGCCGACTGGGACAGCGTGATCGTCGCGACCGGGCCCCTCACCTCGCGCGCCCTGGCCGAGGCGATCCTGACGCTCACCGGCGAAGATCAGCTCGCCTTCTTCGACGCCATCGCCCCGATCGTGCACCTGGAGAGCATCGACATGGGCGTCGCCTGGCGACAGTCGCGCTACGACAAGGCGGGCCCCGGCGGCGATGCGGCCGCCTACATCAACTGCCCGATGGACAGGGCGCAGTACGAGACCTTCGTCGAGGCCCTGCTCGCCGGGCCCAAGGCCGAGTTCAAGGACTGGGAGCACGTGCCCTACTTCGACGGCTGCCTGCCGATCGAGGTGATGGCCGAACGCGGGCGCGAGACGCTGCGGCACGGGCCGATGAAGCCGGTCGGGCTGACCAACGCCCACCGCCCCGCCGACAAGCCCTATGCTGTGGTGCAGCTGCGGCAGGACAATGCGCTCGGCACGCTGTGGAACATGGTCGGCTTCCAGACCAAGCTGAAGCACGGCGCCCAGACCGAAATCTTCCGCATGATCCCCGGGCTGGAGAAGGCGGTGTTCGCCAGGCTGGGCGGCCTGCACCGCAACACCTTCCTCAATTCGCCGCGGCTGCTGGACGGGCGCCTGCGCCTGCGGGCCGATCCACGCCTGCGCTTCGCCGGCCAGGTGACCGGCGTCGAGGGCTATGTGGAAAGCGCCGCCGTCGGGCTGATCGCCGGACGGCTCGCCGCCGCCGAGCGGCTCGGACGGGCGCTCGATCCGCCGCCGCCGACCACGGCGATCGGCGCGCTGATCGCCCACATCACCGGCGGCCACCTGCCGGCGGGCAGCGGCTCCTTCCAGCCGATGAACATCAACTACGGCCTGCTGCCGCCGCTGGAAGCGCCGCGCCATGGACCGGACGGCGGGCGCCTGCCGGCCAAGGAACGCGGCCGCGCCAAAAAGCGGCTGATCGGCGAGCGGGCGCTGGCGGACCTGGAGCGGTGGACCGGCCAGCGGGCGCTCGAACCGGCGGAATGACCCCGCTCATTCCCGCGGAGGCGGGAATCCATGCAGCGATCGTGCGGCTCAGAATCGGGCTGGGTCCCCGCCTAACGCGGGGACGAGCGGAGTCATATCCGGCCGCGCGCCACGGCCCAGGTGAGACGGAGGCGCTTGGAGAGCGGCGAGGCGGCCGGACACGCGGCGAGCGCCGCATGGGCGACGGCCGGGAAGGCGGCTGGGCTCAGGCGGCGGACGGCCGCGCGGGCCTCGCCCAGAGTCCGGGCGACAAGTGGCGCGAGTGACGGCGTGTCCGCGGTCTTGCGGCCGAGCGCCCAGGCCGCGCCGGCCAGCCGGGCGGCAGGAGCGTCTGCGGCGGGATCGAGGATGCGGGCGGCGAGCTCGGCGACGTCGCCGCCGGCTTCGTGGGCCCAGGCGAGTGCGGCGGGCTCATCCGCGAGCGAACCATCCAGTTCGCGCGCCCGAGCCTCGATGATCGCTTCGAGCCGCGCCCGGTCCAGGTTCCGACGCCCAACCACATCGGCGAGCGCGAGCGCGGTGGGGTGCCTACGCACCGGCCGGCCCTCGAAGATCTCGTCCAACGCCTCGCGCCACCAGGTCAGCCGGATCTCGCCGATCAGCGGATTGGAGGCGACGCGCAGCGCGCGGGCCAGCTCGTGGTCGAAGGCGTAAAGCGCGATCAGGTCCGCGCGAACCTGGGCGTGGGTGACGAAGCGGCTCGACATCCAGCGGTCCGGATCCACGCGGCGGATCAAGGCGTCGAGGTCGTCTTGCGGCTCGTCGTCCATCGCTCAAGAGCAAAAAGGCCCGCCGGACGGGCGGGCCTTCGCTAGTCCAGATCGCCGGCCGCGTCAGCCGAAGATCGTCTGGTTCATGGTCATGCAGACCAGCATCGGGATCGACAGGAAGGTGTTGATCCGCGAGGCGACCATGCCGCGCGTGGCGGCCGACGCCTTGGCCGCCGCGTCGGCGTCAACGAGGCCGAGCGAGATCTTCTGCGCCGGCCAGATGACGAACCACACGTTGAAGGCCATGATCAGGCCCAGCCACATGCCGAGCCCGATGAAGCTGTGGCCCGGCGCGCTGAAGCCCTCGGTCGCGCCCAGGGTCAGCGCCTGGACGATGTAGCCGCGGTCCCAGGCCAGGATCAGGCCCATCAGCACGGTGAAGGCCGCGCTCCAGCGGAACCAGAACAGCGCCTCCGGGGCGATGTACTTGGAGACCGCCGGCTTCAGCTCGGCCGGGATCTCCGGCATCTTCCGGGTCTGCACGAAGTTGAAGTACCAGAGCAGGCCGATCCACATGACCCCCGCGATCACGTGCAGCCAGCGGAACACCGCCTGCCAGAAGATCGCGTCGAACGACCCGTAATGCATGCGGTAGCCCGCGATGATCACCAGCGCGACGATAAAGCTGACGATCATGGTGTTGCGCAGGTTCGACAAGAACGCCGCCATGGAACTGCCTCCCGATTCCGACCCAGGGAGTCAGGTATAGGTCGATTTGACGCGGGCCGGAAGCCTAAGGCGAAGGTTCACACCGCGATCAGGGCGGCGGCCAGCCGTCGGCCTTCCGAGGTGAGCACGTTGTAGAGCTTCGCGGCGGCCGGAGTGTCCATGAACTCGAGCCCTATGCCGGACGCGAGGAGCGCCTGGCGGATCTCGCGCGATGGCGGCGCATTGGCCGGGCCCACCCCCAACAGCAGGAACTCGACCTGCTCGCGCCCGGCTTCGAGCACCGGCGCGAGGCTCTGTGGCGTGGCCTCGATGAGCGTGCGGGGCGGCCAGCTCCGCGCCTGGTCGGCCACGATCAGCAGCGAACCCGCATGCCACGCGCCGGAGAGGCGGAAGCCGCCGGCCCCGTAGGAGTCGATCGAAGGAGCGCTGCGGGCCATGGCGGACCTACCGCCGATAGGCGCCAGCCCCGCCCGGCGGCTTGATCGGCTCGGGCTCCTCCTCGCCGCGCTTGACGCCCCAGAGCAGGATCACCGGCGCGGCGATGTAGATCGACGAATAGGTGCCGATCGCGATGCCGAACAGCATGATGATCGAGAGATCCCGCAGCGACGGCCCGCCGAACACCCAGAGGGCCACCAGGGCAAGGACCGCGGTGAAGCTGGTGATGATCGTCCGGGTCAGCATCTCGTTGATCGACATGTCGATCACCTCGCCCATCGGCATGCGCTTGTACTTGCGCAGGTTCTCGCGGAACCGGTCGAACACGACCACGGTGTCGTTCATCGAGTAGCCGATGATCGTCAGGATCGCGGCCACCGCCTGCAGGCTGAATTCGATGCGGGTGATGGCGATCAGGCCGAAGGTCAGGAACACGTCGTGGAACAGGGCCGCCACGGCGCCCAGGCCGAACTGCAGCTCGAAGCGGAACCAGATGTAGAGCAGCATCAGGAAGATGGCGCCGCCGAGCGCCAGGATGCCCGATCGCAGCAGCTCGCCCGAGACCTTCGGCCCGACCACGTCCGTGCGGGTGAACTTCACCGGCGAGATGGTCTGGGCGATGCGCGCCTTCACCGCGTCGGCCGTCTGGCTGGCGCTGGCGCCCTGCGGCGTCTGGAACCGGACCATGGCCGAGGACGGCGTGCCGAAGCCCTGCACCTGCACGTCGCCGAGGTTCATCGCCGACAGCACGGCGCGCACCTTGCCGAGATCGGCGGGTCGCGGCGCGGTGGTGAGTTCGAGCACCGTGCCGCCCTTGAAGTCGATGCCGCAGGCGAGCCCGCCGCACGGCGGCTGGAACGGCGTCAGCGCGATGTAGAGCGAGGCGATGATCGCCAGCACCGACAGGCTCGAGAAGTACTTGGCCAGCCGGACGAACTTGAAGTGCGTGCGGACCGGCAGGATCTTGACGAGAGGCCAGAATTTCATGCGCTCGGCCTCCTCAAGCGATCGGCAGGATCTTGGGCCGCGCGGCCCGGAACCACCAGCCGAGCAGCACCTGGCTGACCAGCACCGCCGAGAACACCGTCGTCAGCACCCCGATGGACAGCGTCCAGGCGAAGCCTTTCACCGGGCCGGAGCCGAACTGGAACAGGATCAAGGCCGACAGGAGGTGGGTGATGTTGGCGTCCATGATGGTCGCCATGGCGCGGGCGAAGCCCGCGTCCATCGAGGCGATCAGGCTGCGGCCGGCCCGCAGCTCGTCGCGCATGCGCTCGTAGATCAGCACGTTGGCGTCGACGGCGACCGCGAGGGTCAGGATCAATCCCGCGATGCCCGGCAAGGTGAGCGTCGCCTGGGTGAAGCTCATGATGCCGATGATCATCAGCCCGTTGACCACCAGGCCGATGATGGAGACCCCGCCGAACAGGAACCCATAGATCGCGATCATGAAGACCACGGTCGCGGCCAGGCCGACGACGGCGGAGACCGTGCCGGCCTTGACCGCATCGGCGCCCAACTCGGCGCCTACGGTGCGCTGCTCCTGGACGACCAGCCGGGTCGGCAGCGCGCCGGCGCGCAGCAGCACCGCGAGGTCGTTGGCGCTCTGCGGCGTGAAATGGCCGGAGATGCGGCCCGAGCCGCCGGTGATTGGCGTCTGGATGACCGGCGCGGAGATCACCTTCTTGTCCAGCACGATGGCGAAGCGCTTGTTGAGGTTCTGGGTGGTCACTTCGCCGAAGCGGCGTGAGCCGACGCCATTCAGGCGGAATTCCACCTCGGGCTGACCGGTCTGGGAATCGAAGGCGGCCTGGGCGTTGGTCAGCATGGTGCCGTCGACCAGGGAGCGCTTGCGCAGCACGTAGGCGGGCGCGACCTCGTCGGCGGACGGCAGCAGCTCGTCGCCCGGCGGGATGCGGCCGGCCTGGACGTCGGCCGGCGAGGCGCTCTCGTCGACCATCTGGAAGGTGAGCTTGGCGGTCTGGCCGATGATGTTC
>Ga0207695_10004264_pt1 | contig 19633 bp, 15 predicted proteins | sample KBSC54metaG_FD_184354 | JGI IMG/M metagenome (GOLD analysis project Ga0207695, IMG submission 184354) | Corn rhizosphere microbial communities from Kellogg Biological Station, Michigan, USA - KBS C5-4 metaG (SPAdes) (version 2) | ecosystem: Host-associated > Plants > Roots > Rhizosphere > Soil... | reverse complement strand
TGCGCGGGGCGCAACCCCATGAGTTGCGCAATCAGCACGGTGTCGGGTTCGTTGTACCAAAGATGGTTGTAGTCGGCGGCACAGGCGTCGTACTCGAGTGCCACGGGCTTGCCCTGCTCATCCAACGCGCCACGAAGCTTGAAGACGTGTGCCGGGCCCTTGGTGTCCCAACCAGCTTCTTCATCGCGCATCCACTGCATGCGGACCGGTCTGCCCAACTCCTTCGCCAGGAACGCCGCTTCGAAACCTGCGTCGTCTGCAGCAGTACGACCATACACTTGCGGGCCATCCATGTAGATAACGCGCACCTTCTCACGCGGCATGCCGAGGAACTTCGCCACACCCGTGCGATGGCTGTACGCCTTCATGTCGTTGGTATAGATCGTCATCTGCCCATCCGAAGGGTCGGCCAGCGCGTGGGCCGGACCGATGGACGAGTGCCCCTGAAAGGGCACCGCATATTCTGCTTCGATGACGTGCTTGGCGGCTTTGAACGCCGCGTCCGGATCACCCTCGACGAGCGGCTCGCTCGTCGATGTGGGAGTGGCGCGACGCATGTAGTCGAACAACTCGCTGGAAGCGGGGAAGGGCGCGGCGGCGGGTCGCTGCCATTGCGTCTTGAGCTGCCTTGCGGCGCGGATGGCCTGTTCTTCCCGCTCGCAAATCACCGCAATATAGTTCCCGCGGCTGATCACGCGGATAAGGCCTGGCACATCGCGGACCGAGGTTTCGTCGATTCCTTGCAGTGTGGCTCCGGCAACGGGCGGCCGGACATTGCGTGCATGAACCATGCGTGGCAGTTTCATGTCTACCGCCCACCGCAACGATCCGTCCACCTTCGGGGGGATGTCGTATCGCTTGTGCGACCTGCCCACGACGCGCAGGTCGCTGACCGGCTTGACGGCAGCCTTGCCGGTCGTCAGGTCAACGCGACTTCCGGTGAGCGCGATGTTGAAGCGCTTGCCACCGATCAGTTCGGCGTAGGTCACCGTCCGGTCAGGATTGGACTTCACAAAAATGGTGGCATTGGCGACTGCGAGCATTTCGACGGGCGTGGCCAGGTGCCGGCCGCCCAGTTCCAGCAGTACCCGGCGCGCTTCCGCAGCTACCCGGCGCATGGGGCGACCGTCTCTCTCCACACTGGTCGAACCCCCCGAGCCGCCCTGGTCAGGAGTGATATCCGTGCAGCCCATGATGAGGCGGGTCTTGTCATAGGCAATGTCCAACTCATCGCACATCATCTGCCGGAAAGCCGTGCCCGTACCCTGGCCGCCATCTGTCTTTCCGACGTAGAACGTTGCCGTGTTGTCGGGATGAATCACGATCCAGGTGTCGAGCTCGAGGAAGTCGGGGTCAGGATAGGGGCCGGCGGCGGCCAGAGGCGCCTGGGCAAGTGCCTTCGCGCCGGGCACTGCGCTGAGGCTCAGGGTGATGGCCAATGCACCGGAACCTAAGAGAAAGCCGCGTCGCGAGGTCTGGGCGTTCCCAGCGAGTGCATCCTGCAACTCCGGTGGCAACTGCAGGGGATTCCTCATTTGCCTTCTCCCGGTGCCTTGATAGCGCGCGCTGCGCGCCGGATCGCCGCCTGGACTCTATAGAAGGTCATGCATCGGCACAGTGCACCGTCCATCGCCTCCCGGATCTCGGCGTCACTCGGGTGCGGGTTCCGGTCGAGCAGTGCCTTTGCCGTCATGATCTGGCCGTTCTGGCAATATCCGCACTGCGCGGCCTGCTCCTCGATCCACGCCTCTTGCAGGGGATGCAGCCTCCCATTTTTCGAGAGACCCTCGAGTGTAGTCACTTCGCCACGCACGGATGAGACTGGCGTGATGCAGGAGCGTACAGCCGCCCCACCGATGATGACCGCACAGACACTGCACTGACCGAGCCCGCATCCGAACCGAGGTCCGCTCAGGTCAAGGTCATTTCGCAGCACATATAGAAGGGGAGTCGATGGATCTACGTCCACCTCGTGGATCGCGCCGTTGACGTTCAGTTTGACGATGCTCATGACTCTCCCGTCCGAAATGCGCGTTTTGCTGCTCGCCCAGACTAGGGCAGAACTGTGTGGAGGTCCAACCCTCGCTACTCTTTTGGTACACGGCGTTGCTCAACTCCTTCGCCACCATGAAAGTGGCGACCGGGTGATCTCGGTCTGCCAGGCCAGCGCGAGAAGGTCGTACATCAACTTGATGTGCGCTTCCGCGTCTTCCGGGATACCGGCCGGCCTGGTGGGCAAGCGTTGCAATTCAGGCGCTGGCAGACTGTTCGCTGCGCCGCTCGATCTCACGCACATCGGTCATGGACCGGTCGAGACGCTCGCGGTCCGCCTCTTTGCCGCCCATGCGGTTCCTCCCAAGTGATCGCTTTGGCGGGTCCGACCGACGCTCGGGTATCACCCTCTCAGATCGGTGCTGTCGGGCAGGAGCGGCCGTACGAGCTTGTTCGACATCATGGCGCAAAGCCGGCGCTCCGGCGGGGCATCCAGTGCGCACCAGGTGTCAGTCGTGTGCATCTTGTTCGCACGTGCAGTCCCGGAACCCGTCCAGACCTGCCGGCAGGTACTTAACTTGCATCGCGGCAGTCAGCTTGGAGCGTTGCTAGCAGACAGAGCGGGAGATATCGTGCCGGTCGATCCTCGGGACGTTGCCGATCTGAGCGCATGGGAGCGCCGGATGGCCCATGCCGGATACGTATCCGAAGGCTTGCTCTACCTGCTGATCGGCACCTTTGCTCTGCTCGCGTCGATGGACGCTTCGCGGGGCCCGAACGGAGCGCAAGGCGTCCTCATCCGGCTCAGCATTACAGGTCCGGGGGTCCTGCTGGTGGCCGCCGTGGCCCTAGGTCTCGCCTCGTTCGTGACTTGGCAACTGCTGATCGCGATTCGCGATCCGGAGCACCGTCACGACCTCGACCGGCGCTCTCGTCGAGTGATCCGAGTGGGACACTTGTTCAGCGGCGCGCTGCACAGCGTCCTCGTCATTGAGGCCATGAGAATCTTGTTTGGCTTAGGGGGCACCGCGCGCGGCGAGCGAGCCGAGAAGGAATGGGTTGCGCGAGCTTTCGGAGTGCCTCTGGGACGCTACGTCGTTGGCGCCGTGGGAATCGGCGTCCTACTTTACGGCCTGTACCAGTGCTTTCGCGCGGTCACCCGGAGAAAGGACAACAGGGTCGACCTCACCCGGGCGCGGTTCCGAGTGATCATTGACGTCCTCGGCATTTTTGGCTTGCTCTCTCGCGGAATGATGTTTGCCCTGATCGGCATCTATATGACCCGTGCCGCCTGGCGGCTGCACGCCCAGAGCGCCATTGGCGTGGCGGGCGCGCTCGGCACGCTCAGGCAGCAGGCTTACGGTGAATGGACCCTCGGCACGATGGCTGTCGGCCTGATGACCTATGGGTTGTGGCAAATCGTCAAAGAGCCCTACCGCCGATTGAGCGATAGTTGAAAGACAATCGTGAGGGTTGGTTCGCGGGCACTTCGCTTTGCTCCGGCCGCCCAATGGTTACATCGTCAGGCCATCCGAGGCCCACAAATATCAGGTGGAGGACCGCAAGCAGCAGCGACGGTGACTCGCGTCGGGAGTACGCTTTCGGCCCAACAGCGGTCCTCCGATCACTTCGGCGAGGCGCCCGCTTCCCCAGAGGCCTAGTCCTGCTGACAGTGCGCTCGTATCTTGATCCGCCGTTGCAGCCAATATGCTGGTTCTGCATTGCACACGGCGTCATCTTCTCGATCTGGGTAGGCCTCGCGCTGGCGCGGGTCGCCCTGGTGGCAACGGGACGCTCGGCGGCTCATCGTCGGCTGGGGCGCGTTGACTTCGTGCTCGCACCCTGCATCGCGTCGTAAACGATGTGGCCGCCGACGACGGTCAAAACGGACTCGAGCCGCTTTATACTCTCGTCCGAGACTCTCTTGGCATCGAAATAGTCATCGCTCAGGACCGCCAGGTCGCCGAGCTTGCCCGTCTCGATCGAGCCGAGCCGATCGTCCTCGCGAAAGAACCAGCCGTTGTCCGCCGTGTACATGCGCAGGGCCTGCTGGCGCGTGACCTGCTCGCCGGCATTGATGAGGGCGCCCCTGCAGTCCTTGCCCGTGACCATGTAGTAGATGTCAAACCACGGGTCGAGCAACGCGATGTCGCCCGCGTCCGAGCCGGCACCGACGTGGATACCGCTCGCGAGGATCGTGCGATAGGGCGGGCCCGCGGGCTGCCCGGCCGGCGTGCCTTCGGCGCCCTGAAGATACTTCCAGCCGTGCAGGGCCATGCCGACGCCGATGTCTTTCATGGCCTTCAGCGTGGCAGGGTCGATGCTCGGCACGTGGGCGACGGACCAATGCAGGCCGGCCAGCGGGGTCACCGCGTTGACATTCTCGTAGGTCTTCGCGGTGAATTGCACTTCGGGCAGCGACAGGGTGTGCTGCTGATAGCTCCAGCCGCGCTTGGCGACCAGTTGCAGCGCCGCCTCGTAATTGTCCGGGTGCTGCCCAGCCTTCCAGTCGTACGCGAAAATCCACGGCGTCGCGAACTCGCCGATGCCGGAGACGCGCAGCATGTCGTCGCCGAAATTGGGGAAGACGTTGTTTAGACGTGCTTTCAAAATCGGCAGGTCTTGCGTCTTGTCCATGGAAAGCAGGAACACGCGCACGCGCTCATCGAGCTCGTGACGGTGATCCAGCGCCACGATCTGATCGTAGGCGGTCCAGGGATTTGCGCTCGCGATGCCGTCGAGCGTAGCGCTGTCCTGCAGGTCCGGGCTGCCCGGCCGGGCGAAGACGCCCATGTCCACGCTCGTCGTGAGTCCGTAGCGCAGCACATAGGCCTGCGCGTACTTGGCGCTGCGAATCCGGTCCTCGTCCGTCTGCATGCCGCGCAGCAGGTTTAGGGCGGCCGTAGCGGCAGCGCCGTTGAGGCTGCCCGCCGCGTCGACCTTGATGCCTTTGCTCTCGAAGAACTGCTTGCCGAGGCTATTCGTGACGGCCGGGCCGAAGGCGGCGAACAGGACCGGATGATTCGGCACGGCCCCATCGAGCTCCGCGAGCGTCGGCGCTCGCTGTTCGGCGAACAGCCGCGGCGTCCAGTCGCCGATAGCCGTAACCCACGCGCCGGCCGGAGCCGTCCGCGCCCGCTGCCTGAGCATGGCCATGGCCTCAGGGATGCTCGTCGCCGTCTCGACCATGACGTCATTGCCCGGACGGCGACTGAACAATACGAAGTGGTTGTGGTCGTCGATCAGGCCCGGAATCACCGTACGCCCCTGCAGGTCGATGAGCTTCGTGCACGGATCGAGACTTTTCGGCGCCGACCCAATGTACGCGAAGCGGCCTTCCTGAATCGTCACCTCGTCGACGACGCGGTCCTGCGCGTCCATCGTATGGATCTTGCCGTTCACGAGGCGCAGGTCGTGCGACCAGCCGCACGGGCTCTGAGCTGCGGCGGGCGGCGCCTTGCCGAGCGCGCCGGCCAGCAGAAGCATAAGAGCGAAAGGTATTCTTGATTTCATTGTGCGTCTCCTCAAGAACCGCCGGCGCGAAGCGCCGTCAGCGGCCGCGAGTCTCCCACGCGGATTCCAAACTGTGCCTTTCCGTTGCACCCATGCGCGCGGACGTCGTCGACGGCCCTGTATTCCTCGTTCGCGTCGATGACCTGCCTCGCCACTCGCTTGACGCCAGTAACAAGGCGGTGAATGGAAGGGCGCCGTCGGCCAAAGCGCAAGGCCAGTTCCCGGTTGGAGCTGAGGAGTTCCCGCAGGTGCACAAATGCGCGCACGACGTAAACGCTCATCTCCACTGCGCGAGGGCTGTTCAGAACGGTGGCCGCCATGATGGCGCCGTGCTCGGTGAAGGCGTAGGGCAGGTATTTGCGGTGCTGGCCGCGACCACGCTTGCTCCTCGATCGTCAGTTGAAACATGAAATCAGCTGGGAAGCGCTCGCGGTTGCGACGTACCTGCTCGTTGAATCGCTTGGAGCTCACCCCGTAGAGTGCAGCGAGTTCGGAGTCGAGGATGACTCGGTGTCCGCGCAGGACCAGGATCGACTGAACGATCTCATCGGCGGGCATCGTGGGCGTAGAGGCGGAGATTGTCATGATACTGTGGAGCGTTCCATTTCTCCTTGATGGATATAATACTACATGACGGCGTGGACGTGATCACGTCGACCATTTGAATCATGCGGAGCCTCGGCAATCGCAATTCAAGCAAGTCGGGTTTGTCGGTGTGCGACCTTACTCCCTTGATAACACCGCGGTGAACCGCTCATGCGAGTACTGCGGTAGACTCCGCGGCGAGATCGCACGCCTTCACACAAGCTATGGTCGTCGATACACGAAAACAATCGATTGATAGAAAGCTATCGGTTGCCCCCATGATGGACTGGACTGACGATCTAAAATCTTCTTTCTACATCAACGGCTTGGGCCTCCTCGAAAATCCTTGTCACCTATATGGCACCTCGAAATTCGGCGGTTCGAGTCGACTCGCGGAGGTCGGGGTCAAGGCGTAGGAAAACACTAAGTGAGCCGGTTGAAATACGCACGCGGAGTCTCCGGGGGATTTGCGCCAGAAGCTCTGGAGACGACGGACCGGTGGCGAGTGGACCGGAATCGGCCAGGAGCCGTCGGTGGAAGGTTCGAACTGGCCGCCACTTAGCCGTCATTCACACGCGCGGGGTAGATTGAATGGATGCAGGATCAGAGCGCATGCTGGAACTTTCCCAAAAGAACCGTTCATGGGCACGTTCAGCACGATCAATTCGGCGTCAGCCGGCCACTTCCTGGCAATCGCCCACGCCCGGCGTTTGACCTAATAGCCGTTACTCGTCGATGCTACTAGGGATGCTCATCTAGGACAGAATATATGCGCCCCGCATCCAACGGGTTATCGACGTTCGGGGGGGATGGACAAATGGACTCACACATCGAAACCCGTCTGCCTGCGCCAATTTTGCGACGTTTCATCTCGCACTATGGGGGCGCCCGCGTGCGGGGACTGACACCAGGCGTCAACACAACTCTGCCGTCTCGCCATGCCCATCTCATCATCAGCCTGGATGCGCCGATCAATGTTCGACAGATGTCGAATGAGGCGCTGCCCGCCGCACGCTTTTCCGCTCTAGTCAGCGGATTGCACGATGGTTTCGCGATGGTGGAGCGCACGTGCTCGTGGGAAGGCTTGCATGTATTTTTTCGTCCGCTTGGGCTGCAAGCAGTTCTGGGAGCAACCGCTGCTGAGTTAGCTTGCGGCGCTGTTGCCCTTTCCGATCTTTGTCCGCGCGATGCCCCGGAGCTGATGGAACGATTGAGCAGCACTCGGGATTGGCAGGCGCGCTTCGCGATACTCGATGAAGTGCTCACGCGCAGGCTTACTCCGGCCAAAGGCTCGCCCCTTGTTGCGCACGCATGGCGACAATTGGCGGCCAGTCATGGTCGCAGTTCTATCGGAAGTCTCGCGCAGGACACAGGCTGGAGTCGGCAGTACATGGCTGACCGCTTCCGTGCCGAATTGGGCATCACGCCTAAGACTGCTGCCCGCATCTTCCGCTTTGAGCGCGCGTGCGGGCTGATCAGCAATCTCCGGCTACCGCTTCCCGACGTTGCGGCGGCTTGCGGATATGCCGACCAGGCGCACATGACGCGGGATTGGAACGCCTTCACCGGCACTTCGCCCAGGGCTTGGATCGTCAACGACCTTCCATTTCTTCAAGACTATGAACTGTCCAGCGGTGATGATGGTGGCGTCTGAGACGTCGCTGGCGTCTCTCGCGGCAACAGGCCACACTGCATGAAGGCAATGTACCGCGATACGGTCTCCATTATGAGCATCGTGTTGGGCTGCTGGGGAGAGTGGATTGGGGAAAATCACCAAGGTCGATAGCGCACGGTTCTCAATCGCGATTTCTCGCGACTTATCTATGTCTCCTGTCGAGCACCAACCCGGACCGCCGGCCCTCTGCGACGGGCTTATCGTTGCAATCGCGGACATGACTTGTACTCCGCCACACGGCGGTGAGTTGCATCCGGATGGCGATGAGCTGATCTACATCATCTCTGGAAAAGTGAGAGTCATCGGGGAATCCGCACCGGACGAGCCCCGTGAGTTGGGGCCTGGAGAAGCTTGTATCGTTTCCAAAGGTGAATGGCATCTGGTGCAGATTCTTGAGCCGACCCGGCTGGTCGGCATTACTCCGGGGCCAAGGGGCAGTCATCGACCGGTCGAATCGAGCCAGCGCCCTTAATGCGCACGGTCGCGATGGGACAACAGCGGGAGTGCGTAGTGCAAGTAAGTTTCCACCTCGTGTTTGGCGGACAATGCGAGGCAGCGTTTCAGTTTTATGAGCGGGCGCTTGGCGGCAAGATTGTCAACATTCTCACCTACGGCAATTCACCCATGGCCGAACAAGTACCGCCGGAATGGCGCAGCAAGATTGTCCACGCGAACTTTGCAGTGGGAGGGACGGTTCTAGCGGGAGCTGACGTTCTTCCTGAGCGGTACGTAAAACCACAAGGTTTCTACGTACTGCTTAGCGTCGATGACACGATGGACGCGGAACGCATATTCTCTGCCCTGGCCGAAAACGGTGAAGTACAAATGGCCATACAGAAAACCTTCTGGTCTCCACGCTTCGGCGTGCTAACGGATCAATTCGGCATACCGTGGGAGATTAATTGCGAGCAAACGCCTGCCGTGGCGTAGTGCTTGCGGCCCGCGGGCATGCTTTCGTTAGCTTGCCCGATAGCCGCCAGTCACGAGTGACTTCTTGGGGTCGTCAGCGGACATTCGCCAAATCGAGGCTGCCGAGGTCGACATGGCCGACTCCGCGGCTGCTGGATCCTGCAGCCGGCGGCGTTGCTACGATGCCATCAACTCCTGCGCTGTGCCTTCTCGTCCAGATTGGCGGTGAAACCGATCCGGCGACTACGCGGATGGGGCTGCCTCATGAGCTCTCGGATGGCCTTCAGGATGCCGACGATGGTTTCATCATGTGACTGGAGCTTGCGCTCGAGCTGCTCGAGCTTCGCTGCAAGTTCTCTGTTAGAGGAGAGCAACTCGCGCATCCGAACGAAGGCGCGCATGATCTGAACGTTGACCGCGATCGCGCGTGCGCTGCGTAGCACTGAGGACAGCATGGCAACGCCTTGCTCGGTGAACGCGTACGGGAGGTATTTGCGGTGGCGGCCACTGCCTGTTTTAAGGTCACAGATTGTGACCTTAGAAACTCCCACTCCTGTACGGTCAGCCGCAGCATGAAATCCTCGGGGAAGCGCTCACTGTTGCGCTTCACTGCTTGCAGCAGCACCTTTGTCGCTACGCCGTAGAGATTGGCGAGTTCGGAATCGAGCATGACTCTGTGCCCTCGCAGGATCAGGATCGACTGAACGATCCGATCAGCGGGCACCGAGGGCGCACGAGCGGGGATTGTCATGAGACGGGGGGAACAGTCCATTCTCCTTGATGGATATAATACGACATGTATTGTGGAGAAAGCGATGGTATCGGCCGATTGAAAGCGTCGACGTCGGCCATTTGAAACATCGGACCCTCCCCAATCGCAATTCAAAATACGGGGGATTGTCAGTGTGTGATGGTGCTACGTGATAACACCGCGGTGAACCGCAGGTGCGACTACTGCGGTAGACTCCACGACGAGATTGCTCGCGTTTATGATTGATAGACAAAAACAATCGATAGATCGAAGGCTATCGATTGCACCTATGATGGACTGGACCGACGATCTGAATTCCGCTTTCCGTATCAAGAGCTTGGGCCTCCTCAAAACGGCTTGACACCTATATGGCACCTGCAATTTCAGCCTTCCGTGGTTCGTTGCCACGGCAAGATGTCGCACGCACGCCAGCGCTAACTGACTCGGCAAAAATGTGACATGAGAGTTTCTGGGGGAAATTGGCCAGAAACCTTGCACGGCTTCTGAAATGGCAACCGCCCTGTTCTACTTCGGCGCGGATATCGCGGCGCTGACGGCCGTTCTGCTCACCGGCGCGGGCTGCCTGATCTCGAATCCACGTTCCTTCAACGCGCGCGTTTTTGCCTGCGTCACGGTGAGTTCGGCCTGCTACCTCGTGGGAAGGATCTCATACGCGCTTCCCGCCGATGTTCAGGTCTCATTCCGGATCTGGCCATTCTTGCTGATCTTCATGAACATCGGCACGGGTTTTTGGATGATCCTCGCATACTCGCTGTTTCAGGACGACAAACGTGTCCCCCGCTGGATGATCGTTGCGTGCGCCGTCCAGTTCCTGCTGAGCGCGATCAACGCATTCGGCTACGTGGGTCGCGACAGCAGCGTGCTGCAATCAGCGGCCTTTCCTGCGACCGTCCGCTTCATCTTCGGCCCGCTGCCGCTCGCAATGCAGTCTGCCTTCGCATTTCTGGCCCTGTACTGGGCCGCCCGCGGATGGCGGGTCGACCTGGACAGAGGCAGGCGTTTGCTTCGCGGGTTGTTCCTCGTTGTCGTCGGCGGCCTCTCGCTCGGTATCAGCGTTATTGAGCTCTACTTGCTCGGCGCCCCTCACTCGTCACGCGCACCCTTCGACAACGTCATTACGCTCATCATGGCTGTCGCCTACATCACCGTCTCGCTGGCGGTGCTCCGGTTCGATAACGGTGTCCTCGAACGGCTGGTGGATCGCGCGTTGCCCTTGCCCGGTCCCGAGGTCGACCCCGGTGTCGGTCGGCAACTTGCCACGCTCATCCGGGCACTCGAGGAGGAACGGGTCTATCTGACGCCGGGCCTCTCGATCGGCGGCCTCGCGAAACGGTTGGCTATCCCCGAATACCGTCTGCGCGCGCTGATCAACAAGCGGCTCGGCTACCGGAACTTCAACGCGTTGCTTCACGAGTACCGGCTGCGGGATGCCTGCGCGTGGCTTGCCGACCCGACCAAAGCCCATCTTCCGATCCTCACCATCGCGCTGGAAGTCGGTTACCAATCCGTCGCACCGTTCAATCAGGCGTTTCGGGAAGCGAAGGGCTGCACCCCCTCCGTTTACCGGCGCCAGCACACCAAGCCCTCTTGAAACCTTGAAAACCTTCTCGTTTCCTGAAATCCGCGAGCGACTGAACTAATCCGGAAGATTTCCCGGGGCCCACCGTTTGAGGATGCCGGCCACCTGTTCGATTGGAGCCCACAATGCCGCCCCTCTCTCGCCGCCGTCACGCGAGACATGCACTGTCCCATGCATTCCTCCATTGCGTGCTCGCCGCTGCCTTTTCGTTACTCGCGCCTGCTATAAGCGCTGCCCAGGCACAAACGGCGACCTGGCCGGTGACCGAGGGCCTGCCCGGCGGTGGCCGCTATTCCCCGCTCACAGAGATCAATACCCGCAATGTCGACCAGCTCGAACGGGCGTGGGTGTATCGGTACGGTGACGGTGACTACTTCGATGGTAGCTTTCCCTTCCATCGCGGCACATCGTCGGAGACCACGCCCATTCTAGTGGGCGGCCAATTGATCTTCACGACGCCCACCAACCGCGTGATCGCGCTCGATCCGGAGTCTGGTAAGGAGCTCTGGACTTTCGATCCGGGTCTCGACCGGCACGCGTGGTATGTCAACATGTGGACTAACCGTGGCGTCGCCGCCTGGGAGGGCAGTTCGGGGGACGCTTGTACGCCGCGCGTTTTTCTCACCACGCTCGACGGGCGACTGATCGCGCTCAACGCGCGCACCGGCAAGCGCTGCCCCGGCTTTGCAGACGTCGACCTGCACCAAGGTGTCGGACACCTTGTCAATCGGGGCGAGGTCAGCGTCACGTCTCCTGGAACGGTGGTCGGCGACTCGATCATCGTCGGATCGTCCGGCGCCGATTCGATCCGGGCGGACGAGCCCTACGGAATCGTGCGCGCGTTCGACACCCGCAATGGCAAGCTTCGCTGGACCTTTCGCACCGTCCCCTCGCAGGGTGAGCCCGGCTCCGAGACGTGGAAGACCGGAACAGACCATACCGGGGCCGCCAACGTCTGGTCCACTATCACCGCGGATCTCGTACGCGGACTGGTTTTCCTGCCGGTGAGCTCGGCAAGTCCGGATTACTACGGCGGCGATCGTCACGGCGCCAATCTCTACTCGGACTCGGTCGTAGCCCTGGACGCGAAGACCGGGAGGTTGAAGTGGCAGTTCCAGACCGTGCACCATGATCTTTGGGACTACGATGTGGCGGCGCCTCCAATCCTCATCGACATTCGGCGCGATGGACGCGACGTGCCTGCCGTGGTGGTGCTCACGAAAACGAGCCTCGTCTTTGTCCTCGACCGGCAGACCGGAGAGCCTCTGTTTCCGGTTGAGGAACGCCCTGTACCGGCTAGCGACGTACCCGGCGAGGAGGCCTGGCCGACCCAGCCATTTCCGGTGAAGCCGCCGCCCCTTTCCTCGCACAGAATTACTGAGGCCGATCTCTACGGGACGCGTGAACAGCGCGAGGCCTGCTCGAAGCGACTCTCGAAACTGCGCAACGACGGCATTTTCACGCCGCCGAGCCTTCGAGGCACCTTGGAGCATCCGGCGACCGGCGGCGGTGCCAATTGGTCCGGCGCCGCATTTGACCCCGTGCGGCGACTGCTTTTCGTGCCTGTCAACAACTTAGGGTTTGAGGTAAGGCTTGCCCCGACGGGCCGGGACACCACGGAGCGGTACCGCATAGCCGATGAGCCCGTGCTGTTCGCGTACAACGGCTTGCCGTGCAACCGCCCTCCGTGGGGTCGCCTCGTGGCGGTCGACGTCGACAAGGGCCAGATCGCGTGGTCGGTATCGACGAGCACGGGTCCCGGCGATTTCGGTAACTCGGGCTACGGACCGCCACTGGCGACAGCGGGTGGACTGGTGTTCCACGGAGGCACGTTCTTCCCCGTCCTGCGGATCCACGACGCCGCTACGGGTGAGCGCATCGGTAAGCTCGAGCTCCCCGCGGGCGTGCACGGCGGACCGATCGCTTTTAAGCTGCGTCCCGATAGTCGCGAATTCATTGTCGTCGCGGCTGGAGGGCACGACGGGCTCGGGTCTCCAAAGGGTGACTACGTGATGGCTTGGGCGCTACCGCGGTCCGCTGGAGCTCGATAAGCCCCATTTGGCACATCCTTCTTTCACTGAGGTACGGCCGGGTCGCGAACCCACGGGTTTCCACAGCCGCGCGGATCGTCGCCGCAGCATCGACGGCCAGGATATATCCCTCGTTGAGGTTCTCGTCGGTCACCCGGCGCACCTTGGCGACATAGGCGGCATGGCTGGGATAGCGGGCGTTGAGCTGTGCAATGCTCATGTCGGTCGAATAACCCCAACGGGCACAGGCGCCAGCGCTGATCGCTTCGCGCGCTGGTTCGCTATCTGGACGGGCGGGCTTGCTGATACCAACATTGAACTGCGTGGTACCGCGAGCGCCGCAAGCCTGATGCCACCTTCTGCCAGACCGTCCTTATCACGAGCCACCACTGACTGTTGGGGTCGCTGCCTGATCTGGGTCATGGTGAGGCGGGGGACCGTTGGCGGGGGCGGCCCGCCGGCTGCCCAGGCGGCCAGCTTGTCCACTGCCGACGCCACGACATAGTGGGTGGGCACGCGCGTGCCGATCAACGCCGCACCTTCTCCTGCAACCACACCTTGATGAGTGACTGATACGGCACGTCGCGCGCATTGGCAGCCGTCTTGATTGCATCCAAAAGATGCTGCGGCAGCCGCAGCGAGATCGTTTTGGTGGAAGGCTTCAAATTCGGGAATGAGGCAATCTGCGCCTTGTTCCAGTCAAGGTAGCCTGTCGAGTCATTCTTTTCCCAGAACGCACGCTCGGCCGCTTCGCTGGAAAATCTAGGGATTGTCTTGGGCCGCTTGGTCATAGTGTTTGCGTTCCTTTCTGCTCATGTCGCGCGCCGAAATCACACGGATCAACTTGCCGCTTTCTCGAAGGGTAAACGTAACGTGCAATCGCCTTCCCTCGATTGTTTTTCCAAGGGCGTGGTAGCGCGGCTCTGCCTGCGAGTGTGCCGAGTCTGGCAACATCAGCACCGGAATGCTGAAAAACACCTGCTCTGCTTCGGCCATCGAGACGCCATGTCGATCACTCTTTCGGGAGTTACCTTCGTCCCAGTCGAAGCCGACGACATCCTTGAGGATGATCATATACGTATATTATGGAGATATACACGAGTTGCCACAGCTTAGCTGCCGCGTAAGTCCATGGCGAGATTGAGAGGCTGCGATGTGCTCAGAAATTCGCAACAATGTCGCGTAAATAAGTTGAAATTGTCGTTCACGTATAGGCCATAAGATGTTGATTATAGACAGAAAAATATCTGTCGCCCCCATGATGGATTGGACCGACCGCCACTGCCGTTACTTCCTGCGCGGCTTCTCCGCGCACATCCTGCTCTACACAGAGATGATCACCGCGGCGGCCATCCTGCACGGGGACCGAGATCGACTCCTGGAGTTCGATCCCGAGGAGCATCCGGTAGCGCTGCAGCTGGGTGGCAACAACCCGAGCGACCTGGCAGCTGCCGCGCGCGCCGGCGAAGACGCGGGCTACGACGAAATCAACCTGAACTGTGGTTGCCCCAGCGATCGTGTGTCGAGCGGTGCGTTCGGCGCGTGTTTGATGCGCGAGCCCCAGTTGGTCGCGGATTGCGTGGCAGAGATGCGCGCCCACGTGCGGGTGCCTGTGACAGTCAAGATGCGAATCGGGGTTGTGAATACGCACGCCGGCGAGTCTCGGGGATCGGTCGCAAGGTTCGATGAGGCCGACTTCGAGGCGCTCCGCAGCTTCGTGTACGCAGTCCAGCAGGCCGGTTGCGAGGTAGCCATCGTGCACGCACGCAAAGCGGTGCTCGGCGGCCTGTCGCCAAAAGACAATCGCGAGATTCCACCGCTTCGCTACGACGTCGTGCAGCGATTGCGAGAATGCTTTCCGAGCCTGACGATGATCGTGAACGGAGGATTGCGTGACACACCGACAGTGAAAAAAGCTCTGGGCTGGTGTGACGGCGTAATGTTAGGCCGGGAGGCCTACCACCGTCCGCAGATACTCTCCGAGTTACACAACTCTCTCTACCCGGCCGAAGCGGAGCGAGTACCGGCGCGCGAGCAACTGATAGAGAGAATGGCCCGCTATGCGGAGAGGCAGACAGCACGGGGTATCCGACTTTCTGCCATCACGCGACACATGCTCGGTCTCTACGGCGGGGAGCCGGGGGCGCGCGAGTACCGAAGGCTCCTGAGTGAGGGCGCCAGGCAGGAGGGGGCGGGACCGGACCTTCTCCGACAGGCAAGCCGTCGCGCCGCAGCGCACGCCTGAGCCGACGCCAGCCACCTGTCGGTGGATAGTAGAACCAGCCGCGGCCCTCGGCCGTTCTAGAATGAAGGGTGCCTCGGAAGCCTCGAAAGGATGTCTCAAGTCGGCGACGAAGTGCGGGTTTAAGCTTTTCCCAGCTCAATCAGGGCGGTAGCGGTGACAGTTCGGTCGCGTATAATCGAAAACGTCGCTTGGGCTTTAGCTGCGGGGGTGTGGACCCGCCCTGAGCCGTTTGCCTGAAGTGCATGGGCAAGGATATCGAACTCGCAATTCTGTTCGCCGATGTCGTCGGCTCGACCCGGCTCTACGAGCTCATGGGCGATCTCCGCGCGCGCGATATGGTTACGATTTGCATCGACGTCATGCGAAGCGCGACCGAACAGCGCCACGGTACCGTCATCAAGACCATGGGGGACGAGGTCATGTCCACGTTCCCCAGCGCAGATGACGCCCTGAACGCAGCCGCGCAGATGCAGCAGCAGATCTCCACCCATTCCCAGCTCAAGGTCGACGGCCAGCCCGTCTCGATCCGCATCGGCTGCCATTTCGGTCCGGTGATGCTGGAGCACCGGGATGTGTTCGGCGCCACCGTGCACACCGCGAACCGGATGACCAGCCAGGCCAAGGCGGGGCAGATCATCACCACGGCCGCGACCGTGGAGCGCCTGTCGCCGGAGTGGCGGGCGTCGTGCCGCCAGATCGATATCGCCACGATCAAGGGGCAGGGGAGCGAGGTCACTCTCTACGAGGTGCTCTGGCAGTCGGAAGACGTGACCAGCATGGTACCGGCGATCGCCATGAAGGCGCGGCCCGTGCGCCTGGCGCGCCTGCGCCTGCGCTGCCAGGACCGTGAGCTGCAGCTCGATGACCAGAAGGCGAGCATCACGATCGGGCGCGCCGAGGACAACGACTTCGTCATCAAGGGCAACCTGATCTCGCGTCTGCATGCGCGCATCGAGCTCAACCGGAACAAGTTCGTGCTCATCGATCAGAGCACCAACGGCACCTTCGTGCAGACCGCCGAAGGCGAGGAGTCCTTCGTGCGCCGGGACAGCCTGCAGCTCAAGGGCGAGGGGATGATCGGCCTGGGCAAGCTGCCCGAGCAGGATTCGGTGCAGACGATCCGCTTCGTCTGCGAGGAGAGCTGACGCGTGACGCGTGTCCCGGTGACCGGCGCGCTCGGTCAGGGTGTGTGTCTAGCGCGGCAATCGGCGGCGCCGGCCGCGCCGACGGCTGTCAGCCCGGGGGCCTTCGGTGTCGCTTACCCGTTCAGCCGCTTCTCGGTCTTGTCCAGCTCCTGAGCCATCTCGGCGGGTACGCGATTGCCGTACTTCTCGAGGTACGCGCGGAAATCGGTGACTTCCTTGCGCCACAGCGCCGGATCGACCGTGAGCAGGGCGCGCATGGCATCGGCGCTCACGTTGAGTCCCTTGGTGTTCAAATCCTCGGCCCGCGGCAGATTTCCGATCGGGGACTCCACGGCACCGGCCTTTCCGGTACAGCGGTCGAGCATCCACTCGAGCACGCGGAGATTCTCGCCGTAGCCCGGCCAGAGAAACTTGTTCTGCGCGTCGCGGCGGAACCAGTTTACGTGGTAGATGCGCGGGGCACGTTTCAACTTCGAGCCGACGTTCAGCCAGTGCTGCCAGTAATCGGCGAAGCTGTAACCGCAGAACGGCTGCATCGCCATCGGATCGCGGCGAACCACCCCGACCTGGCCGACGGCGGCGGCGGTGGTCTCCGAAGCAACCGAAGCGCCGACCAGCACGCCGTGCTTCCAATCCCGGGCCTCGTACACCAGCGGCGCGACTTCGCGTCGCCGTCCACCGAACACCAGCGCGGAGATCGGCACGCCCTGAGGGTCTTCCGAATGCGGCGAATAGCTCGGGTTGCGCTTGGCCGAGACGGTGAAACGCGAGTTGGGGTGAGCAGCCGGACCGTTAGCCGGATCGTACGGCCGACCCTGCCAGTCCAGCACCGGCTTGCCCGAGGACAGGCCTTCCCACCAGGGCTGGTTGTCCGCGGTCACGGCTACGTTCGTGAACAGCGTGTCCCGGCGGATCATCTCGTAGGCGTTGCGGTTCGTCGCCGGGTTGGTGCCCGGTACCACGCCGAAATAGCCGGCCTCCGGATTGATTGCCCAGAGTCTGCCATCCGCGCCGGGATGCAGCCAGGCGATGTCGTCACCGACGGTGAACACTTTCCAGCCGGGCATGGACTCCGGCGGGATGAGCATCGCAAGGTTCGTCTTGCCGCAGGCGGAAGGGAATGCGCACGCCACGTAGTGCGTCTCTCCCCTGGGATTCTGCAAGCCCACGATGAGCATGTGCTCGGCGAGCCACCCTTCGGTGCGCGCCTGCCAGCTGGCGATGCGCAGGGCGTGGCATTTCTTGCCCAGGAGGGCGTTGCCGCCGTAGCCCGAGCCGAAGCTCTCGATCGACAGCTCCTCGGGAAAGTGCATGATAAAGCGCCGGTCGGGATTGAGCTCGCCGATCGAATGCAGCCCGCGGACAAAGCCTTTCTCTGCCGCGATCCGCTGCAGCGCCGGTCGCCCGATGCGCGTCATCATGGACATGTTCAGCACGACGTACGGGCTGTCGGTGATCTCCACGCCGCAACGCGACAGCGGGGAGTCGATCGGTCCCATGCAGTACGGAATTACGTACAGAGTCCGCTCCCGCATGCAGCCACGGAACAGGTCGCGCATCTTGGCGTGGGCCTGTTGTGGGTCCATCCAGTGATTGTTCGGTCCCGCGTCGTCTTTCGAGCGGGTACAGATGTAGGTCAGGTGCTCCACGCGCGCCACGTCGCTCGGATGGGAGCGGGCCAGGTGGCAGCCCGGGAAGTGTTCCGGGTTGAGCGTCTTCAGCTCGCCCTCGCGCAGCAGCTGCTGGGTGATCTCGCGGATCTCGGCATCTGAGCCGTCGCACCAGTGGACGGCACGCGGCTGCGTCAGCTCACGGACGGAATTGACCCAATCGGTCACGGAGCGGCTGAGCTGAGCGAGCGGCGTCAACAGGTGTTCGGCGGTAGCCATCCCACGGGTCCTTTTGTAGTTTTGCTGACCTGAAAGTATATCCGGGCATCGACCCCGGCTTCAGTAAAGTAAGACAATACCCCCTCGTTTGTTCCATTACCGTACGCACGAGTATCTGACGGATTCTCAAGGAAATTACGGCTCGACACCCCCCCTGTGCTTCGGTAGCGTGCGCGCGCGAGAGCTTTCTTCAGGTGCTGCGCTCGCGTTATGAGAACGGCCGCTCACTCCGCGCCAGGAGGCCATGGCCGCGCGGGCTCAGCGGCCGGTTTCCTGCGCCAGGGGGCCATCGACCAGGACATGCTCGACCTCGATGACATATTTGGCCCGGACGGCCCGCTGCAGCGAGCGCTCCCGGACTTCAAGGTGCGACGCCAGCAGCTGCGCATGGCCGAGCGCGTTGCCGAAGCGCTGGCCGGTCGAGCCCTGCTGGCCGTGGAGGCCGGAACGGGCACGGGCAAGACCTTTGCCTACCTCGTGCCCGCGCTTCTGTCGGGCGCGCGCGTGCTGATCTCGACCGGTACCCGCACCCTGCAGGATCAGCTGTTCTCCAAGGACCTGCCGCTCGTGGCTCGCGCCATCGGCCGTCCTGCGCGGATCGCTCTGCTGAAAGGGCGCGCGAACTATCTGTGCCGCTACCGTCTGGGCCGGGCGGGCAGCGCCTCCGAGCAGCTCTCTTTGGATGACTCGTTTGCTTCCGAGCCCCCCGCGAATGAAAAGCTGCTGATGAGGATTCGCCGCTGGTCACACACGACCCGCAGCGGAGATCTCGCCGAAGTGCGCGGGCTGTCGGACACGAACCCGATCTGGCCGCACGTCACGTCCTCGCGCGAGAACTGCCTGGGGACGAAGTGCCCCGAGGTCTCCCGCTGCCACGTGGTGCAGGCGCGGCGCGCGGCGCTCGATGCAGACATCGTCATCGTCAATCACCATCTGCTGCTCGCGGATCTGGCGCTCAAGGAAGACGGATTCGGCGACATCCTCGGCACCGCGGATGCGGTCATTCTGGATGAGGCGCATCAGATTGCCGATCTCGCGACGCAGTTCTTCGGCGCCCACGCGGGCAGCCGACGGATCGAGAGCTTGTTGCAGGAAGTGCGCCTGGAGCTCTCACGGTTCGCGCCTTCCGCTCACGAAGCAGAGGAGGGTATCGCCGCCGCGGTCGCCGGCTCGGTGCGCGCCGTTGAGGACTCTTTGCAGCAACTCAGGGCGTGTATGCCCATGCGACTCGGACGTATCGCATGGGCGGAGCTGCACACGCAGCCCGACGCCGCCGTGTCTGATCTGGCGGGCGCGCTG
>Ga0207695_10004263_pt1 | contig 19636 bp, 19 predicted proteins | sample KBSC54metaG_FD_184354 | JGI IMG/M metagenome (GOLD analysis project Ga0207695, IMG submission 184354) | Corn rhizosphere microbial communities from Kellogg Biological Station, Michigan, USA - KBS C5-4 metaG (SPAdes) (version 2) | ecosystem: Host-associated > Plants > Roots > Rhizosphere > Soil... | reverse complement strand
GCTCGGGGTTGCATCCTCACTGTATTACTGCCATAGGACACCAATGACGCTTCACGCTCCAATTCCGGATTATGCGGCTGCGCGCGCATCGATGGTCGATACGCAGCTGCGGCCCGAGGGCGTCAATTTTCCGCCGGTCGTCGAAGCCATGGCCGCTGTCGCCCGCGAGGAATTCGTCGCTCCGGAAGCCATGCCGCTGGCCTATATCGATCGCACCGTGCCGATGGGTGCGGGGCGTCTGATGAACGGCCCGGTGGTGCTCGGAAAGCTGCTGACCGAAATGACGCCGCTTAGCGGGGAGCGAGCATTGGTCGTCGGCTGCGGTACCGGTTACTCGGTCACGGTGCTGCGGGCGATGGGTCTCAACGTGATCGGGCTCGAATCTTCCCCGGAACTCGCCTCCCGCGCCAGAGCCAACGGCGTGGACGTTGTCGAAGGGCCGCTTGAGGCCGGTTGGGAAAAGGGCGCTCCGTACGAGCTGATCCTGGTCGACGGCGCCATCGAACATATTCCCGACGCGATTGTCGCCCAGCTGACTGGTCACGGGCGTCTGGGGGCGGCACTCATCGACAAGGGCATCACTCGTCTTGTAGTAGGCCGCCGGGCAGGCGAAGGCTTCGGCCTGCATTCGATGGCCGATTCCGGTGCCGCTGCGCTTCCCGGCTTTTCAAAACCCCGGACTTTCACCTTCTGAGCTGGAGCTGACGTGCCACTGACTCGCCCGCTGATTCTTACGAGCCTCGTCGCTGCATTGGCGACCGGCGCGGCGTCGGCCGACACGCTCCGCGAGGCGCTGGTTTCGGCCTACGAAACCAACCCCACGCTGACCGCGCAGCGCCAGGCGCTGAAGGGAACCGATGCCGCGGTCGCAGCAGCGAAAGCGCAAGGGCGGCCGACGGTCAGCTCTACGGCCGGGCTCAACGAGAATCTGGCGAGCAGCGGAGTCATCATCGCAACCGGCTCGAATCCGACGGTCAACGCGGGCGTCGATCTCAGCGTCCCGCTCTTCAACGGCGGTGCGGTGCGGAACGGGGTTCAGGCGGCGAAGATCCGGGTCCTGGCGGGTCGGGAAACGCTGCGCGGGGTGGAGGGAACCGTCTTCACCGATGCGGTGACGGCGTACATGGACGTGATCCGGGATCGCGCGATTGTCGAGCTGAACCAAAATAACGTGAAGGTTCTGGAGACAAACCTGCAGGCGACGCAGGATCGGTTCCAGATCGGGGACGTCACTCGCACCGACGTTGCCCAGTCGCAGGCTCGGCTTGAACTGGGCCGGTCTGAACTCGCCACTGCGCAGGGGCGGTTGACGGGCAGCGAAGAAAATTATCGCCGTGTCATTGGGCATGAGCCGGGAGACTTGCAGCCGCCGCCGCCCCTCCCGCCGCTTCCTGCAACGGCGGACGAGTCGGTCCAGATTGCGCTTGCCGCCAATCCCGATCTCCATGCGATCCGCTATCAGGCTGCGGCTTCGGCATACGACGTCCGCGTTGCGGAGGCATCGCGCCTGCCAACGCTCTCGGGTGTCGCCAGCGAAACTTATGTGAAGAGCCTGGGTGGGAGCACCGGCGGCTTCCCGACTGCGGGGAACCAGGTGACAGCCGGCCTCAGCGCCCGGGTCCCCCTATACCAAGGTGGACTTCCTTCCGCTCGCATTCGCGAAGCGCAGTCGCAGCAGGGGCAACTTCTGGAGCAAAGCGTCGGGACGGAACGATCGGTGATCGATCAGGCTCGCTCCGCTTTCGCAAGCTACAAGGCTGCGACCGACGCCATCGCTTCCGAGGAGGTAGCGGTTCAGGCTGACCAGCTGGCACTGGAGGGGGCCCGCGCCGAGCAGACGGTCGGCACCCGGACGGTTCTCGACGTTTTGAATGCTGAGCAGGAACTTCTCAATTCGCAGGTTTCGCTCGTCACCGCTCGCCACGATGCCTACGTCGCCGGCTTCCAGTTGCTCGAAGCGATGGGACAGGCGGATGCCACGGACTTGGGGCTGTCGGGCGGTCCGCTCTATGATCCGCTCGGCAATTACCGGCATGTCTCCAGTGACTGGAACGACTGGTCGACCGACCCCACGCCTGCGCCCATTGCAACCCGCACGGTAACGCCGCAGGAGCTCCCGCAAGGGGTGACTTCGCCCAAGCAATAAGCGATACGGTCGGCGCTATGCCCGCACCTGGCCGCGAACCTTCGATGGAAGACATCCTGGCGTCGATCAAGAAAGTGATCGCCGAGGAAAAGGAGCTGCGTTCCGCGGCGGAGACTGCCCAGGAAACGGAAGGGCAGTCGCAAGAGGCTCAGGTGGACGAGGACGTGTTGGAGCTGGATGAGCCGCTTCCTCCCGCCAATCTCGGGCCGCCGCTGCTGGACGAGGAAACGGCCGAAGAAACCCGCCATTCGCTTCAGGAGCTTTCCAGCCTCGCCGCAACCGCCCCGCCGCAACCGCAGGTCAACCCGCTAGAGGAAATGGTTCGCGAGATGCTTCGCCCGATCCTGAAGCAATGGCTGGATGAAAATCTGCCGGAAATCGTCAACGAGCATGTACGACGAGAAATATCGCGGATTACCGGTCGCCCGGTTTAATCGCCCGCCTGCGCTTCTTGTTGCGCCTCCACATAACATTTCACCTTGTTCCTCCTTGCAGCCTTCCTCGCTAAACGGGTAGAATTGCTGCATTGCACAATTTCGGAGACGCCCAGTTCATGTTGAGACTGCCCCCGGTGGGAGGGATGCAGGCGTTTGTGCATACGGCGCGACTTGGATCGGTGAAGGCGGCGGCGGAATCGCTGGCGCTGTCCTCGCCCGCACTCACCCGCCGGATTCAGGCGCTGGAAGAGTTCGTCGGAGTCCGTCTCTTCGAACGCAATCACAACGCGATGCAGCTGAGTCCTGAAGGTGCTAGCTTCCTGGCGGAGATTGCGCCTCACGTGGATGCGCTCGCAGCTGCGGTTGAACGGATCAGCGGACCGTCAAAAGGCATGCGCATCCGGATTTCGGTACCGTCCCTGTTCGCGTCACAGCGGCTGATGCCGATCCTGCCGTCGCTTCGAGACCGCCACCCGAATCTGCAGGTCGCCGTGGATACCGCCGCCAATCGCATCGCGCGGCTGGGCGACGAACTCGAGGCGGCAATCGTTGTTGCGAGCAGCGTCGATCAGCGCTTCTATTCCCGGTTTCTCGACGAAGGGTGGGTGGCGGCGATCGGGTCGCAGGCATTGCAGGAAAGCAGCCGCCGAGTCCGCAAGGTCTCAGACCTCAAGAAAGCGACAATCCTCCTCCACCGCGACATGCCGGCGAACTTCGATGCCTGGCGCAAGGCGATCGGTTTTCCCGATCTGGAGCCGCGCGAGATCAATTATTTCGATTCAGGACAGCTGGTTCTCGAAGCGGCCGCGCAGGGGCTGGGCGTCGCCTTCATGCTTGAAAGCCACCTCGTCTCCTCGACCGACGAGCGGCTGGTCCAGCTTTTCGATGAGACCGCGAAGAGCCCCTATTCCTACTGGTTCGTCTGTGAGGAAGGGGCGTTGTCACGCCGCTCTGTGCGGCTGTTTCACGATTGGTTGTTCGAGACGTTCACGAAGCAGACGTGACAACGGCCGGACATCGGGGGGAGGGGAGGGATCCGATGCCCGGCCGCGCCACCAGGGAAAGCCGGCTCAGTTGGAGCCGCTTCCCGCCTCAGCGACAGCGATTCCGCTATCAACCTGGACCTCGGACATCAGCGCATCACGCTGCTTGCCCGAGATGACGAATTCGACCGGCGTCACGTCGACCGTTCCATGAACCTGGCCGTTCGGCTCGACTGTGAAAGTGAAGGGCGCGGACGGATCCAGCATCTTGCCGCTGATCACGACCTTTCCTCCACCGACGACCTTCGTCGAATACTGAAACTTGTAACCATCCTGTTCCACCACATTGGACGCGGGAGCGGCCACAGCGGCGGTAACGGGGACGAGAGCGAGTACTACTGGAGCGATGTATCGAAGCATTGGTGCCTCCTTTTTGCTTTCGAACATCCCCTCTCCGCCGCCGCTTATTCCCGCGATGGCCGCTCAGCTCAAATGCAAAGCGGGGCGGATCGAGTTGCAGATATTGCACTGCAACATGGTCACTGACGCGTTAGCCGAGCAGGTTGATGCTGCGCCGCGCCGCCGCTAACCCCCGCTCCCGATGAGCGAACTCCCAAAGACCTTCGATCCGGCCGAAATCGAGAAGCGCTGGTACGCCTATTGGGAGGGCAGCGGTCTGTTCCGACCCGACAGCCACCGCGATGGTGAACCCTTCACCATCGTGATGCCGCCGCCCAACGTTACCGGGTCGCTCCATCTCGGCCACGCACTCGATAATACCTTGCAGGACATCCTGGTCCGCCGCGAGCGGATGCGTGGCAGGGATGCGCTGTGGGTGGTCGGCACCGACCATGCCGGGATTGCCACCCAGATGGTCGTCGAGCGCAACCTGGCGCTTCACCAGCAGAAGCGCACCGACTTCACCCGCGATGAATTCGTCGGCAAGGTGTGGGAGTGGAAGGAAGAGAGCGGCGGCGCGATCACCCGGCAGCTCCGCCGTCTGGGCGCCTCGTGCGACTGGTCTCACGAGCGCTTCACGATGGATCCCGGGTTCTCAAAGGCCGTCGTCAAAGTCTTCGTCGAGCTCTGGAAGCGCAAGCTGCTCTATCGCGACAAGCGTCTCGTCAACTGGGATCCGCGATTCCAGACCGCGATCAGCGATCTCGAGGTCGAGACGAAGGAGGTGCCCGGGAAGTTCTGGCACCTCAAATATCCGCTCGCCGACGGCAGCGGCTCAATCGAAGTGGCGACGACCCGGCCCGAGACGATGCTTGCCGACATGGCGGTCGCGGTTCACCCGGACGATGAACGTTACAAAGCGATCGTCGGCAAAGAGGTGCGGCTGCCGATCACGGGGCGGCTGGCGCCGGTCATCGCCGACGAACATGCCGATCCGGAACTGGGATCGGGCGCGGTGAAGATCACGCCTGGGCACGACTTCAACGACTTCGAAGTCGGCAAGCGCGCCGGGATCAAGCCGGCCGACATGCTCAACATGCTCGATCCCGAGGCGCGGGTCGTGCAGACGCAGGACGGGCTGGTGCCGCAGGAGCTGCTTGGCCTTTCGCGGGAGGACGCACGTAAGCGCGTGGTCGAACTGCTCGAGGCCGAAGGGGCGCTGGTCTCTGTCGAGGATCGCGTCATCCCGACCCCGTTCGGCGACCGCTCTGGCGTGGTGATCGAACCGTGGCTCACCGACCAATGGTATGTCGACGTAAAGCCGCTGGCGAGCCAAGTGATCGAGGCGACGAAGGCCGGCAAGATCAGGATCGTGCCCGAAAGCTGGGCCAAGACCTGGTTCCACTGGCTGGAGAACATCCAGCCGTGGTGCGTCTCGCGTCAGCTATGGTGGGGGCACCGGATCCCGGCGTGGTATGGTCTTCCGCGAGAAGCTTACGACCAATACGCAAAGGGTGCAGTTGGTACGAGCCTTCTCTACGCGATCGGCTCAGGAGAAGTTAAAGTTGCCGAAGACGAAGCGTCAGCCAAAAGGCTGTTTGCGTCGTACTACGGAGTTCGCGAAGACAAGGTTGTTGTTCGAGAAGCGACCTTCAACGCGCCTGAGGATGTTTCGCCCGACCAGCGTGTGATCACTCACGATCCGGACGTCCTCGACACCTGGTTCTCGTCGGCGCTTTGGCCGTTCGCGACCCTCGGCTGGCCCGAGCAGACCGACGACTTGAAGCGCCATTATCCCAACGACGTGCTCATCTCCGGCTTCGACATCCTGTTCTTCTGGGATGCGCGCATGGCGATGCAGGGCATCGAGTTCATGGGAGAGGTGCCGTGGCGCACGCTCTACCTCCACGGCCTGGTCCGCGACGCGCAGGGCGCGAAGATGTCCAAGTCGAAGGGCAACACCGTCGACCCGCTCGGCCTGATCGACAAATATGGCGCCGATGCGCTGCGCTTCACGCTGGCGGCGATGGAAAGCCAGGGCCGCGACATCAAGCTCGATGAGAAGCGCGTCGAGGGCTACCGCAACTTCGCGACCAAGCTGTGGAATGCGGCCCGATTCCTGCAGATGAACGGCGTCGGCGCCAGCGAGAGCATCGCCGCTCCGAAGGCCGCGCTGCCGGTCAACCGGTGGATTATCGGCGAAGTGGTCGAGACTCTCGCCAAGCTCAACGCCGCCTTCGATGAGCTTCGCTACGACGAGATGGCCGACGCCATCTATCACTTCGTCTGGGGCACCTTCTGCGACTGGTATGTCGAGCTGGTGAAGGGCGCGTTCGACGAGGAGACCAAGCGCGTCGCCGCCTGGGCGTTCGACCAGATATTGGTGATGCTGCACCCGCTGATGCCGTTTATCACGGAAGAGCTGTGGCATGCGAACGAACGGTATTACGACCTGATCGTCGCCAAATGGCCGAACCCGCAAGCGCAGGTAGATGCAGGAGCAAAGTGGGAACTTGATTGGGTGATCGACTGCATCAACCAATTTCGAAGTGCGCGGGCCGAATTGGGAATCGCACCGGGGACTCGGCTCGACGCTCGCATTACACAGGCCTCTCAACGAGCCTTCGAAGCCTTCTTCCAAAATGAAGGGGCCATCCGCCGATTGGCTCGAATTGACCGAATATTCCTGCATTCCATCATGCAAAGCAGGAGAGACATTGATCCTGCTGGCTACGAGGTTGATCGGTATTGGCAAGACTACGAGATTGCAGAATCCGGTGTCATCCAGTTCACGATCAGAGAGATGAACCTCTATTCTGACTTGCCCCAGGGATTTGACCTAGAAACGGAAAAAATGCGTCTTTCGAGGGCCGCCGAGGCTGCCGAGAAGGAACGCGACAGTCTCGCCGCGCGGCTCTCCAATCCCAATTTCGTCGAGCGCGCCAAGCCGGAGGCGGTGGAGAAGGCCCGCGCTGACCATGCCGAGCGCAGCGCAGAGGCCGAACGGCTCCGTGCGGCGCTGGAGCGGCTGGGTTAAGTAAATCGTCATCCCGGGCTTGATCCGGGATCCGCCTTTCCTCCTTGCGTGAAGGCAGGCAGGCCCCGGCTCAGGGCCGGGGTGACGTTTTGGTGCTCTACTTCTAAGTAGCAGGGCTATGACCACCGCCTCTTTCCCAGCCATCCGAATGCGCCGCGGCCGGTCAAGCGCGTGGATGCGCGAGATGCTGGCCGAGCACCGGCTTCACCCCAGCGACTTCATCTGGCCCGTCTTCATTTGCGAAGGAGAGGACCGCGAGGAGCCGATCGCCTCGCTTCCCGGAGTCAGCCGCTGGTCGGTCGACCGGCTCCCCGCGAAGGCGCGGGAAGCTGTGGCGCTCGGGGTTCCCTGCATCGCGCTGTTCTCGAACACCCCGAACGAGCTGCGCACCGACGACGCTCGCGAGGCGCTGAACCCGGACAACCTCATCTGCCGCGCCATCCGGGCGATCAAGGATGCGGTGCCGGAAGTCGGCGTGCTAACCGATGTCGCGCTGGACCCGTACACCAGCCACGGTCACGACGGGATCGTCGACGATCGCGGCACGGTGCTGAACGACGAGACGGTGAAGGTGCTGGTCGAGCAGGCACTGGTCCAGGCCGAAGCTGGCGCCGACATCGTAGCTCCGTCGGACATGATGGATGGCCGCATCGGCGCGATCCGCTCAGCGCTGGAGCGGGAAGGGCGCATCGACACCGCGATCATGGCCTATGCCGCCAAATATGCCTCCGCCTTCTACGGCCCCTTCCGCGAGGCGGTCGGCTCACTCGGGCGGCTGAAGGGCGACAAGCGCGGCTATCAGATGGATTCGGCCAACAGCGACGAGGCGCTGCGCGAGGTCGCGCTCGATCTCGCCGAGGGGGCAGATTTCGTCATGGTGAAGCCGGGACTGCCTTATCTCGACATCATCCGCCGCGTCCGCGACCGGTTCGAGGTCCCGACCTTCGCTTACCAGGTGAGCGGTGAGTATGCGATGATCGAGCATGCCGCGGCGGCGGGTGCGGCGGACCGCGATGCGCTAATTCTGGAGACCTTGCTCGCTTTCAAGCGCGCGGGTGCTTCGGGCGTGCTAACCTACCACGCGCTGGACGCGGCGCGGTTGATCGCTCGGTGAACTAAGACTCTCTCCCGCAGGTCTTGCAGCCGGGATTTTTCGGAAGCCGGATTCTGCGCCAATCCAGACTCAGCCCGTCAAACAGGAACAGAGTGCCTGCAACGTCTTCACCGATCCCGGCGATCGCGCGGATGGCCATTAAAGTAGCGAAGCTCCCGACGCTCCCTGTGAGTGCCCCGAGCACGCCCTCCTCGGCGCACGTGTCGCAATCGTCGCTGTCGAAGGCGTCTCCAACGAAACAGCGGTAGCAGGGCTTGTCGTCCTCCCATCCTCGAAACAGCCCGACCTGCCCCTGGAACATGACAGCGGCGGCAGAGACGAGCGGGATTCGAAGCTTGGTGGTTGCCCCGTTCACCGCCAGCCGCGTCGCGAAATTGTCGCAGCCATCGAGCACCAGGTCGTGCCCCGAGAGCAGCTCTTCCGCATTTTCCTCGGCGAGCCGCGCGCGAACGGGGATAGCGTTCACATAGGGGTTCAGTGCGCGTGCGAAATCTGCGGCAAGCATCGCCTTCGGCTGCCCCACATGCTCGTCCCGGAAGACCGTCTGCCGCTGCAGGTTCGACCGGTCTACGTGATCGTCGTCGATGATCGTGAGCCGCCCCACACCGGCCGCGGCCAGCAGCGGGATCGCTGCGCTACCGATTCCACCTGCGCCGATCACGGCCACTTTGGATGCCTTCAGCCGCCGCTGTCCGACCCCGCCGATCTGCGGAAGAACGATTTGGCGCGCATACCGCTCGAGCTCCGAATCGGTGAGTTCGGACATTATTCCTCACCCCCGCGGAAGCGGGGGGGCAGCTTCCGTGATGCGCGGCATGCCGAAAAGCGGGATTCCCGCTTTCGCGGGAATGACAGGGAACGCGGTTTCATTGGCCGGTCGAGCCAAACCCGCCTGTGCCCCGTTCCGTTTCGCTAAGCTCGCGTGCCTCCACGAAATTCGCGCGGAGCACGGGGGCCGGGACCAGCTGCGCGATCCGCTCGCCGCGTCGAATGTCGAACGGCTCCTGGCCAAGGTTGACCAGGATGACCTTGATCTCCCCGCGATAATCGCTGTCGATCGTGCCCGGCGTGTTGAGGCAGGTGATGCCGTGTTTGATCGCGAGGCCGGAGCGCGGGCGCACCTGTACCTCGTAACCGTGCGGAATCTCGATCGCGAAGCCGGTCGGTACGGCGTGCCGCTGCCCCGGATGGAGCGTCAGCTCCTCGGCCGCGTGGATATCGAGGCCGGCTGCGTAATCGGTCGCATAGCGCGGAAGCGGCAGGCCCTCGCCATGGGGCAATCTCGACAGCTTGATCTCGATCATTGGAGCTCCTTCGAAACGCGCTCTATCAGCCGTCGGGCAACTTCGTCTTTCGTCATCTCGGGCCAGTCCTCGACTCCATCCCGGGTGACGAGGTGAACGCGATTGTGCCGGCCGCCCATAACATCGCCGGAGACGTCATTGGCGATGATCCAGTCGGCCCCTTTTGTGACCTGCTTGGCAATCGCATTCTCGACTACCGAATCGGTTTCCGCAGCGAAGCCGACGAGTAGGCGCGGCCGCTTCGGGCTCGTGGCGAGCTCGCCGAGAATATCAGGGTTGGGCAGCCATTTGAGCTTCGGCGGGCCGGCCGATTTCTTGAGCTTGATCGGCGACGGCTTGACCCGCCAGTCGGCGACGGCCGCGACCAGGATTGCCGCGTCGGCTGGAAGCGACGCCATGACGGCGTCGGCCATTTGCTCGGCGGTTTCCACGTCGGTGCGATCGACTCTGTCAGATATCGGCAGGGCGACCGGACCAGCCACGAGGGTGACAACCGCACCGGCGTCGGCGGCGGCCTCCGCGATCGCGAAACCCTGTCGGCCGGAGGAGCGGTTGGCGATCACCCGGACCGGGTCGATCGGCTCGTGGGTCGGCCCGGCCGTGACGAGGATGTGTTTGCCTTTCAGGCTCACTTCAGAAGATCGCCGAGCGCCTGAACGATCTGCTCCGGTTCAGGCAGCCGGCCCGGTCCGAATTCGCCGCAGGCCATTTCGCCTTCCGCCGGATCGATCACTCGAACGCCGTCCGCGTTCAGCTGCGCGACATTGCGCCGGGTCGCGGCATGCTGCCACATCCGGACGTTCATGGCCGGCGCAACCACCACTGGCTTGTCGGTGGCGAGCAACAACGTGGTCGCAAGATCGTCCGAAATTCCGGCCGCCATTTTCGCGAGCAGGTCCGCGGTCGCCGGGCACACCAGGATGAAATCGGCTGCGCGCGACAGCTGGATGTGGCCGATCTCGACTTCGTCCTTCAGCTCCCAAAGCGAGGTGTAGACGGAGCTCCCAGCAAGTGTGCCGAGGCTCATCGCGGTGACGAAATGCTCGCCGCCCTTGGTCAGAACCGGCGTGACCTGATGCCCAGCCTTCTTGAGCAGCCGCACCAGCTCCAGCGACTTGTAGGCCGCTATTCCGCCGCCGACGATCAGAAGGACCTTGCTCATGGGCTGAAGCTATTGCCTCCACCGAACGACTGAGTCGAGTGGACGACGGTGGCACCCGAGCGATGCGTACGCGTTATGATCGGCATGAACCGTCTATTCACAAGTATCGCCAGCGTCATTTCCACCTACGCCGGAAAGGCGATCACTTTCGTCGGTGCCATCCTGATCATCCTCGTATGGGCGATCACCGGCCCGATGTTTCACTTCTCCGACACATGGCAGCTGGTGGTGAACACCGGCACCACGATCATCACGTTCCTGATGGTGTTCCTGATCCAGAATAGCCAGAATCGGGACTCTGCGGCGCTCCAGGCGAAGCTGGACGAGCTTTTGCGTGCGGTTAGCAATGCTCGCGAATCCAAGTTCATCGGCGTCGAGCATCTGACGGACGAGGAGATCGAGGAGCTTCGCTCGGAACTTGAGGAGCTGTGCGCGAACAAGCGGGCCGCCAAGTCGAAATCAAGCGGTTCGAAAACGAAAAAGCGCGCAACCAAGGCGAAGCGCGGAACGACCCACGGAGGTGCCGCCGCTGCCGCTGCTGCCGCAGCCTAGATTAGCAGCCAGACTGCGACCGCGCCTACAGCGGCCGAGACGATCGCTAGGCCAAGATACCGCCACCACCTTTGCTCCTCGACGGTAGCGATCTCCGGCAACGGCGGCTGCGGCGGCGCCGCGCCGGGCGGCGGATAATAATAATCGATCCGGTGGATCAGGTCCGGCAGCTTCTTGAGTGCTCGCACCGTGTCGATGATGCGGTCGGCCAGGGAGGTCTCGGGGCCAAGCTCCGATCGCATCCATTCGCGGAGGAATGGCTCGGCGGTCTCCCACATGTTGATGTCCGGATCGAGCTTGCTTGCAACGCCTTCAATCATGACGATCGTCTTTTGCAGCAGCAGCAGGTGCGGCTGCGTCGGCATGTCGAAGTCGCGGGTGATGGAGAACAGGCTCTCAAGCATCCTCCCAACGGAAATCTCCTTCACCGGAAGGCCGCGGATCGGCTCGCCGGCCGCCCGAAGCGCGGTCGCGAACTCGGCCACATTGTGGTGCGCGGGGACGTATTGCGCTTCGAAGTGGATTTCCGCGACCCGCCGGTAATCGCCAGTGATCAACCCGTAGAGAATCTCGGCGAGCCAGACCCGCGCCTGCCGGTCGATCCGGCCCATGATGCCGAAATCGATTACCGCGATCCGCCCGTCGGGAAGTGCAAACAGATTGCCGTGATGAAGATCTGCGTGAAAGAAGCCGTCGACGATCGCCTGGCGAAGGAAGGAGCGAACCAGGATAGCGGCGAGCGCCTTGCAATCGTGCCCGGCCTCAATCAGCGCGTCGCGATCGTTGAGCTTGATTCCGTCGAGCCATTCCAGCGTGAGCACTCGCCGCGCGGTTCGACGCCAATCGATGTCCGGCACGTGGTAGCCGGGCTCCGCAATCATATTTTCCTTGAGCTCGGACGCGGAAGCCGCTTCGCGCTGCAGGTCCAGCTCTCGAGCACTCCATTGCTTGAAGTAAGCAACCACCATGCGCGGCCGAAGGCGAGCGGCCTCGCCGCCCATCGCTTCGACCTGTGCCGCCGCCCATTCGTAGGTGTCGATCGCCTTTGCGAATTCGTGCTCGATGCCGGGACGCAGCACCTTGACCGCGACTTCTCGGCCGTCGGTCGTGACGGCCCGGTGGACCTGAGCGATCGAAGCCGCGCCTACCGGCCCGGTGTCGAAGGATGTGAATAGAGATTCCAGCGGCGCCTCGAATGCATCCTCGATCGCCGCCTTGATCATGTGAAACGGAGCGGGCGGAAGGTCGTCCTGCAGCCGCGAGAGATTGTCGGCAGCCTGCGCTCCCACCAGGTCGGGCCGAGTGGAGAGTGTCTGGCCGAGCTTGATCGCCGGCGGTCCAATCTCCTGAAGCGCCGCCGCGTAATCCGGAGTCGCAGGCACCCGCGCTCCGAAGCGTGCAAGCCGAGAGACCCGCCGTACCGGCACCGGCGTCTTCCGATCGCCCTCAATCCCGGTGAGCGCGCCGTGCTTGGCCAGCGTCCGCCCCCATTTCAGCAGCCGCCAGAGATGGATGATAGGAGAGGTCAAATTCGCCAGCCGCTGTGAATGCAGACGAGGCCGCCCAGGATCGGTTCGGCCTTGGTCTGCGAAAATCCCGCCTCGGCGATCATTTGCCGGAACTGCTCGGGCTTCGGGAACCGGCGGATCGATTCGACCAGATAGCGGTAGCTCGCCTCGTCCCTGGCGACCGCCTTGCCGATCCTCGGAATGACCTTGTCCGCCCAAAGGTCATACGCATCGGCGAAGCCGGGCCATTCGCTGGTCGAGAATTCGAGGCAGAAGAAGCGCCCGCCGTGCTTCAATACCCGATGGGCTTCCTTCAACGCGGCGGGGATGTCGGTGACGTTCCGGATTCCAAAGGCGATCGTGTAGGCATCGAAGTTGCGGTCGGCGAAGCTCAGATCTTCGGCATTCTCCTGCTTCCAGGAGAGATTCTCGATGGCGCGCTCCCTCGCCCGGTCCATCCCCACTGAAAGCATATCGGGATTGATATCGGCCACGGTGACGTGGGCGCCGAGCTTCGCCATCCGGAAGGCGATGTCGCCGGTGCCGCCGGCCATATCGAGGATCTGCTCACCCGCGCGCGGCTTCATCCGCGCGACGAAACGGTCCTTCCAGCGGCGATGCAGCCCGCCCGACATCAGATCGTTCATCATGTCGTAGCGCCGAGCAACTGAGCTGAAGACTTGCCCGACGCGCCGCGTCTTTTCGCCTGGGCTTACCAGCTCGTCCCCGAAATTGACTTGGTCCGTCATGGCTCGCCTCTAGCTGGGTGACGCAACGTTCGCCATATCGACTGAGTGCCAGAACTTCCCGAAGTCGAAACCACCGTACGCGGGCTGGAGAAAGTGCTGCTTGGGCGCGAGCTGAGACGAGTTGAGCCGCGCAGGGCGGATTTAAGGCGTGCGTTTCCCGCCGAGTTAGGCCAGCGGCTAACCGGCACTCGTGTGACGGGACTTCGCCGTCGCGGGAAATATGGGCTGATCGATACTGATCGCGGCGACACGATGGTTTTCCATCTGGGCATGTCGGGCAAGTGGCGGATCGCTCCGAATGAGCTCGGCTCGCACGATCATCTCCTCCTCGAAACCGACGAGGATCTCGTGGTCGTGCTCAATGATCCGCGCCGCTTCGGCTCCGTCGACCTCGTTCCGACGGCTGAGCTTGACGATTGGGGGCCGCTTGCCGAACTCGGCCCCGAACCCGGCGACATCAGCACTGCTGATCTGCGCGAGAGGCTTCGTGGCCGGGCGGCACCAATCAAGTCCCTTCTTCTCGATCAGCGGATCGTCGCCGGGCTCGGCAACATCTACGTCTGTGAGGCGCTGCATCGGGCGCACATCAATCCCAAGCGTTCGGCAGGTCGTCTTTCGGCCGCTTCCGTAAAGCGTTTGGCTGATGCGATTCGCGACGTGATCGGCGAGGCGATTGAGGCCGGTGGCTCGACTTTGCGAGATTACGCGCGCCCGGATGGCGACCTCGGCTATTTCTCCAAAAGGTTCGCGGTCTATGATCGTGGAGGCCAGCCTTGCCTCTCCTGTGGGACCCCGGTGCGGCGAACCGTTCAGGGCGGGCGGTCGACCTTCTACTGTCCCAAGTGCCAGCGTTGACCTTGGAGGCGGTTGCGGGTAGGGAGCCGCGACTTCGGTGCGAGCCTGTGGGCCGCGCCGTTTTTCATTGAACTAGAGGAACACGATGGCGAATACGCCGCAAGCCAAGAAGCGCATCCGTCGCAACGCCCGCCGCGCGGACATCAATCACGCGCGAATCAGCCGAATCCGGACCTTTGTGAAGCAGGTCGAGTCGGCGATTGCGTCGGGCAAGAAGACCGAAGCAGCCGAAGCTTTGAAGCTGGTGCAGCCGGAGATTGCGCGCGGAGTTGCTCGCGGCGTTTTGCACAAGAATACCGCGTCCCGGAAATTCTCCCGGCTGGTCAAGAGGGTTGCTGCGCTAGGCTAAGATTACCTGCCAACAGGGCTTTCAAAAGGGCCGCCGGATGATCCGGCGGCCCGTTTCATTTGTATCCCAAAAAAAACCGAGCAATTCCCGCGATTCGCGCGTTAACGGCACCGTTAACCATAGATAGTTTTGGCGGATTTCTGCGGATTTCATGCGATTTCTCGGATTTCCGGTGTCAAGTCATTTTTCTTTCAGTTTGATGAAAAATCACCCTTGAAAGCTGCCGCCGAGACTTTCAAAAACATCCTTCCGAGGCGCGAATCCGCGCCGGGGGCAAGAGAAAAGATAGCGGTGGGCGCGCGACTCGGGTCACGCGCAACGGGATCCTTTTGTCTTGCGACCAGGGGCAAGAGAGAGGAGGCGCGAGCCAGTGCAGGGCGGACGATCGGACTCATGCCTGGAAGCAGGTGATACCAGAGTGGCCGCGCCGCTCGAGGCTGCGTGGGATTCGATTCGCACCGGCCTTCGCCGCGATCTCGGCGCTCGCACGTTCGATGGCTGGCTGAAACCCGCGCAGCTCGGCTCGCTTGATCCGGACACGGGCACGCTTGAACTTTTGATGCCCAGCCAGTTCATGGCCGACTGGGTGCGTTCGCACTTCGGCGAGCGGTTGACGCTCGCGTGGAAGACGACTCTGCCGCTGGTGCGCGACGTGCGGGTCGTCGCGGCTTGCGATGCGCCGAAGCCGTCGCCGCTTCTGATCCTGGAGGAAATTCCTGCCGCCGCGCCTGTCGAGCGCGATCCGTCGGCGCCGAATTTCGATCCTCGCTATCGATTCGAGACCTTTGTCATCGGCAAGGCGAATGAGGTCGCCGCCACGGCAGCGCGGACTTTGTCGACCGCCGATCAGGTCAGCTTCAATCCGCTGTTCATCCATGGCGGCACCGGCCGCGGCAAGACTCACCTGCTGCACGCCATCGGCCATGCGTTCGGAGCGAGCTTCCCCAGCCGCCGGATCGTGTCGATGTCGGCCGAAAAGTTCATGGTCGAGTTCATCCGCGCGCTGAAGGACAATGACACGATCGGCTTCAAGAGCAGGCTGCGCGGGGCCGATCTTCTCCTGATCGACGACGTGCAGTTCATCGCCGGCAAGGATTCGACGCAGGAAGAGTTCTTCCACACGATGAACGAGATCATCGGCGCCGGGAAGCGGCTGGTGATCACGTCCGACCGCGCGCCACAGGACCTCGACGGGATTGCTCCGCGAATCCTGTCGCGGCTGTCATGGGGGCTGGTCGCGGACATCAACTCCGCCGATTTCGAGCTTCGCTATAATATCATCATCGCCAAGCTGGTTGCGCTTCCGGCGGTGGAGATGCCGCGCAATGTCGTCGATTTCCTGGCGCGCCGGGTAACGTCGAGTGTGCGCGAGCTTGAAGGAGCGCTGAATCGGATCGCGGCCTACGCGATGATGACCGGCCGCGAGATCGACGTTGGGTTCGTCGAGGAAGTGCTGGCGAACGTGCTTCGCGCCAACCAGCGGCGAATCTCGATCGACGAGATTCAAACGCAGGTTGCCGAGCATTACCGAATCCGCAAGGCCGAGATGACCTCGGCCCGCCGGGCGCGCGAAGTCGCCCGGCCACGGCAGGTAGCGATGTACCTGTCCAAGCAACTGACTCCGAAGTCGCTTCCGGACATCGGCCGGCGCTTCGGCGGCCGCGATCACACCACGGTGATCCATGCCGTGCGCCAGATCGAAAAGCTGCGGGCACAGGATTCAGAGCTGGATGCGGATATCCGGCTGCTGACTCGCCAGCTGGAAGGCTGATCGACCTCAGAAGTTCAATCCGAGCGCTGCGTAGAAATGGTAGCCGGTGCGGTGGTCGGCCAGCGCTGGCCCTCCGGAGAAGAGTATTCGAGCGGGCCCGCCGATGGCAATGATAGCCCCGGCCCCGAAATCCGTTTCGGATGTTGCGTCAACGGCATCGGGACCATGGTGAAACAGCTCGATTCCGCCGGAGAATCCGCCGCCGAAATCGCGGCTCACGGCAAGTCCTTCCTCCCAGTAATCGCGGTTACCGGAACCGGGGTTGAGCGCGTAGCCGCCGCCCCCGAACACCGACCACTGGCCCACGTCCTCCTGCGCCCACACGGGTAAGAGTGCACTCACGCGTCCCGATCCGAGACCGTTGCTCGCGGTCGGCAAAGTCACACCGGGGAATACGGCGATCTGCAATCCGGCCCGCTTGTTGTCGTAGACGCGGTACTTGACCGAGGCCGCGAGATCGCCCGCTCCCCAGCGCCAACCGCCGCTCCCGTGAGCGAATGCTGCCGGAAGGTCGAGCGTCAGCTGGAGGTTGTGAGCGGCGCCATAATTGACCTCGGCACCCAGCGATCCAGTGAAGTCCGAACCGAATCCTTCGGATTGCAGCAGCGGCCCGTAAATCTCCCAATGGCCGGTGTCGGTCGGCTCCGGATCGTCCGTGAGGTAGGGCGGTCCGGCCGCGGCCGGAGTAGCGGCAAGCAAGGCCAGAATTTCAAGCGCGACCGAAATCGACCGAATCAAGCCGCAGCTTCCCTGCTTCCCGGATGCCGCCCCGCCCGTTGCGGCAAGATGATGATCAGCGCCACGATGACCACGAGAAGCACTGCCGAAGCCAGGGGGCGGCTGAAGTCGAGGCCGCCACTCGCGACCGGTTTATCGAGCAGGTCGCCGACCGTGGCACCGAGCGGGCGCGTCAGGATGAAGGCTGCCCAGAACAGGAAGACGTGATTGGCGCGGCGGGTGAAGTAGAGGATCGCGAGCACCGCCAGCCCGGCTCCGAACAATAGCGCGCCACCCTCATAACCGAGACCTGCGTCGGCGACCCAGTCGCCGAGCGCGGTACCGAGCGTCTGTGAAAATGTGATGGTCAGCCAGTAAAAGCCTTCCTGGCGCGGGGTCGTGACCGTGTTCACGTCAACCGTTCCCAATATCGCCTTCCAGGCGAAAAGGGACGCGAGCACCAGCGCAAACAGGAGCAGCGAACCGCCGAGATAGCCGAGCGCTTCCGATCGATCGACGAAGTCGGCCAATGTCGTGCCGGCCGTCGTCGAGGCAACAATCGTCGCCCAGTAGAGCCACGGGTGGAAGGCGCGCGCTCTGATCTGCGCCCAGACGAGTGCAATCAGCAGAATACCGAAAATCGCGGTGCCGATCAGGTAGCCGCCGGGCACTGGATGCGGTGTCGTTTCGCCAAGCCAACTCATCGTCACTGTATCGCCGCCTGTCTCGCCGAGCGTGGTGGCGAAAATCTTGATAATCCAGAAGCCAAGCGTGACTGCCGGGACTTTGGTCAGCACATGGTCGGTCAAATTGTCACGCTGGTCGGCCACCATCAGGTTGCTGCTCCTATCGAGGCTTCGGGTGAATGACTGATAGCCGCATAGCGTTGCATTAAAAATGCGGCCGACGTTACCGGATTCGGTGTTGCCGAGTTCGCTTCAACCGTCGTTTGGGCTCACTCTAACGCAAACCGGAAAACTTGTTGTTGTGGAACGTTTTAGCTGTCGACGCGGGGATTGGATGGAGAAGACCATGCCTACCAAGAAGACCGGAAGCGGAAGTTAAAGCAGCAAGATGGGCGCGAGCGGCACCCGCTCGAGCAGCAGCAAGTCGAGCAGCGGATCGAGCCGCAGTTCGTCTGGTCGCAGCAGTTCCAGCAAGAGCAGCTCCAGCCGCAGCAGCCATCACTAGCATCTGTTGGCTTCAAACTAAGCGCCCGGGCAGCCCCCGGGCGCTTTTTCGTTTGCGGCAAGGTGCGCCTTTTCCTGTTCGCCACGTCTCACTAGTGAAGACCCAGCGGAAGGGGAGAAGTCGATGAAAATTGCGTTTGCGTCAGCGTTATTGCTCGCCGGTTCGGCCGCGAGCGCCCAGCTTTATCGAGATCCGTCGGCTCCGGTCGACAAGCGAGTCGCCGATCTGGTGAGCCGAATGACTCTCGATGAAAAAGCAGCGCAGATGCAGGACGTGGCGCCCTCGATCCCGCGGCTTGGAGTTCCATCCTACGATTACTGGAATGAGGCGCTTCACGGCGTCGCCCGCTCGGGCGAGGCAACGGTCTTCCCGCAGGCGATCGGAATGGCCGCAACCTGGGACAAAAGCATGCTTCACGCCGAAGGGAACACCATCGGCGTTGAGGCACGGGCCAAGTACAACGAGGCGCAGCGGCAGGGAAATCACGGGCGCTATTTCGGGCTCGATTTCTGGTCGCCCAACATCAACATCTTTCGTGACCCGCGTTGGGGCAGGGGACAGGAGACATTGGGAGAGGACCCCTATCTGACTGGCGTTCTCGCGACCCAGTTCATTCGCGGGATCCAGGGCGACAATCCGCACTATCTGCTGGCCGCTGCAACCTCCAAGCATTTCGCGGTGCACAGCGGGCCGGAGCCGCTGCGTCATGGGTTCAACGTCGATCCGTCACCGCAGGATCTTGCTGAGACCTACCTTCCAGCCTTTCGCCGTACGGTAACACAAGGGAACGTCCAGATTGTGATGTGCGCTTACAACGCCATCAACGGCAAACCCGCCTGCGCCAATCCGGAGCTACTTACGCAGACTCTCCGCCGCGATTGGCATTTCGATGGGCATGTCACCTCCGATTGCGGCGCCATCGACGACATCACCAATGGCCATCACTTCACGAAGACGAATGTTGAGGGTGCCGCCCTGGCGGTGAAGGCGGGCACCGATACCGGATGCGATTTCAATAACGAATATCTTGACCTGCCGAAAGCCGTGCATGCCGGCCTGATCAGCGAAAAGCAGATCGACACGGCCCTCCAGCGCGACCTCAGGACCCGCTTCAGGCTCGGCCTGTTCGATCCGCCGCAGTCGGTTCCGTTCAGCTCCATTCCGTATTCCGCCGACCACTCGCCCGAACACCGTGCCCTGGCGCTCCGCGCTGCGCGTGAATCGATCGTTCTGCTGAAGAACGACGGAATCCTGCCGTTGGCGCCGGGGAAGAAGGTGGCGGTGATCGGTCCGACCGCCGCGTCGCTGATCGATCTCGAAGGCAACTACAATGGAACGCCGGTCGGGGCAGTTCTCCCGCTG
>Ga0207695_10004262_pt1 | contig 19636 bp, 16 predicted proteins | sample KBSC54metaG_FD_184354 | JGI IMG/M metagenome (GOLD analysis project Ga0207695, IMG submission 184354) | Corn rhizosphere microbial communities from Kellogg Biological Station, Michigan, USA - KBS C5-4 metaG (SPAdes) (version 2) | ecosystem: Host-associated > Plants > Roots > Rhizosphere > Soil... | reverse complement strand
TCGAAAACCTGACGATCGGCATGCGCGAGGAAACCCGACAAGAGAACATCCGGGTCACCACGCTGCGGTCCGGCGTGGTCAGCTCGGGCGGCGCCTTCATGCAGGGCGCGGACCCGGCCCGGCTGCTGCGGTTCCGTGAGGCGGCCGAGCTTCGCGGCCACCTGCGCGACTCCGGGGAACGCATCTCGCCCGAGATCACCGCCAAGGCGCTGATCGACCTGTTGACCCTGCCGCGCGAGTCGCACGTCGACTTCGTCTCGGTGCGGGGGAGGTAGCGGCTTTCAGTTGTACGTCGTCCCGGGCTCGAGGCCGGCGATGGCGCCCGATCCCTGGGCGGCGGCGGCGCGGGACGACAGGGCCGCGGCGCCGCCATCCACCAGCAGGGTCGCCCCGGTGACGTAGGATCCGGCCGCCGACGCCAGGAAGACTACCGCGCCGGCTATGTCGTCCGGTTCGCCGATGCGGCCCAGCGGATTGTTCGCGGCGATCATCTGGTGCGCCACGGGGTTGTCGACGATCGACTGCGACGAGAAGCTGCGGATGAACCCCGGCGCGACGCAGTTCACGCGAATCCTGTCGTAGGCGAACTCGTCGGCAAGACAGCGGGCCATGTGGGAAACGCCCGCCTTGGCGATCGAATAGGCCATGGTCGCGGGCCCGGCGGTGTGGCCGGCGATCGAGCCGATCAGCACGATGCTGCCCCCGCCACGCTGGATCATCGAACCGCGAACCGCCTGGCAGAGCCGGAAGTTGTGGTGCGTGTTGCTGGTCAGGATGCGATCGAACATCGGGACCGGCGTGTCGGCGGACGGTCCGATGAAGGGCAGGATGGCGGCGTTGCACACCAGGACGTCGAGGCCTCCGAACGCCGCCGCGCCGCCCCGAGCCAGGGCCTCCATGTCCTCGATGCTATCGATGTCGCAGGCGATGCCCACGGCGCCGCGTCCGTATTTGGCGTCGATTTCCGCGGCCACCTGGTCGCAGAGTCCCTGGTCACGGCTCGAGACCACCAGCTTGGCGCCGTGCGCCGCCAGCTGGTGGGCGACGCCGTAGCCGATGCCCTTGGTCGCGCCGGTCACCAGCGCGACCTTGCCTGTCAGATCGAACAGCAAGCTTCTTCTCCTGGAAAGTTCATCCGCCGGGGCCGGACCCCGGCATGGCCGCTCGCCGTCAGACGAGTCCGACCTGCTTCGCAAAGTCTTCCACCGCCTTCATGCCCTCGGCGCCGACCTCGCCGACCTTCTTACCGGGCCAGGGGGTGATCATCATCCGGTCAACGCCCAGTTCGGCGGCCGCCTGCAGGTCCTCCAGAGATACCGGGCCCGCCAGCGAGAGCGTGGAGAACGTGAACGGGTCGTTCTCGCGGCCGGCCGCCTTCAGCTTCTCGCGGATGCCCGGGATGTTCTGCGGCGCGCCGTACCAGCCGTCGCCCAGTTCGGCGGCGCGCTTTTCGGCCGCCTCGCCGCCGCCGCCGATGTGGATCGGGAAGCGCGGCTTCTGCACCGGCTTGGGCTGGAAGCCGATGGGCGGGAAGTTGAAGAACTCGCCGTGGAATTCCGGCGTGTCCTGTTCGAACAGCGCGCGCAGGCAGCGGATCATCTCGTTCATGCGCCGGCCGCGCTTGTTCCACTGGTTGTTGGTGAAGGTGTACTCGTCCGGCGTCCAGCCGAGCCCGACCGCCATGTCGAGGCGCCCGTTCGAGAGCACGTCGAGACTGGCCAGGGTGCGGCCGATCAGGATCGGGTCGCGCAGAGCCAGCATGTAGATGCCGATGCCGAGGCGGACCTTCTTGGTCGCGGCCGCGACGTGCGCCAGCACCACCATGGGATCGAGGAACAGGGACTCGGGGACGAACGGGACCATGTCGACGTTCGCCGCATCGCCCATCTGCTCGATGCCGGGGAATAGCCGCCACCAGTTCGGATCGGCCGAGAGCGACACGTGCTCGCCCGACCAGACCGACTCGAAACCGAGATCCTCGGCGAGCCTGGCGTACTCGAGGACATACTCGGGCTTCACCCAGACGATGTTCAGACCCAGCTTGACTGGCGGCGCCATGATCCCCTCCCTCGACGACGGCCCACCGGACTCCCCGGCCAGGCGGACGTCAACTTCCATACCGATGTTTCTTGAGGCGGGCCGCATCGAAGTGCGCGAAACCGCGGACGCCAGCAGGCGGCGCCCGGCCGCACTCAAGGGCTCAACCGACCAACAGTCAATTATTAAAACCGAGCGGGCCGCCGCCCCGATCCCTGGTCCCTTCTCCCCTTGCGCGAGGAGGCCGCGCGCCTTTTCACGCCCGCTTCAGCGCGAGTTCCGGGTGGCGGGCGGCGATCATCCGCTGCATGCCCTCGCGCCAGGGGATCTTCCACTCCATGCCGATCGAGCGGCCGAAGGCGGGGTCGCTGATCCGGTTCGGGATGGCCGCCTCGTCGGTGTAGTCGAACATCGGGTCCACGCCGATCAGGCCGGCCATGTAGCGGGCCATCTCCTCGATCCCCACCGCCTCGTCGCCCGCCCAGTTGACCACGGTGGCGGGCACCGAGGCCGCGCGAACGAACGCGTCGAGGTGATCCAGCATGTCCTCCTCGCTGATCGGGGACATGGTCGAGACGCGGCTCTTGGCGACGCGGATCGGGCGGCCCGCGATCAGGGATTCCAGCAGGATGCCGGGCAGGCCACCGTCGTCATAGACGCTGCCGTAGGAGACGTTCAGCCGCGCGATCAGGGACGGCAGGTTGTAGAGGCGGGACAGGAACCGCACGACCCCCTCGCCCGCCAGCTTGGTCGGCGCGTAGTTGGGCGAATGCGGCGAGTCCCCGCCCACATGGTCGGTCTCGCGATAGGCGTGCATCGGGTCGGGGTTGTTGGCGTAGAGCGAGCTGTTGGAGGCGTAGATGAACGCCTTGGCGTTGCGGAAGCGGTGCATCAGGAAGCCGGTGGCCTCGGCGTTCTGGCGCATGGCCACCTCGGCCGTGCCCGGCTTGGTGTTGGCGGCGAGGTGGATCACGTAGTCGACGTCGTCCGGGACCTCGCCGAACTGGTTCTCGGCGAAATCGGCCACCACCGTCCTCACGCCGGCGGCCTCGGCGTGCTCTCGCGAGCCTGGGTGGGTGAACCGCGCCAGTCCCCAGACCTCGTTGTCCCCGGCCAGGGCGTCGGCGAAGGTGCCGCCCACCTGGCCGGTGAGTCCTGTCAGGACGATCCTATGGCCCTTGAGCATCTGTAGTCCTCCCGTTTGGTTCCGTTGCCCGGCCCGCTTTCAAGCTGACGTTCTGTCAGGTATTTCTACCGGCGCCGAGGGATTCCCTGCCGGCATTGTTGGAACATCAGGTTCGGCCGGCGGGCAAGGATCACCATCTATGCCGAAAACGATCGAGGCCAGGACAGCGGCGGGCGGCCAGGTCGGCCGCAAGGGATCGCGCACCCGGCAGGCGCTGATGGACGCGACGCGGCAGCTGATGGAAGGGCGGCCGATCCGCGACATCCGGGTGGCCGACATCGCCCGCGTCGCCGGCACCTCGCCAGCCAGCTTCTACCGCTACTTCGAGGACGTCATCGAGGCGGCGCTGGCGGCGGCCGAGGCGGTGGAGCAGATGACGCCCGAGATGGAAGCTCTGCTGCTGGAGCCCTGGCCGCGCGAGGAGGTCTACCTCCGCTCGCACAAGCTGATCGAGACCTGGACCCGGCTCTGGGAGCGGCATCGGGCGATCCTGCATTTCCGCAACCTCGCGGCGGACGAGGGGGATCGGCGGTTCGCCGACGCCCGCACCGTGGCGACGGCGCGGGTGCGAGAGCTGTTGGAAGCCAGGTTGACCGCGATGCACGCCGAGCCGATCGACGCCCCGGCGCTGGCCCGGGTGATCATCGGCATCTGGGAGCGCGCCAGCGCCAGCACCGTCAGCCCCCTGCGCCGCAAGCTGTCGCGGGCGCGTCTGCTGGACGGGGCGGCCTGGATCGTCGCCCTGACCTTCTGCGGCGCCCTGCCGCCGGGCACCCTCGGCCTCGCCGAGCCGTCGGCGCCGACCCGCCAGGCAGGCGCACGGGGCAAGGCAAGGCGTCCCGGGCATGACGGGGCTCAACCCGCCACGGCGCGCAAGGCCGCGACGCCGTAGGGGCGGCGCGGATCGTCCAGGTCGCAGCCTCGGTCGCGCCATACGGGTCGCCATACATGCCAATCCGCCCCCCGCCAAGCGCCTGAAAGTCCGGAATAGGTGACATTTTGTCGGATAATCAATTCGTGATCGGCATCAATAGATTGATTATGTTCCTTTTTCACGATCATCCCGGCGGAGTAAGTTGACACCGTATTGGAGCGGGCGTTCCATCGGCAGGCTCGTCGAGCGGGCCGCCCGCGAGCCGAGCCAACAGCGTCAAGGGAGCAGAAACATGTGGCGGGAAGAGCAGATTCTCTCGTTCCGGAACCAGTTCGAGCGTGACGGCTACCTGCTCGTGCCGGGCGCCCTCAGCGCCGAGCGCGTGGCCAAGCTGAACCGCACCATCGACGAGGTGGTGGCGGCCCGGCCGGCGAGCGTCGGGCACAACATCACCAACATCATCAACCTCAGCCCCGACTTCCTGGCGCTGATCGAAGAGCCCAGCATGCTGGCGCTGATGGTCAACCTGCTGGGCTACAACATCCAGCTGTCGAGTTCGAAGCTGACGGTGCGGGCGCAGGCCAGCGCCGAGGCGGTGGTGAAGGCGGTCGGCAATCCGAACGACAAGAGCAAGGCCGGGGGCTTCACCAGCCTCGACTGGCACCGCGACGGCCCCTCCCCCCAGTACCACCGGATCAGCGACTTCTCCGCCAAGGTCGGCATCATCCTCAGCGATCTTTCAGAGCCCGGCCGCGGCAACATGAAGGTCGTGCCCGGCAGCCATCGCGAGACCGGCTTCCGGCCGCAGGAGCTGGACTGCAGCACGTCCCCCGAGGGGGCGATCGACCTCTGCGGTCGCCCGGGCGACATCTACTTCTTCACCCAGAACATCTGGCACGCCGCGCCCACCAACGCGTCGGCGTTCGAGCGGCGGGTGATCTACCTCGGCTACTGCGCGCTGTGGACGCGCCCGCTGGACTACCTCGAGGTCGATCCGGCGCTTCTGTCCGACGCCTCGCCCGCGCGGCGGCAGCTGCTCGGCCAGACGCTGGCGGGAGGCCTCGACGCCTACCTGCCGAGCGACGATGTGATGCCGCTGAAGAACATGTACTGGGTCGGCGAGGCGGCCAGGGGCACCTACGAGGTTGCCGTCTGACCGGCTTGTCCGGGCCCGTGCGCCCGGGTCCGGCGTAGGCCCATACGCCAGCCCGGGCGCGCGGGTCGCATCTGGAAGTGGGAGCCTATGACGCCGGAAGATGAAGTCCGTGAGGTGATGGCGCGCTACTGCTGGCACGTCGATCATCAGCAGTTCCCGCAGTGGCTGGCCCTGTTCGCGCCCGACTGCGCCTGGGGCGCGCGCGGGGCGCGGCTGTTCGAAGGCTCCGAAGCGATGGCCAAGCTGGCGGCGGGCCTGGCCAAGAAGGCCGCGACGGGCGAGCCGCAACGCCACTTCGCGGCCAATCTGCTGGTCGAGGTCGACGGAGACCGCGCGACGCTGCGCAGCTACGTGGCGGTGATCCGCATCAGCACCGGCCAGGCGGTGACGGTGGGGGAGTACGAGGTGACGCTGGTGAAGCTCGACGGCCGCTGGAAGATCCAGCGGATGCTGTTCGACGCGGCGGCGGCGACTACGCCAGCCGGCAGCGTGTAAGGTCACCTCCAGCATACCCGCACATCCCGGCGAAGGCCGGGATGTGCGGGAACTTGGGGGGCTCGTGGCGCTAGCCGGCCGTGGTCCTATACCGCCCCGACGTCTGCGACTTCGGCCAGCGGTAGAAGGCGCGGGCGCTCTTGCCCAGAAGCCATTCCTGCTCGGCGCCGGAGAGGAAGCCCGGCATGCGCAGGTAGGTGACGTCCTCGGCCCAGGAATATCGATCGTTGCCGATCGGGTTGGAGCTGCCCCAGATCAGCCGCTCCGGGCCGAACGCCGCGATCAGGCGGCGGAAGGGCCGTTGCAGGTCGAGGAACGGCCAGGCCTGGCGGGAAAGCTGAGGGGCGAAGCAGAGCTGGACGTGGACGTTCGGCTTGTCCGCAGCAGCCTCGATCACCGGCCGGAACGGGTCGTCGTGATCCACCGAGGCGCCTGCCGGCAGGGGCAGCATGCCGCAATGGTTCAGCAGGATCGGCAGCCGGGGGAATTCCCGCGTGACCCGGTCCAGCAGGTTCAGCGCGCCGGTGATCGCGAAGGTCACCGGCACGTCGTTGTCCTGGGCCAGGCCGAGCATCGCGTCATACTCGCCGGCGGCGAAGGCCTCGATGCCGGCGCCGTGCTGGCGCGGGGAGATCCGGATCGAGACCTTGTGCGGATCGGCGGCGGCGCCCAGCACCAACTCGCGCCAGTCCGGGTCGTTGCGGTCGATCTTGACGTTGTAGACGAACCGCCCCGGATAGATGCGCACGGCCTGCTGCGAGAACGGATAGATCCAGCGCAGCGCGCCGTTCGGCAGCACCCGGTGGGGCCGCGAGACTCCGTTCGGGGCGAAGCCGGACCATTCGTCCAGCACCACCGCGTCGACGCCGACCGCGTCCATGATGTTGAGCGCTTCTTCCAGGCCGCCTTCGTTCAGGTGGACCAGGGTGTCGATGACTTCCATGGCGGTCAGGCCTTTGGCGCGGCGGCGCTCGGCGCATTGCCCCAGGCGTAGCGGGCGCCGACCACGGCGCCGGGATCGAACAGGGCGGACAGCTCCGCCACGTCGTCGGCGCTGAGCGGGACGGAAGTCGCCGCCAGGTTCTGCTCCAGGTAGCTGATCCGCTTGGTGCCGGGGATCGGCACGGCGTCGATCGACTGCGCCAGCAGCCAGGCCAGGGCGATCTGGCCAGGGGTCACGCCGCGCGCCTCGCTGAACGCCCGCAGCCCTTCGACAAGCCGCAGGTTGTTGTCCAGGTTTGGGCCGGTGAACCGGGGCAGGTTCGCCCGGAAGTCGCCGTCGCTGTAGCTGGTCGCGCTGGAGATGGCGCCGGCCAGGAGGGCGCGGCCGAGGGGGCTGTAGGGAACCAGGGTGATCCCGAGCGCCTGGCAGGCGGGGATCACCGAGTCCTCCACGGTGCGCTCCCAGAGGGAGTACTCGCTCTGCAGCGCCGAGATCGGATAGACGGAGGATGCGCGGTGCAGCAGCTCGGCGCTCACCTCGCTGAGGCCGATCGCCCGCACCTTGCCGGCCTTCACCAGTTCGCCCATCGCTCCGACCGTCTCCTCGATTGGAATCTTCGGGTCGAGGCGGTGGTAGTAGTAGAGATCGATCACGTCGGTCTTCAGCCGCTTCAGGCTGGCGTCGCAGGCCTGGGCCACATAGGCGGCGCTGCCGTCGTAGCCCATGCCCTTCTTGCCCGGCCGCGCGCCGAACTTGGTGGCCAGCACGATCTCGTGCCGGCGGCCCTCCAGAGCCTCGCCGATCAGGGTCTCGTTGTGTCCGAACCATTCGGCCCCGCGGCCCTGCTGGGCGGCGCCATAGACATCGGAAGTGTCCAGCATGCCGGCGCCCAGGTCGATCGCCGCGCGGATGGTGGCGATCGACTCGGAGCGGTCCGCCTCGCCGTAGGACTGCGACATCCCCATGCAGCCGAGGCCGATGGGGCGCATCTCGATATCCGAATGGCCGAGCGTGACCTTGGCTCGCACGGGCCGCGGCTGATCTGTCATCGATGACCTCGTTTGTACGCGCGACGGGTCCCGCGCCCGGGACCCGCCGCTACGCCACTAGAACTCTTTGCGCACGCCCAGTCCAACAACCACGGGCTCGCCGGTGAAGTTGAACGAGTATCCGAAGGACGCCGACGTGTCGTTGAAGCCGGTGAAATACTTCTGATTCAGGGCGTTGCGGGCGAAGACGCTGAAGGTGGTGTCGATGCTGTCGACGTGGACTGCCGCCTGCAGGTTCAACAGGCCGTAGGCGTGGATCTGCAGGAACTGCTTCAGCACGATGTCCGGATACGGCTGTTCCGATTGCCAGGACCAGTTGGCCGTGAGGGTCAGACGCCCCCAGGGGATCGGGCGCTGGTAGTCGGCGGTCAGGCTGTACTGGATGGCCGGCAGGTTGGCGCCCGTGGGCAGCGGGAACGACAGGTAGGAGAGATCGTTGTACGCGGTCGGCGCGCCCGTCACCGAATCGAAGGCCACCGGCACCCGGTAGCTGGTGTACTTGGCGTGCATCCAGCTGAACGAGGCCGACAGGGTCAGGCCGTCCAGGGGCACAACGGAAGCGGTGGCTTCGACGCCGTAGATCTTGGCCTTGGCGGCGTTGCCGATGACGCTGGCGGTGCCCACGGCGCCGTTGATGACGGTGGCGACCACCTGGTTGCGCTGAATGTTCGAATAGTCGGTGTAGTAGGTGTCGGCATTGACCCGCAGTCGACCATCCAGCCAGGTCGACTTCAGCCCGACTTCGTACTCGATGGTCGTTTCCGGCTGGAAGGGTGTCAGGCCGGCCGCATTGGTCAGGCGCAGATTGAAGCCGCCGCCTTTGTAGCCGGTGGCGACCTTGCCGTAGAACATCAGGCGGTCGGTCGGGCGCCAGTCGACGCTGGCCAGCCAGTTGACCGAGCTGAAGGTCTGCCGGCGGAACGCGGTGCAGACGCTGTAGTCGCGGGAGTAGAAGGCCCGCGTGCCTGCCGCGGTGATCACGGTCAGATACGGTGTCGCCGTCGACGGCAGCAGGGTCGGGGCGAGCGTGCAGTTCTCGCCGGGCGCGAGCAGAGCGGCCGCAGCCTGGGTGGCGAGGGCCGGGTTGGCCACCGCATTGATCACGCCGGTGGCGAAGGGCGGACCGATGCCCGAGCCGGTGTGGGCGTCGATCGACTTGTCGTCCCGCGTGAAGCGGACGCCGCCGGTCAGGCGCACGGTCGGCAGCACGTGGTAGATGAACTGGCCGTAGACCGACGCGCTCTTGTTGCGGACGTAGCCGTCGTTCACCACCGGCGCCGCCGCCGGTGACAGCGCCGGCGCCTGCAGGGAATGGCCACCGTCGTCGCCCACTTCCGACTGGAAGAAGGCGCCCAGGGTGTATTCCAGGAAATGGCTGTCGCGGCGCTGGACCTGGAATTCCTGGGTGAAGCTGTGGCTATGGGTCTCGAGGAAGCCGCCGATGGCCGTGATCCGGTCAATCACCACGCCGTCGGGCAGGGTGAGGGTCGTGAGCGTCGGGCCGGGGATGTTGAACGGCGAGTAGAGGTTCGCCGACTTGCGCGAGGCAAAGCGGTAGCCGGTGATCGAGCGGAAGGTGTGCCCGAACTTGGTGACGTTCACCTGCAGTGTGCCCGAGGCGCCGTTGAAGTTGTCGTAGGTGTTCTGCAGCGCATTGGCGGTGTTGTAGAAGCCCGGGAAGTTCGACCCGCCGGGCAGGAAGGTCGACAGCAGCGTCTGCGCTGCGCTCTGGTTGGCCGAGGTCTGCGCCAGCCCCTGCTCGGCCACCACCTCGCTGAACACCGTGGCCGAGAGGCCAAGGCCGTAGGTCCCGGGGATCAGGTTGCCGCTGGCGTCGTAGCGCGGCAGCGGGCTCCCGAGCGCGGTCGTCAGAGGCACCCCGCTGCACTGGTTCGGACCGGTGCAGCCGTTGACGTAGGCCAACTGGGAGTTCTCCGGCCGCGCCCGCGAACGGTCGGCCTCGAACGACCCGAACACCTCGACGTCGCTGTCCGGGCGCCAGATCACCGACGCGCGGACGGCGTCCATGTTCTCGCTGTTGGTGTCGGCGCCGCGGGCGTCGTGGCCGAACCCGTCTCGGGTGACCCGCGATACCGCGATCCGGGTCAGAAGCTTGTCGCTGATCAGCGGCAGGTCGATCGCCGCCGTCGTACGAATGCCGTTGTAGGTGGTGAACTGGGCGTCGACGTAGCCGCCGACATTCTGGTGCGGCCGGGTGGTGGAAAGGACCAGCGCGCCGCCGGTGGTGTTCTTGCCGAACAGGGTGCCTTGAGGTCCCTCGAGCACTTCCACCGACGCCAGGTCGAACTGGGCGGGGCGCAGGCCCACGCCGCGCGGCACCAGCACCTCGTCGATGTAGACACCGACCGCGGGGTCGACGGTCAACAGGTTGTCGCCCGCGACCTGGCCGCGGATGGCCAGGGCGACCGTGGCCGCCCCGCCGACGCCCTGGTTGACCGTCAGTCCCGGCACGACGTGCTGCACGTCGGCGATGTTCTGGATGTTGTTCCGGCGCATCTGGGCGGCGCTCACGGCGCTCAGGGTGATCGGCACGGTCTGGGCCGCTTCCTGGGTCCGCCGGGCGGTCACCACCACATCGGGCAGCGCGATACCCTCCGCGGTAGGTTCGGCCGCCGACGCCTCCGACGCGGCGAAGGCCAGCAAGGACGCCGCGGCCAGAAGACCGTATCTGTAGTTGCTACGCATGGTTCCCCCCTTGTCAGGTTCTTATGGGCGCCAGACGTCCGCCTGACTTCCACTCAATCCCAACCTCCCACATCGCAGCTTCTGCTACGCGGGCGGCGTGAGTTCCGACACCGACCAAGTGTCACCGCTGCGCAAAAGCGCACAGGCGGGCTTTGTCAGACTTCGAGGTCTGACATCGCTACGTCTTTCGCGGCTTGACTTGGGCTTGTGCTTAACTCGCAGGCATTGGACGAAGTCACAGCTTGCCGTCTTGGTGCGCGAAATATGCGTACCCTGTCGCAAGGCGGCTAAGGGGTAGCAATTGGCCGTCTATGCAAATTCTACATCATTTTTCGCGGCCGACCCGCGCACGCGCTCGGCCTGCGGGCCGCAGGACCTCCGCCTGCCTGCGCCATTCCGAGGCGGCTGCGCCCCGGAGGCGCAAAACATGATGGACCGTTCGATATACGGTGACATTCGCTCTTTAACGAAGCCCATTAATTGACATTCTCTCACTAATCACGCAGACCTGGGGAAAGCGTCGCCCGCCGCGCGGGCCAAATCTGTCCGATCGGGAGAAGCGCCGTGGATCTGGGAGTCAGGGGCAAGTCCTATGTGATCCTCGGGGGATCGCGCGGCATGGGCTACGAGACGGCGCGGTTGCTGGCCGCCGAGGGCGCGAAACTCACCCTGATGAGCCGCACCGAGTCCGAGCTGACCGCCACGGCGCGGCGACTCACCGACGAATTCGGCGTCGAGGTGCTGGCCGCCCCCGCGGACGCCATGACGCCGGGCGCGGTCGAGAAGGTGGTCGCCGCCTCGCTGGAGCGCTTCGGCCCGCCGCGCGGCATGCTGGCCGCCAGCGGCCTGACCTACCACAACGGCACTATCCTCGAAGCTTCGGATGAGGACTGGGAATACAATTTCCAGGACGTCCTGATGGGGACCGTGCGGGCGGCTCGGGCGGTCCTGCCGGCGATGCTGGAGGCGGGCGGCGGCCAGATCGTCACCATCGGGGCCTATTCGGCGCGGGCGGCGAAGTCGTTCCTGTTCCCCTACGCGTCGCTGAAGGCGGCGATCACCAACTTCACCAAGAACGTCGCCAAGACCTACGGGGGCCAGGGCATCCGGGCCAACTGCGTCTGTCCTGGCTCCTTCGCGACCGTCCGCGTCAACGCCATGCTCGACAGGCTGGTGGAGGAACGCGGCTTCGACCGGGCGGCCGCCGGCCGCTACCTGATCGCCGAGGAATTCAAGATGCCGGTGGCGATGGGCCGGCCAGGCCAGCCGAACGAGGCCGGCGAGCTGATCGCCTTCCTGCTCTCCGAGCGGGCCGGCTACCTGAACGGGGCGATCATCAACATCGACGGCGGCACCGATTTCTAGGTCGCGGGAGCATATCGTGGACGACAGCAACGACGACCGCTTGGCCCATCTCTCGCGGCGCGCGGTCACCACCGGCATCGGCGGCGGGGCGCTGGCGCCCGGCGCGCTGATCGCGGCCCCGGCAGCGGCTTCCGTCCGCGCGCAACCGGCCTGGCCCGGCGCCGTGCTGGCAACGCCGGACCAGCAATCGGTCGAGCGGTGGGCGGTTGAGATCTGGAACATGCCGCGTGTGCAGGCCGCCCGTCAGGCGCTGGAGCCCCTGTTCCTGGATACGCCTTCCGGCCGCCGCCCCGCAGGCCTCGCCACCTGGCAGAGCGCCCGCGACCAGATCATGTTCGGCTTCATCCTGCGGACGGTGACCGAGAGCGATCCTCAGACCCCGCACATCCTCACCGACTGCGTGCCGGCCCACGACTGGTTCGGCTTCGAGACGCCGTGCAGCTTCGGCACCGGCAACAACCCCGACAACGTCTACCGCCGGATCGGTATGCACGCCGACGCCCGCTACGAGATCCGCGGCCGCCTGTTCGCGCCCGGGCCCGGCGACACCACCCTGGAGGTCAATCCGGACGGCGGCGGCGCCGGCCCCAAGCAGGTCGCCTGGGACGCCCTGGGGCCGGTGCTGTTCAGTTTCGCCGACCTGCACGCCGAGCCCGATGGATCGTTCCTGATCACGGTGGACTCCGATCCCGCGGGCGGTCGCCCGAACCACCTGCGGCTGCGCGAAGGCGCGGCGCGCATGTCGCTGCGCGACACCCTGCTGGACTGGGCGCGCGAGAACCCTGTCTATTTCGAGATCCGGCGCGTCGACCGGTTCACCCCGCAGCCGAAGTCCACCGACCAGATCGCCGACCTTGTCGTCGCCGAGCTGCCGGAATTCATCAGGTTCTGGAACAGCTTCACCGAGACGGTGTTCTTCGGCCGGGCGCCCAACACGGCGCGCCCGCCGGTGCGCGGCGTCGAGGTGACGGGCCTGGGCACCAAGCTCACCACCCGCGGCAACTACGACCTGGCCGAGGACGAGGCGCTGGTCATCCACGCCGACCGGATGGACGCCACCTACATGTGCCTGGCCCTGCAGAACTGCTGGCTGCAGACCGAGGAGTTCCGCAGCCGCACCGGCAGCCTGAACAACACCCAGGCGGTCCCGAACGCAGACGGGTCGTTCACCTATGTGGTCAGCGCGCAGGACCCCGGCGTGCACAACTGGGGCGACACCAGCGGCCACCTGCAGGGCAGCCTGCAGATCCGCTGGCAGGGCTTCCCGCACGGCCCCCGCGCGCTCACCGAGGACAGCGTGAAGATCACCAGGGTGAAGCTGTCGGAGCTGGGCGCGGTGCTGCACCAGGACGTGCGGGCCGTGTCAGCGGCGGAGCGGGCGCAGCAGCTGGCGGCGCGCACGGCGGCGTTCGACCGGCGGTATCCGAGGAACGTAACGCGGCGAGGGTGACGCTGCTCCGCCTGTCACGCGTGTTTCCCTCTCCCCTCGCGGGAGAAGGTGGCGGACGGATACCCGCCGGTTGATGGGCCGCGCCGACGGAGGGGTTCTCTTTGCAACGCACCCCCCGCGTCAGCGCTCCCCTCATCCGTCGCTACGCGACACCTTCTCCCGCGAGGGGAGAAGGGACTGCTACGCTCACACCCCCGCCAACGCCGCCGAGATCGATTCCAGATCCCACACCTTCTGCTCGCCGAGCGGCGGGCCGAACTTCGCCGGCTCCAGCACGTGCAGCTTGTCGGCGGTCAGGCGGATGATCCTGCCGTTCAGGTGCGCCGCCTGGTCGCTGACCAGGAAGGTCGCGAGCGGGGCGACGTCCTCCGGCTTGGAAGCTGACAGGAAGTCGGGCGTGGACTGCAGGTTCATGGCGGTGACCGCGAACGGCGACAGGCCATGCACATGCACGCCGGTCCCCTCGACCGCCTTGGCCCAGGCGTAGGTCATGGACAGGACGCCGCCCTTGGTGGCGCCGTAGACGCTCATCTCCGGCAGGCCGAACATCGAGGCCGAGACGATGTTGACGATCGCGCCGCGGCCCGCCGCCTTCATCCGCTTCAGGGCCGCGACCCCGTTGTGCAGCACGCCCAGCAGGTTGACCCGCACGATGGCCTCGGCCCGCTCGGGCGCCATGTCCCACGGCAGCGCCTGGGTGAAGATGCCGGCGTTGGTGATCAGGCCATCGATCCGGCCGAACGCTCTCACGCAGGCCTCGACCACGCCCTCCCCGGCTTCCGGGGTCCCGATCGGCCGCACGTCGGCCTCGGCGACGCCGCCGGCCGCGCGGATCTCCTCGACCACACGCCCGGCCGTGTCGGCGTTGACGTCGTTGACCAGCACCGAGGCGCCGTGCCGCGCGATGTCCAGCGCATAGGCCCGACCCAGCCCGTCGCCGGCCCCGGTGATCAGCACCGCGCGCCCGGCCAAGTCGTCGCGGGGAGATTGCTGAAGTTCAGACATAAGTTCTTATCCTCCCAGACATAAGTCTAATTCGGAATTTGTTCTCTAACTTAGGGTATATTATCTTCACGTAGCGCGATGGTCACGGTATAAATCGCAGTGACAATGCGTTTTGGCGTGGGGAAAGCCGGAGATGTTGGCGCTCGTCGTTACCATGCGGCCGAATGAAGGCCGCAACGCCGATCTCGAGGAGGCCTTTGCCTGGGCGACGAACGCCGTGCGCACGAACGAGCCCGGCAACCTGCTCTACCAGGTGGTGAAGAGCCAGACGGACCCGGACAGCTACCTGATCCTGGAGCTGTACCGCGACCAGGACGCGCTGATGGCGCACCGGAACTCCGACCATGCCAAGGTCATGTGGGAACGCACCCAGGGCCTGTTCGCCGACGGCCCGCACATCGAGTACTTCGACGCGATCTGACGAGACTTGCGTGCGTCCTTCGAGACGGCCGCGACGCGGCCTCCTCAGGATGACGGGAATAAGCGGACATCGAAAACTTCGTCATGCTGAGGAGTGCTCGAAGAGCGCGTCTCGAAGCACGCACGGCCTATGCCGCCGGCGCGTCCGCCAGGGCCTCGACCGAAACGGCGCGGGCCATCTCCCAGAAGCGGTTGAGCAGCGAGCGCGGCGGCTCGCGCCGGCGCACCAGGGCGAATTGCACGACCGGGGCCGCGGTCAGCCGCACATGGACGAAGTTCGGCGGCGGGATCAGGTCGCAGTCGGGCCAGGACAGCACGACGATCAGCAGCTTCTGCACACTGGCGACGTAGGTCAGCGCCGAGTCGCCTTCGGGAATGACCACCGGAATGGCGCCAGCGTCGATGAAGCGGCCGAACTTGCGCTGGTGGAGCTCGGCTCCGAGGTTCGGGTTGGTGGTCGCGATCCGCTTGCCTGCCAACTCGGAGATGTCGACGGACTCGCGCGTCGCCAGCGGGTCGTCCGGGGGCACCAGCAGGCTGGCTTCCGACCGATGGATGACCAGGGCCTCGAGATCGTGGAAATCGAACGGCTCGGGGATCACCGCAACGTCCAGCAGGTGCTTGCGGAGCTTGGAGATCAGGCGCGGCTTGTAGTTGCTGACCAGCTTGACGCTGCTCGGGCCGAACCTGGCCTGGAATCGTTCGATGACCTTGTAGCGCTCCGGCAGCCAGTAGGTGGTCGGGTTCACGCCGACGACGATCAACTCGTTGTACGAGCGGATCATTTCGCGGATCGTGGCGCGGGTCTTGTCGGCGACAAGGGCCAGCTCGCCCACCTGCGCCAGCAGCACATGGCCCTCGTTGGTCAGGGTGACCGAGCGCGTGCTGCGAATGAACAGCGGAAAGCCGAGCTGGTTTTCCAGCCGCTGGATCTGGCGCGACAGCCAGGGCTGGTCGACGTGCAGGCGCGTGGCGGCCTTGGTGAAGGAAAGCTCCTCGGCCACCACCGCAAATCTCAGCAGCAGATCGAGATCGAACATCTGTTCAACACCGGCGCCGGCTTCTTAGGCCATTTGTTTGGGCTTACTTTGTCGCCCTGACTTGATCGCAGAAGCCCCGAGCGAAAGCAAGTTGCGTCGCAATATCCGAGGCGGCGCCGATCCGATCGACTTCCCGAGTTCACCAGACCAGCGGCAGATGGTCCACACCCCAGACGCCCATCGAGTGCGCCACGGGCGGGTCGCCGGGCTTCAGCCCGAATTCAGGAACCCGGGTCATCCATTCCTCCAGGGCGATCTTGATCTCGCGCCGAGCCAGGTGCGAGCCGATGCAGCGGTGCGGACCGGCCGAAAAGGAGATGTTGCGGGTGTTCTCGCGCCGGAAATCGACCACGTCCGGGTTGGCGTATTCGGCGCCGTCGCGGGAGGCCAGGCCGAGCGTGATGGCGACCAGATCGCCCTTCTTCATCCTGGCGCCGTGGAATTCGTAGTCGCGCGAAAGATGGCGGTGGGTGGTCACCACTCCGAAGGCGCGGATCAGTTCCTCGACGGCGTCCGGAATCAGGGCCGGATTGCTCCGCAGCTGCTGCTGCAGCTCCGGCCGGATGGCCAGTTCGCGGAAGCTGAAACCCAGGGTCGCGGCCACGGTGTCGAGGCCGCCCACGTAGAACAGGCAGCAGATTCCGAGCACCCGGTCATCCGGGATCGGCTTGCCGTCGATCGTGCTGGTGACCACGAAGCTGACCATGTCGTTCGTCGGCCGGGCGCGACGTTCGGCGATCAGGTCGAGCAGATAGGCCTTGATCGCCCGCGCGGCCGCCGCCCGGTCCGCGATGGTCGCGCCGCGCAGCAGCTCTTCCTCCCACTGCAGGAACAGGGGCGTCTCTTCCAGCGGCAGGCCCATCAGCCGCATGAACACGCCGACCGGGAACGGCCGGCCGAACGCGTCCATGAACTCGCAGCCGCCGTTGCCGCGGACCTTCTCGATCAGCTCCACGGCCTGCTGGCGGACCCCGACTTCCAGATCGTTGATCCGCGCCGGCGAGAACAGCGGGTTGAGCAGCATGCGGTATTGCGTGTGCTCGGGCTGATCCAGCTCGATCGGCGTCATCAGCCAGTCCTCGCCGAGCAGGGTGGCGAAGCCGGTGATCGCGTAGCTGGAGAAGACTTCCGCGTTGAGCAGGACCTCGCGCTGCAGTTCGTAGCCGTTGACGATCCACATGCCGCCGAGGCCGCGGGCGCGAGCGTCCTCCTCGCCGGGGTTGAAGAACACCGGCGGCGCGTCCTTCAGCTTGGCGCCGGCGAGGAAGGGGCACGCCGCTGCGTCGGGATCGTTATGCGGATCCCACCTGTGGACCAGCTCCGCAGGCACATCCCGGCGCTCCGCTACGGTCGTCGCCATGTTCACTGTCCTCCCTCGCAGGCCGCCTCTTCCGGACGCGCCGCTCAACGCCCGATGTATTTGGGCGAGCGCTTTTCCTTGAACGCCTTGATGCCCTCGCGGTGATCCTCGGTGCGCATGGCCAGCTGTTCGTAGAGGTGGCTGAGGTCGAGCACGTCGAGGGCGCGGCGGCGCAGGATCATGTGCAGGGCCGCCTTGGTGGTCTTCATGGCGTAGGGCGCCTTGCTGGCCAGCCGCACGGCGATGTCGAGGGCGCGCTCGCGCAGCTGGTCGGCCGGCACCGAGTAGTTGACGAGGCCGATCTCCGCCGCCTGCTTGCCGGTCAGCACCTCGCCCAGCATCAGCATCTGCTTGGCCCGGTTCATGCCCAGCAGCATCGGCAGCAGCAGGATGCCGCCGTCGCCGGGGGTGATGCCCATGTTGATGTGGGTGTCGCCCATGGTGGCCTCATCGCTGGCCACGGTGATGTCGCCGAGCATGGCCAGGATGAAGCCCAGGCCCATGGCCGGGCCGTTGATGGCCGTCACGATCGGCTTCTCGACCTCGAGGATGTAGTCGACGATCTTCGAGGCGCCGGGACGGGCGCGCATGCTGCGGTATTGCGGCCCCTTGGCGCTGGGCGCGCCGTGGTCGCCCTTGAAGTCGAGGCCGGTGCAGAAGGCGCGGCCGACGCCGGTGAACAGGATCGCGCGGCAATCCGGGTCGCGGTCGAGCTCGCGCCAGATGCGGCCGATCTGGGTGTGGCTTTCCGGGTCGCATTCATGCGCTCGGGACGGTTGATGGAGACGACGAACACCTCGCCGTCCGGGCCGGCCTGCTCCACCAGCAGGGCCTTGAACTCGGAATAATCCTTCATCGGAATCCTCTTCTGATCTGCCATGCGCCTGTTCGATCAGCGCAGGGCCAATCAGGCGTGAATACCGCTATGACGGGACAGCAAGGTCCCGCCCTGAAATCTCAGCTCCGTCAGGCCGCAAAATGGAAGGCCGGATCGACGTCCACCTGCAGAGAGCGTAGCCAGCCGGCGCAGCGCCGACCAAGGCGCGTACGCGGGGCATTTATGCATCCGCCCGCCGGCCATTTGCGCCAACCAGTTTTGTCATCCCGGAAGCGGCGAAGCCGCTGTCCGGGATCCTGCCTGCAGCCTGCGATGAGATCCCGGACAAGCCGCTGCCGCGGCTTTCCGGGATGACACTGTTTTTGTTGCGGGGCGCGCGCTAGCTAGAACTGGTGCTTGTGCTTCAGGGCCTCGCGCAGCGCCGGGCGGCTGACCTTCAGCGAGTTGGTCCGCGGCATCTCGTCCACGTACTCGAAGGCCACCGGCACGTAGTAGGGCGGCAGATGCTGGCGCACGAAGGCGGCCAAGTCCTCGGGGGTCGGCCGCGGGCGGTCGGGATAGGGTTCGACCACAGCCATCGGCGCCTCGCCCAGCCGCGGGTCCTTGATCGCCAGCACCGCCACCTCGCGCACGCCCTCGTGCAGCCGGATCACGTCGGCCACCTGCTCGGGCAGGATCTTGAACCCGCCGCGGTTGATCGCCTCGTCGGCCCGCCCCTTCAGAAACAGGAAGCCGTCGGCGTCGAGGATCGCCAGGTCGGTGGTCTTGACCCAGTCAGGGCCGTGGCGCGGGGTCTTCAGGGTCAGCACGCCGACCTCGCCCGGCGGCAGCTCGTCACCCGTGTCTGGGTCGGTGACCTTGCCCTGGACGTCCGGCTTCAGCCGCCCGACCGAGCCGCGCTTGCTGGCCCCGAAGCGGCGGTGATCGGCCAGGGACCAGATCGAGATGCCGCCCATGAATTCCGAGGCGCTGTAGTCGACCAGCACCGGGATGCCGTACTTGTCCTCGAACGCGGCCTGTGTCTCCACCGGCAGGGGCGCCGAGCTGGAGCGCACCACCACGATCGACGACAGGTCCTCGGGCGGCAGGTCGGCCTCCAGCACCATGGTCACCATCGCCGGCAGCAGGCTGGCCGCCTTGGGCCGGAACCGGCGCACCGACCTGTGCCAGCCCTCCACCGTGAACCGCTCGTGCAGGGCGATCGGCCGGCCGTGGAAGAAGGCGGTCATGATCTCCCAGAGCCCCGCGGAGTGGGCAAAGGTGTTGGAGACGATCGCCGGCGATCGCTTCAGCGACGCCTCGATCTTCGCGCCCGGCTCGTTGGAGCCGGCCAGCGCCAGGCCCTTCATGAAGTTCTGGGCGGTGACAGGGAAGCGCTTCGGCTCGCCGGTGGTGCCGCTGCTGATCCGCTCGATTACCGTGCCCGGCGGCAGGGTGCGGAAGGGTCCGAGCCCGACCCGCGCCAATCCGTCGATCGCCCGGATCGGCTCATCTGCGCCCAGGTCCAGCGAGAATCCCGCCGCGCCGATCTCCCGCGCGGCCGCGATCAATTCCGGCGTCCAGTCTTCCGGCGCGGCAACCACCGCCGCCATGTTGAAGCTGCGCACATCATGGGCCAGCTTGGCCGGCGGTACGTGCGGATTGATCGGCGAGATGCAGTAGCCGCCGAACAGCAGGCCGAGCGACGCAGCCACCAGGCTGGGATGATTGCG
>Ga0207695_10004261_pt1 | contig 19639 bp, 19 predicted proteins | sample KBSC54metaG_FD_184354 | JGI IMG/M metagenome (GOLD analysis project Ga0207695, IMG submission 184354) | Corn rhizosphere microbial communities from Kellogg Biological Station, Michigan, USA - KBS C5-4 metaG (SPAdes) (version 2) | ecosystem: Host-associated > Plants > Roots > Rhizosphere > Soil... | reverse complement strand
TGTTAGCTAAAATTGGTTGGGTGTAGTCGGTATCTATTAGTTGGTTTTGCTATCTTTCTCTAGTTTTTTCAACTCAGCCTTGAGCGTTTGGACTTCTAGTTCGCGTTGCAAAATAAGTCGATTAGTCTTTTCTAGTTCCCTGACTCTTTTTTCTAGCTGTGCAGTGCGTTTAGCCACTTCTTGTGTAAGTCTTTTGGAGTATTCTTTTAATTGATCCTCGAGCTGTTTTTGCTTAGTCACATCTTCCATAGCTAGCAACATAATCGGACGTTCGTTGTTCGCAGTATAAATTCTGCGGGCATTCAGTATCATAATACGATAGCCGATCTTTGGGAATGTATGCTCTACCTTAAAATCTTCAAAAAAAGTGTTTTTGGGCAAAATGTCTTCTAATAAAATACGTAGGTTCTTGATGTTCCACTGACCGTCACCAAGCTCATAGACCCGTTTGCCTTCTGTCTCGTGTTGAGTGACCTGAAAAGTTGCATAAAAAGTCCTATTGGCAGAAATAACCTCGAGGTTTTCGTCCAGGATTAAAAATGGCTCGCGCAAAGTGTCGACCACAGTCTTAATGTAGGTCCAGGCAACTTCCCATAAAGTATCAGCATCAATTTTTTCCATAACTTCCCTTTTAATAACTATATAATAACAAAATTTACCAAATAGCGTATACTAGGCTTTAGCTATAGTATCGATTGGTATCTTAATGACAAACTCTGTGTGATCGCTTTGCAAATCAAGGCTAATTGTACCGGCAAATTGCATTTCTATTACTTGTTTTGCAATGTATAGTCCCAGCCCTAAGCCTGATTTTTTTGTGCTTTGGACTGGTTTGAACAGATGTTGACGAGCTTGCTTTGAAATTCCTTTGCCCCAGTCGCTAACGCGAATTGTAATATAAGTATTGTCCCGCTGCATAACGACGACAACTCGCTGCACCTCAGTATTTGATGGCGGACTATAGGCGTCAATGGCATTGCTTACAACAATTGCGATAACCTGGCAGAGACTACTCACGTCCCCTTTGTACCTCCATGTACCAATGGGTTGGTGCCATTCAATAACAACGTGTACCTTAGCGGCTTTTGTGTTCAAAAACGTGATTGTTTCACTAACTTCTTTAGACATATCGAAGGCGTGTTCTTTTGTCTCACCATGCAAGCGGGCTTGAGCGCTTTCGACGGAATCCCCAATGCTATCGGCCACTTCTTTAATCGTTTTTGCACTTGCACTAGCTGGTAGGTCTTCTAAGGCAAGCCATAAAATGGCTAGATGATTTGCCATGTCATGTAATAATACAACGCCAAATAGGCCAAGTTCCGCAAAATGGTACATATATAACATCTCTTCAAGTTGAAACTTACGCATTTCTTTCGCTTGCGCCCTTTTTTGCTTAGCAAAGGTGAATTTTTGTCGTAGTAAAGCTATTTCGGCGTACCCTGTTCGAGCTTCCATGTCATGAATTCTTTTGAAAAACCACCAAGGTATACATGACAGCAGCACAAAAATAGCACAACTTAAAAGTATATCTTGGTCGCGTACACTTATAATTGCCGTTCCGGCGATAATCGCTGCAATCATCCCAATCCAAGGGTGCAACAGTAAACCTGCAAGCACAATCACCGCTCCAATAAGCAACGTGCCTGTGGCAGTTTTTACGCCACAGCCATATATAGCTTCGACCGCGATAACCAACGCGCCCAAAAGCATAACACTATATATAATCTTATGCTGAATAGTACGGTTTAACTGGTGTGTCATAATAAAGCTTCAGATGTGGACGCTACGCCGAATCGTCTAATATGTAGCCAATGCCATAGGCAGTTTTAATAAGTGATCTGCCAAACGGGCGGTCAATTTTATCGCGAAGGTGTTTAATATGAACGTCAATGGTATTGTTCCAACCTTCAGTGCCTGCTTCCCATACATGGTCTAGAATCATTGACCTTGTAAGTGCGCGGCCACGGTTTGTCATTAAGTATTCAAGTATGTCAAACTCTTTTCGGCGCAGTGGAATAACAACACCGGCCCGCCGGACTTGTCTGCGTGTAACGTTCATACTAAGATCGCACACATTTATGACTGTTTCAGATTTTAGATCGGTACCGCGACGCAACAATGCGACGATTCGCGCCTTTAAGACATCTCCATTAACTGGCTTAGTAAGATAATCATCTGCACCAGAGTTAAGTAATTTTACAGAGGTTGCGGGATTTTTTTGAGCAGTTAGCACAAGTACCGGTGCAACAACACCTAAGCGGCGTAACTCTTGGCACACGGTAAGACCGTTCATATCAGGAAGACCAAGGTCGAGCACAATAAGAGCGTATTTGATTGAGCGAGCACTCGCCAAACCCTCGCCACCACTGCGCACAGAGTCCAAAAGATACGTGCTACCAAGTAGTTTTTTTATGCTATTCATAAGCAGCCGGTTATCTTCAATAAATAGTATTTTCATCACCTACCCAACTAGCATACACCGAAATAGTTAAAATATTATTAATATTAATTATTTAATTAAATATTGGATTCAATTAGCAGAAAAAGTTCAGAAGAAGTTAATTACAGCCGCATATACTACCTATTGTTAATAAAACATAGGAAGGATAAGCAATGAAAAAGAAGATTGTAGGTATTCTGACAGCAGTAGTACTTGCTGTGGCAGGCATCGGGGGAGCAGTTGCACATGCATTACCGCCAGAAACCGAGGTAACAGGCATTGTGACGGAGCATGGCAACACAGTAACAGGCGCCACAGTCACTGTTAAATGCGGGGCCACTACCAAAACTGACATGACAGATAGCTCAGGCACCTATTTGGTCAGCTTTACTGCTGCGCAATGTCCTCCGGGATCTATAGTTACGGTTTCTGCCCAAAAAGGCAGTATGACCGGTAGCAAACAAGGAAGAATTGTGGGCGTAACAACCAAACTGAATATTGGTCTTGTAAATGTCTCTATTCCAGAATACGGATTAATTGGCGGCATCCTTGCAGTTGTTCTTGGTGCGGGCGCGATTATGTACACTCGCCGCCGCCACATACAAGGCACAAGTTTATAGGCGCTTATACCTGTGAATAAGTTCGTCTTTAAGATTACCATCCCGCTCTTGTGGCGGGTGGTAATCTTTTTGGGTTTATTTGTGCTTATTTCTGGTTTATTGGGGACTAGAATTATTAGCGGTGGCATTATATTTAAAGATGGTTTTGGCATATACGGCGGTTTAGGTAAGGCGGCAATTTTTGGTCTGATCGCTTTTGTATTATTGGTGCGACATAAAGGGTTTAGGCTCGCTATTACCCGCTGGCACCCCGCATTATTAAGTTGGGGGCTAGTGGCACTGCTACTGTTTGGTGTTGCGTGGACGAGCATAAGTGCGCTGCTCGCCGGCAAACAAACTATTCTGACTCTCATTGGCGCGCATGCCGGGCTTATATTAAGCGTCGGGTGTACTGCTATGGCCTGCTTTGGGCCACATAATCTACTGTTATTATGGAAATCTTACAAACGCGAGCTTATAACTTCGGTCATTATTACAGGCCTGTTCTATATATTTTTACAAGTTGTGTATGCGCTGTGGCAGCCGTTAGCACAAGTTGTTCTGGGGGGCGTACACAATCTGCTGGCGCTTACGAACATACCTACAACATTAATGGCACCCAATATTCTCCTTACCGATAAATTTGGTATTACTGTCGCCGAATATTGTTCGGGAATCGAATCCATAGCGCTCTTTAGCGGCTTGTATATTGTGGTTGGTCTGCTTGACCGCGAACGGCTTAATGTGCGGCGCTATATAGTGGTATTTCCTATTGCGCTAGCTATTCTGTTTGGACTTAATATTGTGCGGGTATTTGTTCTTATTGTTGCCGGTTATTACATAAACGCAGATATTGCATTTAGTTTGTTTCACACATATGCCGGTCTCATATTTTTTATTCTGTATAGCATACTTTTTTGGCTGGTTGCCTATAAACATCTTGTATATAAAGCTGCGAAGCATGAAAATTCTGCAAGTCGTTAGTTACGGCTACTTAGCAGGTGGCGCCGAAAAGAGCGTTTTACTTTTACGGCAAAAGCTGCAACAACGCGGGCATAAGGTCATGGTCGTCGCAAGTGATCACAACAAAGATACTACGCAGCATTTTAGTGATGTAACGTTTGCGGCAATAGATAAGCCTGCAATCTCGCTCGCCCGCAAAACGCTACTGCATCTTTGGCACACACCAGCCTACCAAGCTATAAAAAATAGTATCGCCGAATTTAAGCCAGACGTTGTGCATTTTCACACTATGGGACAGCTCTCGCCTGCGGCACTTTTTGCGCTCGGCCAGGTGCCAGGCGTACTAACTGTACATGGGCCCGAGGAATATGTTAACAGCATTGTAGAATGGAACTTCCCCAGCAATCTTTTTAATGGCAAACCCGGCGTGACTAACCTTACCGCTCTTGGCAAAGCCTACTATATTTATTTTCGTTTTTTGCAACGGCCGCTGTATGTACATGGGTTTCGTAAACACGTAAAGGCAATTATTGCTCCAAGCAACTACATGGCGAATGTTCTTAAAAAAGAACATTACGACGTACCGATTCATCACATATACAACGGCATTGAATTACCAGAGCAGCAGCCACTGCGTAATACACGTCAACTGCTGTACGTAGGCCGATTGGAATACGTAAAAGGCGTCGATGTTTTGCTTAAAGCCATGTTAACCGTGGTAAAAACATTACCTTTTACCCAGCTGCAAATTGCTGGTGATGGCGCGGCGAGGGCTGAGTTAGAACTGTTTGTAAAGCAGCACCATCTACAAAATAATGTAACCTTTTGCGGATGGCTAAAAGGTGATGCGGTGCGTAACTGCTACCAGCAGGCCACGGCCGTGGTTATACCATCTGTGTGGCCAGAAAATTTGCCAACAGTCTGCCTGGAAGCCTTAGCCACCGGCCGATTAATTATTGGGAGCGACACGGGCGGCATACCAGAACTCGTCAAAAATGAGGTAACCGGCCGCACAGTGCCAGCGGGTGATGCAAACGCACTGGCCATTGCAATTACGGATGTGTTGCAGCGGCCGGACCTTTCGGCCAAAAGCGATGCCTGCGCCATTTCAGCACAACAATTTGCAATGACGCCCTTTATTAAACGGCTCGAAAAACTTTACCAAACAGTAGTGGAGGAATCATGAATATTTTAGTTGTCAATGGCTATGTGCGGCAAAACAAGGGTGATGCGGCGCTTATGAGCGTCTTGTGCCAGGAATTGCAAAAAACGTTTCCGCATGCGGCTATTAGCATATCTAGCCAGGAAAACCCCAAGCACTACCCTACGTTTGAGGATTGGAAAAATGTTGGCTCATTTAACCAATATTGTTTTGATCCGGCCAAGGGTAAGTTTGGTCATTTGCTGCGGCTCCTTTTGTGCGGCGGCGTTATAACGGCAATGTCAACTATACCAAAGGTGATGCACAATAAAAATATGTGGTTTTTACCGCGCGCTTTGCGATTGCAGTTGTCGGCACTAACCCAGGCAGATCTTGTTGTATCTATGGGCGGAGGATACCTGAACGGCGATGCATCACTTATGGCTCAAGTATGCGTGTACCTTATGCTGGCGCCCTTAAAGCTGGCAAAGCGTTTTGGCGCCTGCACGGTGTGTGCGCCGCAGTCAATGGGACCATTCGCCACCACGCTCCAAAAAAAGATGGTTATAAGCGTTCTCGAAAACATTGATTTAGTGCTGACGCGCGAACAAAAGACAGTCAAATTGCTCGCCGATTTGTCACGGCGATTCCCGGTGGTGCCCAGTGTTGATTCTGGTTTTTTATTCCATACCGATAAAACAGTTTCTTTGCGCGACCAGTTGCACGTCGATGCCAATACGTTATTGGTTGGCATCACCGTTCGGCGCTGGCTAGACGCAAATCGGCAGCGCGCATACGAACAAGCCGTCGCCAAAACCGTTGATCACCTCGTCACAAAATACAAGGCAACAGTAGTATTTATCCCGCAAGTAACATCTTTTTTGGGTGGCGACGACGACCGGCTGACCGCCAAAAATGTGTATGCAAATATTGTTCATAAAAAACAGGTCTTTTTACTGGAACAGCAGTACACGCACCAGCATATTAAAGCGTTGTATAGCGATTTGGATGTCATAATTGGCACGCGTTTTCATTCGGTGATATTTTCGCTTACTTCGCATGTTCCGGCTTTGGCAATTGAATACGAACACAAAACCAGCGGTATTATGCACGATTTAGCACTCGACGACTGGGTCGTAAAAATAGAAGACGCGTCGCCGCAAGTGTTAATGCGCAAAGTAGATGCACTTATTGTCAATAAAAAGCAGTACGCGCAACAACTTAAAGACCGTCTCCCTGCCTACATTGCAAAAGCACAAGATGCCACTACAATTATTAAAAATGTGTACGAGGCGGCTTTTAACCCGCCCCCAGAACAGCATAATCAAAGTTAATAATTGAGCCGCCAGCCAGGGTTTTTCTCGTTGAAACGGTGAACGCGCTAGTACTACGAGCCGACACATAAAGATCAGATGCGACATTTGAATGGTCGGTTAGCGTAATAGAAAGCGGTACATTTGGATATGGTTTGAAAAACGTAATTATTGCGATTGCGCCGGGCGCCGGGGCGGGCTTCATAGCGGCAGACACCGACCCGCCTGTATCGCGGGCTTGGTACCGAACATTTGCATAGCTAACCTGGTCACCAGGTGCAACATTAGCGACTCGACCCACGCTTAGCGGCCGGCCAAAGGTGTCGAAGGCGATTCCCTGGATGTTGTTGCTTTCGTCTTGGAACTCAATCATGCGGCCAGTGCTAGTTGCCGACTTGCGAGCAATAGCTAAGCCGCGGTCAGTGTCACTGTTTAGTTTTAGCAAAAACCCGATGTTAGTAAATGGTGAGGCGCCAATGCTAATGTAACCTTTGGAACCTTCTATTTGAAAGTTGCCCGACGCCAATCGCACAAAACCAGTGTCGCCATAAAACCGCCATTTTTCGCCAACAAAATCGCCCGAAAAACCAGCCAGGTCAACGCCATTAAGGGTATGTAAGGTTGGGCGCACTGTGCTGTTATCTATTTTAAGCAAGTCTTTGCCAGTAACTGTTGAGGTGACTCTAAAGGCGCCGCTGTTTTTAATAAGTAGCTGCATGCCAAGGTCTGGGTCGTCATTTATAACAGAGGCCATGTCGCCAAGTGTTAGCTGACCGCGATTCCCCCACAGGTTGGAGACCATAACGTCGGTATTTGCTTCGGCGGCGATTGTCGCTAATGCCGGTGGCTCAGTTGGGTAATAAGCGCTTATCTCACTATATATATGAGGACCACCACGAAATGCGCGGATGGCAGAACTTGTTAACCCCATAGCCGAACCCCATTGAACGTAAATATTGGCAAGGGAAACCTGCGACCCATAATCTATGATCGCGTCAATGGGCGTAATATATCCCGCCTCTGTTATTAGTATCGCTATATACAGCTGGTTAACAAATACTATAGTGGTCCCGGCCATAATCTGGAGAGCTGGCCCGGCGGCCAGTGACGTCTCCATTTTGCAGGCGACAAAGAAAATACCGTTAAGTAGGCTGGTCGATCCACCAAATGTGCCGTCGAGTTTGACGGCACCATTATGAAAGCCTTCCCAGCGACAGCCTGTAAAGTGAACCTGGTTTGTGTTATCGGCACTGTACCCAAAAGTGCCAGCTGGCATGCTGTTACGGAGTAGTACGGCTGGATCAGTTGTCGATCCGCAATTTTCCCAGGTGCAGTTTTCGAATCGTGAATCCCAGACTTCTACAAAGTCGGTCGCCATTGTAGGACAATCTATAAAACTGACTTCCCGGAATATACAATTATCAGCATACACTGCCCGGAGCAACGTTCCTGACAGGCCATTTCCGCTTACCGTTAATTCCTGGATGCTGTTGTAACGGGTGTGGCCAATGCCGGTGGATGTACCGCTCATGTCAATGACCGGATCTGCACTATCACTAATGCGCAGAATACGTGTTGCCCAGCGGCCGTTGCCTATAAGCGACGTCCCCTTATTCACGATTTTGAGCGTGCGCACCATAAACACGCCGCGCGGGAACCAAACTGCCCCGCCATCGGTCGTGTCATTTATGGCTGCCTGAATTGCCGCCGTGTCGTCTGTAACCCCGTCGCCAACGGCACCATAGTTACGAACGTTAACTTCAACCGTCTGTTTCCATGTAAGGTTAGTTCCGTCATTGGAAAGCAGTAAGTTCTTGGTTGGTTGGTTATAAGGGTTTGATACATTCAAATCATTCAACCCAATAGTGCCGCCGCCTGCTGCGTGTGTGCTCTTGGTTTTTGCCGTCCCGTCCGGATTATGGGCCACCAGCAAAAAATCATTCAATATTTTTGCCCACTCACCAGCGTCACCGCCAGGTTCTGGTAATCTTGCCATGTCTCACCTCTCTGCTTAAATCGACTCTGTTCATTTATATATTCTCGTTGAGGACGTACTGTAAATTTTGTTTTTCGTTGCATCATAAAAATCTGGGGCGAATGTCATAATGAGAGGACTGCTTTCGTAATACGTGTACACCCTTTGGCCTACTACTTGGGCTTGATCTAGATATACATACGTATTTGGATCAATCTGCGCAGGCAATATGCCGGCCCTCGAAAACGGATAGTTTGGGTCGTGCATAAAGGCCCTATTAAAGTTAGCTGCCCTAACGTCATTCTTTTTGCTGACGTTTTTTTTGAGCCAGGTGAACGCGCGAGCATCGGCTTCGGGCGAATAGTATAAGCCAAAGTAAAGGCCGGCATTGTTCATGCTAAGGCTTGGGCTTGACCCGCCAAGGATCTGGGCAAACATACCAGTAAATAAGAAAAACAAAAGCACAATACTAATACTTGCAAGTGATGTGCGTAAATGCGGCCATAGTCGCCCAAACACTTTGGCTAACAAAATAACAATTGGGATGAGCAAAAAGATTAATCCTTGCTGAAAGGCACGAAGGATGCCGTAATTCATCGAAAGAATTGGCAACAATACAATAAGTGCAAGGAGTATGATCCCAGCCAAACTAAGACAAACAAAATCGGGTCCTAGCGACTGTGGTTTTTGCCGCAGCAACCTATACGTCACGTAAAGTACCCCTAATAGGGCTAGCAATTGCAGGACTCGCGCAAAATCCTGACGCCATACAGCAATAAATGACGGGTTTATCCCTATCGAATGCGCTATTTTTCCTATAGGCGTTAGCGGCAAATCGTCGCTAACAAGTGTTGGGTCATCTTGCGCGGCGTTTGGGATTTTTGATTGTGAAGTAGTTAAATATGACTGATACAATTCCACCTGAGTTTTACCGCCAGCAAATAGCAGAGCGCCCGCGGTGTCGGACGATTTATTGTCATTCGAAAAAAACTGGGGAATATTCGCGAACGATTTTTGAAACGTCTCGACTAATCCGCCCGACGTTGCTGTAATCTGCGTATACCACATAAACGTCATAAAAAATAGCACTGCCACAAATAGCGGCGACAATACAGTTGGCAGCTTAAAATGCTGTAATGGATGCCCCTTACGCATATACCACCACGTGACGCACAGCTTGCACACAACAGCCACGGCAAAAAGCGCAACAAACATATAAGCGGTCGAGTAATGTGAAAGAATTGCACCCAACGAAAACAATAAAAATAGTACTTTAAACTTTTTTGTCTGATCAGTATTCGATATTACAAATAAAGCGAGTGTAAAAAATAAAAAAGCAATGCCTTGCCGCGTCAGCATTGTTGAATCATTAATAAAAGTTGGATAACAAATAAATAGCAAACTACCAACAAGCGCCCCCATTTTAGAGGCATATCGCCGAATCATCAAAAACAGCACCACAGGGCATACCGCAAAAATAATTTGCAAGATAACCTTAAACACAAGTACGCCCGAAACGCCAAGTATACTACTAAACATTTGTGGCAGAATTGTTATGCTGAGGCAAGCGTTATAGGGGTTGCGATCCTGACTTATATCCCAGCGGCCATGTACGTTTGTTAGGGTGAATACACGAAACTCGCGTTCTATGTCGTGGCCTACTATATCCCAGCCACGCATCGACGTCATGAGTAATATTGTGAGACCTAGCATAAAAATAAACCACGCCAGCAACCCGTCCGATATATGACGTCGCCGTATAAAAATGTAGATTATGAGCACTGCGGCGTAGCAAAGAGTAAACTCCGCCAGTGACGCATCGCCACCATTATTGAGCCTAAACGCACCAAAAACCGCTAGGCACGGTAATAGTAAACTCAGACCAAATAGCAGCCATGTACTTTTTTTAGCACTCCTAAACATGGGCTTGGTAATGCGTAGCGGTCGGCGGTTATATGCTACAGCAAGCACAATAAATATTGCGCTAAATACGTCCCACGCACCTATTGCGCTAGCTAATTCGAGCGGACGTGCCACGCCAAATGCGGGCAAGATTTCGTTTGCCGCGAGCCCGCTCAACATAAGCGTCAATATACTTAGTCCAAAACCATAAACAATAGTTGTAAAAAGATTTTTCCCGGCAAAATTCATCACCCTCAACAGGGCCACACCCGGCAAAAAGCATAAACATAAAAATAACGCCGCCGTAAAAGGCCACCAACCTTTAAAATGCGCAAGCACCACTAAAATATTAGCGACAATGAGCCAACCAACGAGCACAAAAGCTACCTTGCGAGCGCTAAGTTCCAAGAACGCTTGCATAAAGTTCCTCGTACTTTGGCAGTGTTTGCGACCAGCGCATAGCGGCAGCTCGGCGGCGTCCTTGTTGTACCATGGCGGGCAGCAAATTGTATCGCGAATAAAATTGCGAAATGCCATTAGCAAGGCCTGCTTGCGTTGGTTCTACAATAATCCCCGCGCCAGTAAGATGATCTTGAATACCGACAACATTCGTACCAATAACGGGAATACCCACCGCCATTGCTTCTAGTAGAACAAGCGGTTGCGCTTCGTATAACGACGGCATTATAAGAGCGTCGCAGGTTTGGTAAAAATTCACAATCGCTTCCCGCGCAAGCCGCCCATGAAAGGTAATATTTGCTAAGGCCAAGTCGCTTGCCAGTTGTTTTAGTGCGTCGCCCTCAGGACCTTCGCCAATAATTTCTAGCGACGTTTTTTGCTTAGTGGCATGCAGCGCCGACAAAAGTGCTGTCACATTTTTTTGTTTCGTAAGACGACCTACAAAAAGCAGCCGGAGCGTTCGTGGCGGTTTGGCCGGAAGCGGTGGTTTTTGTAATGTAAAAAACGCTTCGTCAATGCCATTGTTCATAATCTGCACTCTACCAGTAAGGCCGTATGCTGTTTTGACCGTCTGCAAAGTTTTTTGGTTAAGGACAATAACAGAGTCTGCGGCCTGTAGCACTCGCTTTAAAATGAGTTTTTTGTACAGCGGAAGCAACACTCCAGCTGGACCCGAAGGCGCAAAGTCTATGTGCAACTGAGCAATGTATTTAAAGCGACGCAGTTTAGAAACCAGCCACACCATTTCTGGTGTAAATGCCTGACCAATATGGAGATGCACAATGCTGTCGGGCTTTACGGTTTGAAACAGCGCCACCGGAAACCCAGGTAAAATAGGCGCGTGGCCAAACACAATACCGCGCAATCTGTTAACGCAAATGCCCTGACCAACGCTAATGCCGTCCGGCCCGCCGCCTTGCGTAGAGGTTAATACGTCTACTTCACAATCACTCTGCGCAAGCTGTTTAGCAAGACTAGCTACCGCGTTTTCTTGTCCACCTAAATGTGGCGGATAGTACGAGCTTACATGAACAATATGCCGTGGCCTCATTGCGTTTCCTTATAAATCATTTTTGCAGTCTGAGCTATAAGTAGCCAGGAATATTTTTTTACTTCTTGATACCCTTTTGCGGCAATTGCCAATCGCTCCGCAGGATACTCCAAGTAAAAAGCCATGGCATGCATGAGTGCCTTTTCGTTTTTGGGTGGTACAACATACGCCGCCCCAAAATCCTTAGGAACGTCACGCATTATGCCTACCGATGTTACAATAACCGGAACAGATGCCGACCACGCCTCAAGAAGCGTTACAGGTGTCGTTTCATATAGCGACGGCAATACTGCGGCATCAGCAGCAGCAAGCAAAGCACGTACTTGTTTTGGGCTTTTGCGACCCACAAAAGAAATAATGTCTTCGAGGTGCAAGCTAATAACAAGTTTGCGCAGTTTAGCCTCTTGCGATCCCTCGCCAACAATAATGACACAAAAGGGTTGTGAATGATGACGTAACAAAGAGACGGCCTTAATAAGATACTCGTAGCCCTTTTGCCGCTCAAGCCGACCGACTGCCAAAAAAGTAAACGTGTCTGACTGTGTTTTGGGCAGCGTCCAAAACGGCACGTCGACGCCATTAGGCAATAATAAAGCCCGCTGCAGTCCAGCGGCGCGCAGCTGTTGAACGTCATAATTATTAGGCGCCGTCACGTAGTATGGCCTAGTCCTTTTCGCTAGCCAGATTTCGGTTTTTCGGCGAAGCACCGACTGATCGTTATCGTAAAAGGTAACTATATGAAACGTGTGGATAATCGGCACACCAAACAAACGCGCAGCAAACGAAACAAAAAATGCCATGTCAATAGAATGCGTGTGGATAACATCTGGCCGCTCCTTTGACACAATGGCAAACATGCGCACTAAAAGCATTACTAAAGAAACAAGCCTTTTAATCGTAATTACATCTAGCTGAGCGGGCGTATCTTTTAGGCCAATTTTGTATAGATGCGTTTGCTGTGGGATTTCCGCACAGTTCGATGTTACGATTGCGACCGTATGCCCGTCATGCTGTTGCTGCTTTCTAAGATGAGAGACAACAACCGCGTCGCCACCGAGCGCATTGGGATACTTTTTAACGACGTGTAGAATTTTCATAGCATGTATATTTCTGCTTGTTTTTTAGCAAGTTGATACCAATCCCAATCGGCTGGATCAACAGCGATGCTTGGTTTTTTCTCCACAGAGACCCAATAAAGAATAGCTTTGGCAAGCCCAGTAGGTGTCAGCGGAACAATGCTGCCGTTGCGCCCATCTTGAATCAAATGTCGCGCGGCGTTGGCAGGACCGTCAATTGTAATAACCGGCGTGCCACAGCCCAAAGCTTCAAGTGTCACAATCCCAAAACCTTCGCGTACCGATGCCGAACAAAATACTTTTGCCGCCTTCATAAGCGCGTAAACCTCCGCAGCTTTTGGTAACGTATCTAAAAAGGTGATATTACGCTGTAGACTTTGTTGAGCAACGTCCTTTTGCAGTCGCTGTTTCTCGACGCCTTGCCCCACAATAATACATTGCACGTCGGGCTTAGTTTGCGCAATAATGCCAATTGCTAGAATAAGTTTATCGACGTTTTTATCTTTCACGAGTCGTCCGACATAAAGCACATCACATTGCGTAAGCGCTGGAGACACTCTGTTAAGTAATGTTACATCTATACCCGGCGGCACTAGTTCAACACGGTTGACTCTGCCGTGCGTAGCGGCAAGTAACTTGCGGGTATGATCTGAAGAAGCAGTAATACGATACGGCAGCTTGGTACTCATTCGTTCTATAAATGACGCAATAACACCTTTTCGCCCCATGTAATTAATCCATTCCTGGCGGGAAAGCGATTCGTGCCACGTTGCGTTCAGCTTGCAACCACGCATCAGGCAAACCGCCCACATACTAAAGATCGGGAAGAACGGCATGTGATCGACGTCGACGACATCAAATTTTTGCCAGAGAAGTTTTAGGCAAGCTACTGCAAAAATTATGCCTTCCTTTATGCTCCTTTTGTCCCCTTGGTACATTTCGTGATATTTGCAAAGGGCATGCAAGTGTACGCCATGTTCTTGCCTTGTTTTTTCAGAGCCCTTCCACCAATGCATGGTGTAAATATGCACATCGTGGCCCATTGCAGCTAGGCGCGTCGCGATTGCATGCAAGCGTTTTTCTTTTCCGCCCTTCATGTATGGATAAATAGAGTCACTAACAAATGCAATTGTGTGCGGCGAAAATGACGGCGTACTGCGCGCTTTACCCGCACTGCGCTTTGGGCGCCAAGTAAGATTTTTAAGGAGCATTAAAAGTATCCGCAAACCATCGCGAAAAGGACGAATATTTGAGTGCCCCGAACGCGGACGGTAACTAATTGGAACCGATGTCATTGTAAGACCGAGCCGAGCCATTTTAGTTATCATTTCCATCTCGATTGCAAAACCATAGCTTTTAATGTGCGGCCTAAGTGCATCGAGCGCAGGTTTTTGCCAAGCGAAATAACCCGACAGGACATCTGACACATTTGCACCATACAAAAGACGCACAGCAATGGTAAACACGCGATTGCCAAACGCGTTCAACCGACTCATTGCTGCGCTTTGTATGTGTCCGCCTAAACGCGAGCCGACAACTGCGTTGCAAAAATTACTTTGTAAAGGTTCGAGCAATCGCAAAATTTCTTCGGGCAAATAGGTCGCATCACCATCAAGCATCACGACATAGTCCACATCATCTGGAATGCTACGAAAACCAGCTCGTAGCGCATTCCCCTTGCCTTTTTGTGACTCATAAATAATAGTGGCCCCCATTTTTTTAGCCACTGCAGCAGTATTGTCAGACGAGCAGTTATCAATAACATAAATGTCCAGCCGCAACCCATGGCGCTGCAATTTTTCGCGCGGAAATTTTGACAGCACGCGAACAATACTTGTCGACTCATTATGGCAAGGAATAATGACAGCCACTTTTTTTGTTTGAGTATCATTTGCCTGCATGTGCCGCCCCGTCTGTAAGTTTTGTCCAGAATTGAATCGATTGTTTTTCGGGCCCGGGTTTATCTGCACCAAATGCAATGCCATCATATTCAAGATTTACCCTAATGGCGAGTCGCGTACCAAATTTCGGTGCAGTAATAAGCTGATTGATGCTTTTCGATTGATCATACGCGAGGCCAACATTACCCTTGGCAAGCGGTTGTTCTTGACTATCTTTGTCCGACACTGCAACCAGTGCGTAGTGGTAATTTATAAATTCGTGCTCGAGGTTATGCAGGGTGAACGCTATTTTTTGATTCGTCCCTCGTTTTAGCACAGGAGGTAATGCACGGTTGGTAAAATAAAGTTCAGTAAAACGTTGGGGACGAGGGAGTAATTGCCAATCATTCATCTGTTTTGCAATTGCCGCCTGACCTATAAAAAGAGCAGCTCCAAGACTAACAGAACCAAAAATAACAAAAAAGTAGGTGTTAGATTTAAAAAATTTTGACAATGGTATATTCCCTATGCATAGCCTGGCCAGTAATCACCACACTAATGTCATAGGTACAATATAGAATAAAATAATTATCAAATTATTAACTGCCGCTAAAGTATCCTTTTGGTATAATTAAAAAATGAAAAGAACTATCCGCGCCCTAAGCTTTACCGTGTTTGTATTTGGATTTGCCGGCTGGGTATATATTGCACAGAATGCGGTGTTCCATCCTGCAACATTGGCACTTCCGCTTACCCATTTTGCGCCATTTCCGCGCGAAGATACATTTGGCGCCATCTGTTTTGCCCTGTCATTCCTTGCGCTTTTTACTTATGTGTACATGCGCGACGATACAAAGCGCCGCACATAAAAGCAATCTGATCAATAAAATGACGTACTTATGAAATTTCTCTGGTCGTAAAAATAACGAGACCCGCCAGTCCAAGACTGGCGGGTTATTAAATTAAGTGAAGCTACCTACTGTGCGGCGGGTAAAAAACGCGTACTTTTAGCTCGCTGGTCGCCCAAAACGCTCTCAGGCTGATTACGGGAGTAGTGTGGAAGCGATAATCAAAGCTATCGCTAGGCCAGCCAACTGATAGATTACCACCATGGGATTTAACCTCTATAATCTTAGACCCACCCAACCCTACCCAAGCATGCACGACATGCGATCCACACTCACCGCAAAAACACACGCCCCCTGTAACAGGATTACCTAAAATTGCAATGGCGCCAAGCGGCAAGGGCGCTAAGGGGTCGCAAGGCTGACTCTGGTCAGATTTAAAAATCGCGTCCAGCACATGAAAGGCATGGCCATTAACATCCGCAGGAGCTATGCCGGCCATATGACACGCAAACCCCATACAATTGCGTAGGTAGTCGTAGGGACCCCATTCACCCTTAAGTCGTAACTGCCAATAGCTATGCAGCCGCTCGCCAAACCAGTTAGGCAACCGCCAAAGCGACTGCCCTTTGTCTGGATCAACGGGTAGCGACCCATACTCCTTGTAGATTTCGACAATTTCTTGATATGCAACAGGAGTACGTGACTGCCCAACCCGCACCCAATAATTAGGCTTGGTGGTTAACCGCAGCCGTACAAAAGTTTCGCTCACGACTCATTTTACCAGACGTAAGTATGAAGTAAAAGAATAGCCCCCACAAACAAAATCCCCAAGATCGTGCTCCAAACTCAAGAGATTTGCGCACATTAAAGAGGGCAAAAATAAATTGCAAGCAAAGCAATAGCGTTATTTGTTGCGGACTTCGTTTGCTGGCTCGAGCATATTAGTGGAAAGCCGTACCTTCATGTGCGTTAATGGGATTTGTGCGCGTGGACCTAAAATCGTGCCATGAAAAACTTGGTGTTGAGCTACATACCAAAGCTTCGACCGATAGGTAACTAGGTTTTTAGAGAAAACTTGCGATGCAAGAAAAGTTTTTTCCTTTCAATTTTAGCAGAACATAGCAACCCACGTTGAATTGCTAATTATCGTAGCGTACATTAGAGGCAGCCACATAGTGTGGTGAGCTTCAGCGTACAGTGAACGGAGAGATCATGAGCGAGCCAACTGCTTTCGAAGGTCCCGGGAGGGACGCCGACGACGAGAGCACCGAGCAGCGACCGTCCGGCATCACCTTCATTCCCGTCACAGACGGCGAAGCGGCGTTGCGCGAAGCTGCGTTTGGCGACGACTTCGGCGCCTAACCTGAAGTGACATGGTCGCCATGGGGTGTATCCCACTCCATGGCGACCATGCCCTATCTTGCTCAAAAGTAATAAAACTGCTATCAAAAAGAAAAGCTCGGCATAAAACGTGGAGCTTTTCTAATCTAAATAATTTCATGGTGAACCCGCGGAGGCCTTCGGCAAACTATTTTTGGGATGGGTTGGAGAGATTGAACGAACACCTTGCAGAGCTTCTAATTCTAAATTAAGGTTAGACACCTCATATACTAGCTTTTCAAAAATATCAGTACTGTCTTGAAGCTCGGCAGAGTCAATAAATCGCGCAGCAGTGACGCCACCGCCAAGAATGAATTCTGTTGCGTTGGCTCTAACCAAAAATACCACCCACATTAGCCAGGTTTGTTTTGATTCAGGATGAAACGTCTTAACGCAAAACGGTGTAATGCCGTCAATCTCGATACATAATTCTTCCTTAAGCTCTCGCTTTAATCCGGCAACCGGCTCTTCGCCGTGGTCTAAACCACCGCCGGGCAAGCTCCATGTATCTTGATTTTCTTTAAGTACTAAAACCTTGCCGTCACTATTTTTTATGAGGGCTTTGACGGAAACACGGTAGAAAGCATTTGGGTAAGGGCTAGTCATGGGCCAGGATGATAGTAATGTGCGCTTACGCCAGCCAGTGTCGTAGGAAAAAATGAATCAATAGAGTCGCTCCAGTCAGCAGACGAAACCAGATGAGTCATGTCAGTGACAATGCGTATAGTGATAAGCGTATTGCCTTTTGTAAAGCTCGCATACTCCTCAGCAGTCGTAGAAGGTGGAGAATAGGTATCGACTGTGAGTTTATACTGCTGCCCAGCACTAGTAGATTGAATTTGGCATGTACTGAGCACCAGGTTTGTCGGGCAACTATACGTAAAGTCCTTATTCTTCTCCTGGCTGATAGAAGAGTCGCTGCGGCTCAAACTTTTTATAACGTGCACTGAGTATGGGAACGGCCAATCAACTCCCACGCCGCTCGCAAACCAAAGCCGATTCGACCATATATCAATCGATGTATTTTGAACGGCCAATTTATCGGGCATTTTTTTTGGCTCATAAACAATAAAATCAACGCGCGCTTGTGGATTAATATACAGAAATGCCTGCCAGGCAATACACGCGAGGACGATTGCTGTCACAAAAATTAAGGAATAAAAAACAATTCGTTTAGCGACGGGGCGATCAGGTTTTGTGGCTTTTTCATTCATAATGCTATTTTACTCTACTATAATACTTGTGTTTGCCCCAACGCGTGACCTTCGAGCTCGTGGCCGGCCACGCGTTGGGTACACATCATCTAATAGGAAGGAACGGTGAAGTGGATCAACACCGCCGTAACCCCAGGACATACCTGCTGCAACCACTTCCCAGAAAGCGCCGACCAGGTCCAACCGCGCTTGGCGTACGGCTCCCGCACAGGGACGGTGCCCCACTCGGAAACCTCAGGGTACTGTCCCGGCGCGATGTTTGTGACGAGCGCCAGGTGGTCGATGACGTTGCTGTGCGCCGAATCCCAGGTGTAGGCGATGACGTCACCAATTTGTGCCTGCGGAACTGCGTTAGTCGCGAATTTGTCACCTAGCGGAATCTTCTCGGCAAGGCCGTGATTCAGCAGGTAGTTCACGAGGTCAGGCGCTGCGGTGGCAGTCACCGTACCTTTGATCGGCCACAGCGGGAAGCCGTGGTGATCATGCATGTTCCAGTCGACAGTCTGGCGGAAGCCACCGTACCAAAGCGCCTGACTCACCAACCACGTGCAGTCCGCAAACCGATCTGCGCGGACCGCCTGAGCATTCTGTAGCGCCCAGGTTTTAGAAGCTGCTCGGTTGTAGATTGTCGGCGCCGGACTGACCGTCAGATCTGCGTCCGAACCCTGGTTTATTCCTGCCCCACCCGCCGGCTGCAAACCACCGCCACCGGCAGGTTGCAAGTCGGCACCAGAGCCACACCGTGGAATTCCGTAGTTTCCCTCGATGTTGTTTTGCAGGGACAGCGGCACGTCATCGGCAACGGAACTGTAGTAGCCGGTAATGCCGTTCCAGGTGACCCGGAACCATTTGGTTGTGCCCTGCTCGTTCTCGCCGTCCGCATAGCAGTGGTACTGCGGGTGCGAACCAGCCGGCATTGTCGTGAGCCAGTTCTGGCTCGTATCGGGCGACGGCCGGATGTGTGCGTTGCTTACGATGGCGATGGGCCGCGTCTGCGCCTCGGCCGGTGCTGCGTGCACGGCAACACCGACGCTTAGTGCAAGCGCCGCTACCGCACCGGTCAGTAACCGGCGCAATGTCTTTTTCACCCTGTACCTTCCTATGCGTAGATGTGCATTACCCACTCACGTCGTTGGAAGCGGGACTGGCGCAGTGTAGCATACGTTCCCTCGGAGTTCCATATCTAAACTTAGGAATTCTGACGCATGTAGACGCCAGTAAGACGAGCCTCACCGAGCAACTTGTAGCGCTACGGTTTTCCCGATACTATGAGCACATGGTTACCTCGTGGCATGCGCTGTTTTACATCCTTGCAGGGCTCGTGTACTTGGTACCGGTCTTGCCGTTCTTGTTCCGACTGCTTAATCGCCCGGCTCGTAATCAGGTGATCCGGGTTGG
>Ga0207695_10004259_pt1 | contig 19645 bp, 16 predicted proteins | sample KBSC54metaG_FD_184354 | JGI IMG/M metagenome (GOLD analysis project Ga0207695, IMG submission 184354) | Corn rhizosphere microbial communities from Kellogg Biological Station, Michigan, USA - KBS C5-4 metaG (SPAdes) (version 2) | ecosystem: Host-associated > Plants > Roots > Rhizosphere > Soil... | reverse complement strand
AGCACGCCCTGTCGCGAATCGCTAGTGTAGTGCAGTAGCCCGCAAAGCCGGACTTCTGAGAGTCGTGGACCGGGGCAGGCCGCTCCGGCCACGAATACAGAAGCAACCACGTTCCAGCCGGACGCCCGCGGCTTCAAGCAGTCTCGCAAGAAAACCCTTGACAGACTCCGCCGGTAATGCTAAATATTTAGCACAAGGATGCTAAAAATATAGCATGATTACTCTCAGCCGCAGAGAACGTCAGATTCTGGATATTTTGTACACCCGGGGACGGGCCACAGCCGCCGAAATTCTCGAATCGCTTCCCGATCCTCCCAGCTATTCCGCGACTCGTGCCTTGCTGCGGGTCCTCGAACAAAAAGGGCATGTGCGCCACGAAGAAGAGGGGCCGCGCTATGTATTCTTGCCGCGCGTGTCGCGCCAGCGAGCGAGCGTAACTGCTTTGCGGCACGTTCTAAATACCTTCTTTGATGGATCCGCCGTTGCCGCTGCCACGGCATTAGTAGACGGCTCGGCGTCGAAGCTATCGACGGAGGAACTCGATCGTTTGGAAGCTCTCATCGAGAAAGCGCGAAAGGAAGGCAAATAATGAATCTGCTAGTCGAAATTGCTGTGCGGGCAACCGTCGTGCTGGGCGTGGCTTGGCTTGCTGCGGCGCTATTGCGCCGGGCTTCCGCGGATGTACGGAATCGGATATGGCGGACAGCATTGGCCGTCACGGCGCTTCTGTTCATTCCCGTTCCACTGCCCGAGCCCTTTCGCATATCGAGCACGGCGCTGGCGGATGTGGCAGGTGCTTCGAGCGGACCGGCGGCCTCGGTTTCGATTCTCCTGGCGATTTGGATGATGGGGCTAGTGCTGCTGCTAGGCAGGCTCGGTATCAGCCGGGCTATCCTCCTTCGACTTACTCGTTCGGCGGCGGCATTCCGCGGACCTAATGTCCGAGTGAGCAGCGCCCTCATGACACCCATCACGTGGGGCGTATTTCGCCCCGTGATTCTACTGCCAACCTACGTGCTGGATTGGCCGGCAGAGAAGTATGCGGCACTCATTCGCCACGAACAGGCGCACATCGGGCGGCAGGATTGGTTGTGGCAGACTTTTGCGGAGTGCGTGACCGCGGCGCTTTGGTTTCATCCATTGGTATGGCTGGCTGCTGCGCGATTACGCTCTGAAGCGGAGCATGCCGCCGATGATCAGGTTTTAGCTGACGGGACAGGCGCGAGCAGTTACGCTCAGCAATTGCTGGAAATCGCCCGGCGACTGAAGAACCATCCTCCTCACGCCGCGGTCGCAATGATTCGCGGGCCCGGGGCTTTGGAATCTCGCATCACGGCGATCTTAGATCCGTCACGTGCGCGAACGGGAGCCGGTCTCCGAGCGCGGGTGACAGTACTGATGGCAGCGGCCTGCTTGCTGCTCTTCCTGGCCGCGTGTCAAAGCGCGCGGCTCTATAAAGCGGCGCAATTGCAAACGCCGCCAAAGGTGGTTTCCAAAGTAGAGCCGGATTATACCCCGGAAGCACGTGAGGCCAAGATCCAGGGCCCAGTCGTGCTGTCCCTCATCATTGATCCGCACGGCCGGCCGAGCAATATCCGGGTTACCAAGTCTCTAGATAAAGGACTCGACCAGCAGGCAATTGACTCCATAGAGAAATGGCATTTTTCGCCGGGCATCAAAGACGGCAAGCCAGTGCGGGTGGCGGCGACCATCGAGGTCAACTTCCACATTCGCTAGACCGCGTTGTTTAGGCTATGGGTGCGTCCGCGCTATTACTTCTTCGCGGGCGCAGCCGCAGGAGGCGTCGCTGTTCTGGGGGCAGTCGTTGGAGCCGGACGAGCCGCAGGTGCCGGACGGACGGATGCGGGCGCAGTCGCGGGCGTCCCGGTGAAGACCGTCTTGTCGTATAGATCGATGACGTCCTTGGTTATGTCGACGGTATTCGACGCGTACAGCACCGGCGTGTTCTGGCTGCTCACATCCAGCACGATCGCAAAGCCGTTTTGCTGGGCATACTTGTCGATCACCGCCATCATCTTCTGGCCCAGCGCGCCCACAACTTTCTGCTGTTCCTGCTCCAGCTCGGCCTGGGCGTCCTCGAGTTCGCGATTGTAACTCTTGGTTTTGGTGTCGATATTGCGGGTCAGGTCTTCCTTGGCGCTGTCGGAGAGCGTGTTCCCGCCGCGCTGCAGACGTTCCTGCAGTTCCTTGATTTCAGCCTGCTTGCCGTCCAGATCCTTCTTGCGCGGAGACAGCTTGACTTCCAGATCCGCCGCGGCCTTCTGGCCTTCCTTGGTGGCCGCGAGCGCCGCCTGGATCTGAATCACCGCCACCTTTGTAGGGGGCGCGGATACCGCCGCTGGAGCCGCGGCTGGGGCTTGCGCCAGCGCCATTCCCGCAGCCAGCACCGTCATCGCAATCAAATTCTTAGTCACAGCCAAACTCCTGGAATAATTTTCTCTCATGCTAGCACGTGCGCTCATCCGCTTAGAAAGTCCGGCCCACCGTGAAGCGGAACATGGTACGTTGCTCGTAATACGGAAATACGTTGCCGACCTGCGCCAATCCGTTTAGGAACGAGGCTTGGTTGGGGAAGAAGCTGCGGTCCGTCACAATCGGCGGCTGAACATACTGCTGTACAATCCATGGGTTGTAAGCCCAGTAAACCCGGAACGGCGCGTTCACCACTGGCATCAAGACCTGCAATTCCAGTCCCGTGGATGCCCGAATCGGCTGCGTCCCCGCCGCAACCACCGCTTTAGCGGGGAAGCTAGCACCCGGGAATTCGGCATTCAATTGCTTGATCCTCTCTGGGTTGATATCCAACTGGTTGGTGTTCAGTAGGCGATTCAGACCTGCGTCAAAGAACGCCGCCAAAGTCACGGGCCCGAATATTGGGATGCGGTATTCGAAGTTCGCCACCAGCGCGGTGTCGCCACCCGGCGTCACCAGTTGGTAGGAGGGAACCGATTTGCTCACCGGCACAGAAACCGGGAACCCGCTGCTGTTGATAACCCGCTGCTGGCGTGGTGTGCCGTCGCTGTTCAGCAGCGGCACACTAGCCTCTATCGGCACGAACGCGATCGGGGTAATGGCAAAGAAGTCGAATCCGCGGACATCGTTTTCACCGCCGATATAAAAGCGGTTGAAAGGAGCGGCCGTCTTGCCGCCAAAGCCGGTGATGTAGCGCCCGGAGAAATGCAAACCGATTACGTGAGTCTTGCCGAACCCGCGGCGGAAATACTTGGCATCGATTACTGGTTCGATTTGATTAACGTTGCCGCCCAGAAAACTTCCCGTGAACTGAATCGAAGCCGAAAGCTCTTTGCCGGCCGTCGGCGTGATGGGATGGTTCACGGTGTTATAGGTGAAGCTGGGAGTAATGGACGAGGACCTGATTCCGTCCAACTGATTCGGCCCATTAATATTCAAGAAGTTCAGGTAGGTGTAATATGACGTCGCCGCCGACGTCAACGTATTCACGCTCTGGATGCTATAGCTGTAGCTGATTCCCAGCCGGGCGAAGCTGCGTTTCAGGGGATAGCTCAGGAAGGTGGTGAAGCCCTTCGAATTGCTTACGTAGTTCAGCAGATTCTGCGAGCCCAGTTGGTTATACAGCGCGGTTAGGTCGGTGCCGGAAAGAATCGAAGCCTGGCGCGCCTGATTGTAATCGAAGCGCGAAAAGAACACGGTAAAGCCGGCCTGTAGCGGCTTGTCGAACAAGTACGGTTCGGTAAACCCCAGGGTTACATTGTCCTGGATCGTGCCTAGCGTGGCTTGCAGGCTGAGAGTCTCGCCCAGCCCCACCAGATTGTTGGTGGAGTAGCCGAAGCCCAGGAAGCTGCCGGAGATGCCCGAGACGCCGCCATTGAGCTGAATGGAGTTCTTGCCGCGTTCCTTGACTTTCAGCGTGAGGTCCACGGTATTGGTCTTGGTATCGCGTTTCACGTCGGCCGCGTCTTCCGCCTTCAGTGCCTCGAAGTATCCTAGTTGATTCAGCCGCAGGATACTGAGTTCCCACAAGCGGGTGTTATACACGTCGCCTTCGTCGATCAGCAGCTCGCGGCGGATCACTTTGTCACGAGTGGTAGTGTTGCCCGAAAAATCGATGCGCCGGACAAAGAACTGTTTGCCTTCGTCGAAGTTGAGCGTAAGGTCAACCTTGTCGGTACCGGGTACCGTCTCGATGTCGGGTTCGGACACGAAATCGATGTAGCCGAACTGCCCGTACAATTTGCGCAGATCCTCGAAGCCCTTGCGCAGCTTGGCAGTAGAGAATACGTCGCCCTGCTGCATGCCGAAAATAGGGCGCATCAGGGTTTCGGGTGTGCGGAACAGCTTGACGCCGACGAAATTAATGGTATTCAGCCGGTACAGCCGGCCCTCTTCGATGGTGAGTCCGATGTTGGCGGATTTGCCGGGCTTATTGGGATGAATCAACGGCAGCTTAAATTTCCCGCCGCCCACGTCGACGATGTCCACGGTGTGATCGGTGACGCGCGCCTGGAAGTAGCCGTTGTCTTTGTAGAACATCTCGATTCGCTCTTGATCTTCGTCGAGCTTGGTCGAGTCGTAGGTTGAGGGCAACAGATTTTCGAAGAAAATAGACTTGGGAATTCCATACGGCCGCAGGTTTTTCATCGCCCGCCGCACGATCAAGGCGCTGTAGGTCTCGTTGCCCATGAAGCTGATGGTGCCGACTTTCACCTTGGGCCCCTCGTCGATCTTGAATGTTACTTCGAGCGAAGAAGGGGGCACTTGGCGGAGCTGGGCTTCCACAGTCGCAAATTGGCGGCCGCGCTCGGCCAGGTATTCCTGCAGCACATTACGGGCCCGCTGTATTTTGTTGGGATCGTACTGCGATTCGACGCTCAAGCCAACTTTGCGTTCCTTGAAGCGGTCCAGGATCTCGGAATTACTGATGGACTTGTTGCCGTCGTACTTAATGGAACGAATCACCCTGCGTTCGGCCATGATGAAGCGCAGAATCCATCCCGTTTTACCGGCTTCGCGCTCCACTCGGATATCGTCGAAGCGGCCGGTGTTCCATAACGCCATAAAATCCCGATGTATGGATTCTTCGTCCAGCTTATCGCCAACCTTGGTGAAAATAAGCGCGCGCAAGGTATCCTGCGGAACGCGGCGCACGCCGCGGAATTCGATGGCTTCGACCACGTCCTCGAAGGGCCGCGCTGCTTCCGCGGTGGGCTTAGCGGGCGCCGGAGCGCCGGGACGCGCGGGAGCGGGGGCGGCAGGCGGGGCGGGCTCAGTAGCTTCCGGAATAGTCTCAAAAGGATTGTTTTTGGGAGGTTGCGCGGCTGGCGGTTGCGGCTTTGCGGGCGCCGCTTGCGGAGCTTGACCGGCAGGCGCCGCAGGTTGTCCCTGTGGGGCCGGGGCCGGGGCTTGCGCCGCCACCTGGGCGAGCGCTGGAATCGAACCGAGCAAGGTTGCCGCGAGAAAACGCAGGCATCCTAGCCTGAACACTGTCATCTAGTCCGGGTTCCTTTCCACGCTGCGTTCCCCTTCAGACGTTGGCCCGTCAACGGGGGTTTCATTCAACCACAGTCTTACTGCCATCCGTTACCGCGAGTGGGATTTGCAGCACAAGGTTGTCCCGTCGGACCGGTGTGATCGCGAAGATTTTAGTTTAGCGCACTTCCGGCGGGTCCCGGCAAGTTTCCCCGAAGCCGGCAGTGGATCTATTTGAGCCTGAAATAACTTTGACTTCTCTTAGGCACGACTCGGTTACAGGAATTGCAGCGAGTGAGCATGCGAAGCGCCAAGCTCTTCGAGAGTCTTGCCATACAGATGAAGCGAGGGAGCGTTTGAGCGAACTGGAAAAATAAACGTGGTGTCGATTCCACCGATCGCCTAGACGCCAACTACGCTTCGCCGACTACTCTTCGAGCGGATGAGTTTCTCCGCCCGCCGCCACGCCGACGGTCTCGCCTACTGTTTCATCTTCGAGACGGTTGTCTTCCTTGGGAGTGTAGTAAGAGTGATAGTAGGTGTACTTACTGTACAACTCGCCGCGCCGCGCTGCGTTCACCAGGATTCCCAGAACATTGTTGTTGCAGAGCGATTGCATGGCGCGGGTCACCGAGTCAATGGTGGTGTGCCCGATGCGCACCACCAGCAAGGTTCCATGGCACAACGTGCCCAGGAGGCTGGCGTCTGCCGCGAACAGCAGCGGGGGGCTGTCGAGAATGATCCAGTTAAATAGCTCCGGCAGCCGGTCCATTATGGTCTTGACTTCCGGCAAGTTGAGCAATTCCAGCGGATTAATCACCGCCTCGCCGGCCGGCATAATATACAGATTCGTGCCGGCGATCTTGCGCATGGCCTGATGCAGCGGGACCTTGCCCAACAGGTAGTCGGTAATGCCGGGGCTGCGATCCACCCCAAACAGGGTATGCACGATGGGACGGCGGAAATCGAAATCCGCCAGCAGCGTGGTGTTGCCGGCGAGGTGGGCTTCCGCTAGCGCCAGATTAGCGGCGGAAAGCGATTTGCCCTCGGCCGGCGAGGCGCTGGTGATCACAATCGAGTGAATCGGCTGCAGCGTCTTCAAGTGATTGAGACGCGTGCGTAAGGTGCGGAACTCTTCCATGGGCGCCTCGTGGGGACGCGACACGTCGATCAGTAAAGAGTCGGTGGCTGCGCGGAACGGGACTTCTTGCACCAGTTCGAGGAGGCGTTCGAAATTATCAACGCCCGGATCAAGCACTGCCGCTCCGACCGCCGGCGCTGAGGCTGCCGGCCGTTGAACGGGTTGGGACAGAGCTCCGGATTGTTCGGCGCGGCGCAAGGCATCATGAACTCGACTCATTCGTTTTTTCTCCCCACCTGGTCAGACATCGTACACATTGCCACAAAGACCGCCACAGACCTGCTAACTTGGCTGGCCGGTTCAGACCTTGCTGACGTAGTAATACACTACAGAGCCCGACATTACCACCGCCGCGGCAAGGCACGCCGTAGTCCAGCCGAGCCATGCCAGCCGCCGCCGCCGGCGCACCACGAAGTCGTTTTCAAGCAGCGGAACGCTGCCCAAGATTGCCATCTGCGTGTAAGCTCGCACGTCCTTCAGATTTTTGAGCGAAGTATCCTTCATCTCGCGGATACCCGCGATGCTAATCCCGAGCACCAAACCCAAAGTCGCGCCCAGCAGGATCACCATAGGACGCTTGGGCTCGGTGGGAGTGGTGGGCAGCGAGGCCGGGTCCAGCAGTTCCAAGGTTTCACCCTGCTTGCGCCCTTCCATTTCTTGGGCGATCTCGGCCTTGCCCAGCTTTTCGCTCAAGTCGACGAATCGCGCCTTCACGAGATCGCGATCGCTCAACAAATCGGCGTATTGCTTTTCGCCCAACGGGACAGTCGACATGCGCCCTTCAAATCCCTTGATTGCGTCGTTGACCGCTTTGAGCTGCTTGGTACTGTCCTGGAGATCCAGATCGCGAGCTTCGAGCGCACTTTGGAAGCGCTTGATGCTGGCTTCAATATCGCGGCTTTCGCGGACGGACTGTTGGCCGGCCGGGGTCAAGGGGACTGCATCGGTCTTCTTGGCGGCATCGGCCGCCTTGACGTCCTGCACTTTCTTGCGCGCACCGTCCACTCTCGCGATGGCGTTCTGCACGTCCGGGAAAGTATCTTTATAATGCTGCCGCAGCAAGGCGAGTTGGTCTTCCGAGGTGCTTAAGTCGTGCTCGGCATCAAGCAACTCCGGGCTCTTATGGTCAGGCGAGTTCTTCAGTTGCGTGGCATCCTTGCTGAGATTCGCCAGCTGATCTTTGAAAATCCGGATGTTGGATTCCATCTGGAGTTTTTCCTGATTCACGGAGCTGATGCGGGCGCTCAAATAGCTGGCCTGCGATTGCAGGGCCGACAACTGGCGCATATTGGAGTCCACCTGGTCCGGGAGCCTGCCGTTGTTCTGCATGCGGTAGGCGGCTAACTTATCCTCAGCGGCGTCTAACTGCTTCTTCGCGTCGTCCATCTCGTCCTTCATGAACTGGGTGGTCTGGAAGGTTGCGTTCGAGCGATTGCGGATGTTTTCATCAATAAAACGGCTCACCAGATCCTGCACGACGCGCTGGGCCGTCAGCCGGTTGTCATAGGAGAACGAGACCGCGAAGGCAGGGATGCGGTCCGCGGTGCCGGTGGGAGAAGCTACCGGCTGAATCTGCACCGCGTTTTTCATCTGTTCGACCACATCCTCGATCGGCATCCGGCTGCGCTCCCGCTGATACAGGCCGAAGGAGTTGATGATCGTGGTGAGCACGCTGCGGCTCAAAATCGTCTGCGCCATGGAATTGATGCGGTCGCTCATCTGCTGATTGATGGCCGACTGCACCATGTTTTGCGGCACCTGTTGCGGCACGATTTTCACCACCGCCTGCGAAACGTAACTATCCGGGTAGAGGTACACGCCGACTACGCTCGCCACCAGCGTGAACAAAAAGGGACCGAAAATCCATCCCTTATGGCGACGCACGATATCGATATAATCCTCAAGGTCCAGCGACCTTCTGGGTGTGCTGTAATTTTCAGCCGGCTGCATCCGATTTCCTCCGCTTAGGGAACTACCACGGTGTCGCCGTTTTCAAGGAAGATATTCTGTTCGAGATTCTTGCCCTTGAGAATGTCCTGATAGTTAAACTTCAGGCGGTCCGCACCGCGAATAATGATAATTTTTTTCTTGTTGGCGAAATCGCGAAAGCCCCCGGAGTTGGAAAGCGCATCGAATACCTTGGTTGGAATGGCCAGAACGTATTCGCCGGGGCGGTTCACCTCGCCGGTGATATAAAACTTCTTGCTGCCGACGGTCTGCAAGCTGACGCTTACGTCGGGGCTATTGATGTAATTCGACAAGCCCTGCTTCAACTGCTCGCCCAGCCGTTCCGGCGTCAGCCCGCTGGCTTGCACGTCGCCGATCAAAGGAAGGGTGATCTTGCCGTCCGGGCGCACGGTGTAAAGCCCGGTGAAATCTTGTTCGCGCCACACCTTGATCGACAAAACATCCTGCGCGCCGATCACGTAAGTCTTGGGATCGACCGCCACGCCGGAATCGGGCTTGGCAGGGGCGGGCGGCGTATCGCTGCGCCCGGGGGCCGCGGAACTGGCCGGGGCCGTCGGAGCCGGCTCCCGATTCTGCGCTAATGCCGGGGCCGCCGTCAACCACGCCAGCCACAACCCGCTCACCACTGTCAGTACTACGGAAACCTCTTTTCGCACCACGATCGAGAGATCCTTCCGCGCCATCGTCCGTTACTCGAACTCTGGTGCTATCTTCACTATAACTTGGTATAACAGCCTTATGCGTGGCGAGCCAGTAACCATGGTACTGGGCCGGTTAGACCTTACCGACAGCACACACGCGAACTCCACGTCGCGAGGGAAGCTGGACAATGAACTATTTCCTGGCCAAGACCGATCCTGAGACCTACTCGCTCAATGACTTCGAGCGGGAGCGGCGTACCCTATGGGACGGGGTCACCAACCCGCAGGCGGTCAAAACCATTGGTTCCATGCGACCGGGCGACCGGATCTTTATTTATCACAGCGGAAGCAAGACCGAGGGCAGTTCGGGCGTAGTGGGGCTTGCCAAGGTCTTGACAGAGGGTCGCGCCGATCCCAAAAATCAGAAATCGGCGGTGGTGGATCTGGAATTCACCGGCCGCCTGGAGCCGCCCACCACGCTGGCGGAAATCAAGCAATCTCAGAAATTCAACGATTGGGCGCTGGTGCGCCAAGGCAGGCTCTCCACCATGCCGGCTCCCGAAGATTTCGTGGCCTGGATGCGCGCGCGTTATCCCAAAGCGAAAATTTAGCCGGCGGCGCCTCCGGTTTCTGCCGGATTCGCTGCACGTTCCGCCTCTTTGCCCCTGCGGTAGACTGAAGCTTGCCTGGACTGGCTAGATCCGTCGCCGACTTTGCGGATTCCCCTGCGGGGCGTGTGTGCCTCGAATGGTTCCGCCGCGAACGCCACTGGATCAACGAGCAGCATCTTAAACTATGCCGCATCCCGGCTCCAACTTTTTTTGAAGAAAAGCGCGCGGTGTGGATGGCCGAGCAGTTTCAAGCCTTGGGCTGGGAAGCCCGCTTGGACCGCGCGGGCAACGTCGTGGCGACTTGGCCGGGTGCGGGCGCATCCTCCGTGGCCGTGACGGCGCACTTGGATACGGTGCTTGCGCCGCGGACTCCAGAAGATATCAAAACTCTTGGCGACGGGCGCATGGCCGGACCTGGGATAGCCGATAACGGCGCCGGACTCGCGGGACTGCTGGCGCTGGCGGCTGCCTGGAAAGCGGCGCCTCCGCTCGAAGATTTGAGGGTGGCGCCTATTCTGATCGCCAATGTCGGCGAGGAAGGCGAGGGCAACCTGAGCGGCATGCGTTATTTCTGCCGCGTCGCGCCAGGCCAGCCGCGGGTGTACCTGGTGCTGGACGGTCCGGGCACTGATCACATAACCTCGCGCGCTCTGGCCAGCCAACGCTTCGAGGTCACGATCGCTGGCCCCGGCGGCCACAGCTGGCGGGATTCCGCTCACGGCAATCCGGTGCACGCGCTCAGCCGCGCGGTGACATTGTTCACGGATCACGCGGGTTCGCTGAACGGTACTGCATCGGCTCCGCGCAGCAGCTTCAATTTCGGGATTTTCGAAGGCGGATCGAGTATCAATTCCATTCCCACCGAGGCCCGCGCCAAGATCGACCTGCGTTCGGAGAGTCTGGCTCGCATCGATAAAATGGCGTCGCTGCTAGCGCTCGCCGTCGATCAGGCGGTCGAGGCGGAAAATGCTCGCGGCAGCGGCCCCAGAGTTGCGGCGCGCATTAAAGAGATCGGCTCGCGTCCCAGCGGCGAATTAGCGGACAACGCGCCCTTACTCGAAGCGGTGCGAGCCGTCGACACGCATCTGGGCATCCGGAGCCGCCTGGACTGCTCTTCGACCGATGCCAACATTCCGCTGTCGCTAGGTCTGCAAGCGGTCTCTATCGGCGCGGGAGGGCAGGGCGGGGGAGCCCACACGCCCGCCGAATGGTATCTTCCGGAGGGCCGCGATCTGGCCTTGCGCCGAATTCTGCTGGCGGTATGCCTGCTCCTTACAAATGAGTAACGATTCTTGGCCCTTTTCGTCTTTTGACTTAGCACGTATAATCAAAATGAAGGCGTCTGCCTGAGGTGAGGTAGGAATTCATGAAACTGCTCGAAAAGATGCGCCAGCAAAAACTGCTATCGACCACGCTGCTGCTGTTCACCCTTTCCATAGGAATCGTAATCGGCACGCTGGTCAATACCGGCGTTCATGCGCAGCGCAGCGGAACGGCCGCCCCGGACGCCACCCCGCTGGTCGTACCCAAGGCGGCGCAAGTCGGCAACGAGTTCACGAAACTCGCCAAGATGCTGGAGCCAAGCGTCGTCAACATCACCGCCGACTATACGCCCAAGCTGCAAGAAGGCAAGAGCAGGAAAAAAGGCGGCGACGACGACGACCAGGGCGACGACGATTCGAGCGACCTTTTCCGCCGCTTCTTCGGCGGTCCCGGTGGCGGCGATTCTCCCCAGGCTCAGCGCCGCGAACAGTCCGGTACCGGATTCGTGGTCGACAAGGACGGCTACATTGTTACCAATAATCACGTAGTCGACGGCGTCGATCGCATTAAAGTCAAGTTGCACGGGGACGAAACCGAATACAAGGCGCGGGTCATCGGCACCGACCGCGAGACCGATCTCGCAGTGATCAAGATCGATGCCAAGCGTCCGCTGGCGCCGGTGACGATCGCGAATTCCGACAGCGTTCAGGTGGGCGATTGGGCGGTGGCGATCGGCTCGCCGTTTGGCCTGGAAGCTTCCGTCACCTTAGGTATCATCAGCGCCACTGACCGCACCAGCATAGGCACCGGGCAATTCCAGCACTTCATCCAGACCGACGCCGCCATCAATCCAGGCAACAGCGGCGGGCCTCTGCTGAACATTAAGGGAGAGGTGATCGGCGTCAATACCATGATCGCCACGCAGAGTGGCGGATCGCAGGGGATCGGTTTCGCGCTGCCCATCAATACTGTGGTGCGGGTGTATAACGACGTCATTCGGGACGGCCGGGTGACTCGCGGTTCCATTGGCATTTCCTGGGCTCCCGGCACCAAATCAGATACCCTCCGCGCGCTTGGCGAGGATCACGGCGTGATCGTCGGAGAAGTGAAGAAGGGCGGTCCGGCGGACAAGGCCGGCATGAAGGCGGATGACATCATTCTGGGGATCAACGGCCAATCGGTCAAGAACGGTGATGAACTGGTCGCGCGCGTAGCCGACATTCCGGTGGGTACGCCTACCAGCCTGACGGTGGACCGCGACGGCAAAAAGATGGAGATGAAGATTACCATTCAGGACCGGGCGAAGGTGTTCTCCGACGATCCCCGAGTGGTGGGGGACATCTCACCGAGCGAGACTTCCCCGGGCAAGGAAGAATCCACCCAGGTTAAGTTCGGTATCAGCGTCCGCGGGACCAGCGACGAAGAGAAGGAGAGCACCCCCGATAAGCGCGGCATCGCTGTGACACGCGTTGAAAGCGGCTCCTTTGCCGACGATGTTGGGCTGATGGAACACGACATCATTACCGCCATCAATCGTCAGCCGATTAGTTCGGTGGATGACATCCGCAAGGTCCAGGGAACGCTGAAGCCCGGCGACGCGGTGGCGTTCCGCGTGGTCCGTCCTATTCCTGGAGCTCGAACCAAGGGATCCCCGGCGCACACCGCCACCATGTTTCTGAGTGGCACGTTGCCGCAGAACTAATCTGCGGAACGCGCCGCAGAAGCAGTCATAGAATCAAAGGACGGTAAAGACACGTTGCGCTTCCTGGCGGTAACCATCGTGGCGCTGGCGCTGGCCGTGGCGGCATCGGCGGTGCAGGCTCCAGTGGCGAAAAAGAAAACCGCAACCGCTGGAGCGAAGGCGAAAGTCGTGCCTCACGTTGCGGTCTCCGCGAAAACCGGAATCGCTAAATCGTCAGCCTCAAAATCTGTCGCTTCCAAAACAGCGGCTTCCAAATCGGCGGCTTCTAAATCCGCAGCTTCCAAATCCGGATCTAAAGCTGCGTCTAAAACCGCCGCCTCTAAAACCGGCGTGAGATCCCGCAGGACCGTGGTCGCGCGCCGCCCACCGACGCAACAGCAACCGACTACGGATCGCTACAAGGAAATTCAACAGGCGCTCGCGGATAAAGGCTATTTCCAGGGACCGGTAGACGGAGCCTGGAACGCCGGATCGGTGGAAGCTCTGAAGCGTTTCCAAAAAGACCAGAACCTCGACCCCGACGGCAAAATAGGATCGCTGTCGCTAATAGCCTTGGGGCTGGGACCAAAGCGGAACGTGGCTTCCGCGCAACCCTCCCCCGCCGGTAGCGAGTCGATAGATCCCCCGCCGGTCGCTCAGCCGCAGCAGTAGAAGAAGAACCGCTCAGCCTTTGGCGAAATACAGCGCCGTCGCGCGTTCGAGTTCGGATTTCGACATCACCGGGCCGCGGCCTTCATAGCGCCCAATCGATGTCAGAATGGTGCAGATATCGGCCGGATAGCAGGCGCGCAATTCGGTCCGTCCCTGGCGCAGGCATAGCTTGCGCAGATACTCGGCGCTGTCTGGCTCGGCGTCGATGCGGCGGGCCTTCACCACGCGGTCGAAAATCTGGTCGAAGGACTGCGGATCCACCGCCTCCACCAGAATCTTATTTTGAATGCGGCGAAGGAAAGCTTCATCGGCCAGATCTGACGGCTCCAGGTTGGTCGAAAACACCACCATGGTTTCAAACGGAATCTGGAACTTCACGCCGTAGCGCAGCGTAAGATAATCCACACGCCGGTCAAGCGGCACGATCCAGCGGTTCAGCAGATCGCGCGGCGACATCAACTGGCGGCCGAAGTCGTCGATCAGCAGAATGCCGTTGTTCGCCTTCATTTGCAGGGGCGCGGCGTAGATGCTGGACGAATCGTCGAGACGCAGTTCCAGCATGCTAGGAACCAGTTCGCCGCCCACCAGAATGCAAGGCCGCTTGCACACCACCCAGCGAGGATCGAGTTCGGTCTCATCGTTATCCAGCGGCTGGTGCACTACCGGGTCGAAAAGACTGATGATCTGGTTGTCGACTTCCACAGCATAGGGAATCAGGATCGCGTCTTTGTAGACTCGCAGCATACGCTCCGCCAGGCTGGTCTTACCGTTCCCGGTGGGACCGTAAACGAAGATCGAGGTCTGCGAGATGATCGCCGGACCGAGTTGATCCAGCATGTGGTCCGATACCACCAGGTCGGAAAACGCGTTGCGCAAAATCTCGCGGTCGACATTAACCTTGGCCGATTGCGCCCGCACGGCCGCGCCGTAGTCTTTAATCGAAACCGGGCACGCACCTGCGTACTGCGAAACTTGGAAGCGTTCGTTGGCCAGTTGTTTGCCGGCTTGCGACAGCACGAAATTATAGTCGTTGCCGGACATGCCCTTTACTTCCACCAGTTGCTGCTGCCGCATGTGTTTGAATACGGCATCGATAATGGGGACCGCCAAGCGCAGGGAACGGCCCAGGCTGGCGAGGGTGCAATTGCCCTCGATCACCATGCGCCGCAGCATCAGATCCAGCACCAGGCTTTCGGAGATCCCCAACTCCGCGAAATTTTGCGGGATCTCGGGGCTGAAAGCGGTTCGAACCGGTGCGAACGTGGCCATAATTTGAGAAACTCCTCATCTGGACTATCGGCAGGAGTGGGCCGGGAGTTTAACTCACAACTCTGCGCGTTTCAGCGCGGTTGGCGTCATACTTAGTTAGGTTGCGCTTCGGATGTTGAAGAGTCTTCAGATTCTGTGCCTTATCATAGCCGCGGCCGCGATCTGCGCGGCGGACGATGCGGCGCGGCTGTTCGCCGCCGGCGAGAAAGCAGGACGGGCCGGAGACAACCTGCAGGCCTATCTCTTGTATTCGCAAGCGGCGCGCATGGAGCCCGGCAACGCCCTTTACGCCCGCCGGCAGGCGGAGCTGCGCGGTGCAGCGTCCCTATCCCGGCCGCCCGTACTGGCCCCGGATCCTGCCATTGAAACCGTGGCCTCCCAACTCCAAGCCGAAGGAATCGTGGACAGCGGCGTACTCGCGGCGGAACCTCCGCCGATGCTGGAGCCCGCGTCCGGCAAGCGGAGTTTCGATCTGAAAGAGACCGCTCAGGTCCTCTTCGAGAAGGTCGCCGGCGCTTATGGCATTCAAGTGGTGCTGGATGTTGGGTACGCGCCGCTCCCCGCGCCGGTTAGGTTCCAGATTGCCGATGCTACCGCCGCCGAGGCGCTGCGCGCGCTTGAAGCCGCGACGGACTCGTTTCTGGTTCCCGTAAGCGCCCACTCCATCATGGTGGCGCGCGACAACCCGCAGAAACGTACGGAGCTGATGCCGGTGATGGCGCTGGCGGCGCCGATACCCGAGCGCTTAACGGTGCAGGAGGCGCAAGAGATTTCTACCGCCGTGCAGCAGACGCTGGAGATCCGGCGGATCAGCCTGGATCCGGTTAAACGAGTGGTGTATTTCCGCGATATCGTGCCGAAAGCTCTGGCGGCGCAAGAAATGTTTGCGGATCTCTCGCGCGGGCGAGCTCAGATTGAGGTGGACGTGGAACTGGTGTCGGTGGGCAAGACGTCCAACCTCAGCTACGGCCTCTCCTTGCCGCAAAACGCGGCGGCGATCCTCCCGTTGACCAGATCGTTTCAGAATTTGCCCGCGGCGGCGGCGGGGGGCGCCTTTTTCACCTTCGGCGGAGGAGCGACCTTGATGGGATTGGGCATCGTCAATTCCACTTTTTTCGCAACTTTGAGCAATTCCAAAACCGACACGCTGCTGAGTTCGCAGATCGTGGCGCTGGACGGACAGGCCGCGACATTGCATGTGGGCGACCGCTACCCGATCATCACCTCGAGCTTTGCGGGCACCGTCGGACAGTCGCAATCCACTGCTTTCGCGCCCACCACCCAATTCGTCGATCTGGGGCTGGTGCTTAAGATTACGCCCACCGTTCACGAGGATATGGAAGTGACGCTGGATGTGGACGCTGCGTTTAAGGCCTTGGGCAGCGGAAGTTTCGATGGGATTCCGGTGATCGACAGCCGCCAATATCAAGGCAAAGTCCGTTTGAAGGAGGGCGAGTGGGCGGTAGTGGCCGGAATGCTAACGACCACCGACGCCGAAACGCCCACCGGGATAGCCTGGTTATCCGATCTGCCCTGGATCGGCGGCTTGTTTACGCATCACGTGCATGAGCAGGATCGCAACGAGACACTGGTGGTGCTGAAGCCGCACCTGGTTTCTCTGCCGCCGTGGGAATACGTCACGCCGACGCTGTGGACCGGCACGGAGACGCGCCCGCTCTCGCCGTTCTAAGTTGTCGCCTTCGGGCGTGGCCCAAACAGCGCCGTGCCCACACGGATGTGCGTGGCCCCTTCTTCGATGGCGGCTTCAAGATCGTGCGACATGCCCATGGATAATTTCGCAAGACCGTGCTCCCGTGCTAGCGCGGCCAACTCGCGAAAATACGGGCGCGTCTGCTCCGGATCGTCGCTCCACGGCGGCATCGTCATCAGGCCGCTGAGGCGCAGGTTGGGACATGTGCGAATCGCATCGATCAGCGCCGGCAGCCTCTCCGGGGCCGCTCCTGCCTTGGACTCTTCTTCGCTTAATTTCACTTCGATCATCACTTCTAGCGGTGTGCCGGCCTGATCCAACCGGCGGGCGAGTTTTTCAGAATCGACGGTTTCGATCACCTGAAACAATTCCGCGGCAATGCGGGTCTTGTTGCTTTGCAGGTGGCCGATCAAATGGAATACGGCGTCCGTGCCTGGGCCGTTCAGACTGGCGAGCGCCGCGTGCTTCGCCTCGAATTCCTGCACGTAATTTTCGCCGAAATGCCGCAGGCCGAGCGCGTAAGCCTCCAGCGTCGCGCTTGCTGGAAATTTCTTCGTGACGGCGATGAGTGTTACGTCCGAACGGCGGCGGCCTGCACGCTCAGTGGCGCCGTGGATGCGTTCCTCGACTTGGTTCAGGCGTTCGCGAAGCACTCTGCTTCTCGCAGTATAACCGCCGCCGCTGCTGCGCCCAACTCGTGACCCGCTTTTTCAATCGTGACTAGTTGGTGCCGCGCTGGAATCGCCGCGAGCGCCGCCCTCATCTCTTCGATGGAGCCGAACGGATCGCGCGTCCCGTGGATGAACAACGCCGGAACTCGTAGCCGCGGGAAGTGCTGCGTGCGGAGTTGTTCCGCTTTGCGCGGCGGATGCAGCGGATAGGAGAGCAGGAGCAGCGTATCGGCGATACTGGGATTATCCGCTGCCAGCAAGGTCGCCTGGCGGCCTCCATAAGAGTGCCCGCCAAGCATGACGAACTCCGGCGTGATCTCACGCATTGCTTCGGTGGCGCGCTGCAACCCTTCGCGGTCGCGGGCGACGGCTCCAGGGAACGGCGGACCGGTGGGACGCACTTGGCGATAGGGAAGATCGCAGCGCAGAACGTGAAATCCGGCGCCTGCGAAGGTCTCCGCCACCGCGCGCAATAGTGGCGACTCGCAATTCGATCCCGCGCCGTGCGTAATAACTAAGCCCTTGCCAGATGCATTCGCCTGCGGCTCGTGAAGCCAGCCCCGAATCAACTCGCGCTCAAAACGTTTCGTAAGCAATCTCTCCTTTTCCCCATACGGTCTGACGGCCTACGCCGGTCCAGCGTGCGATTTCGAGGTATGGCAGGAACTCGGCAAGATCGCCTTCGTAGTCGGCGACGCCCTTGAATCCTCCCAGCGAATGACGCTGCCCGGTGGCGCGGCTGGTGCGTTCAGCGGCGACCGGAACCAACTCGCAGCGCGTCATCGAGACGCGGCTGGCGCGCTCGCCAAAAGTCTTGAAGTCGATGGCGAGCGGCCCATCCCCGTACAATTCACGGAGTGTGCTGATGCGATCGCGGATGCGCGCCAGCAGGATTCCGAATTCAGGCTGTTCGGCTCCCTTGAGCTCCGTCGGCGTGAGGAAGCGGATGCGAAGACGATGAATCGGTTGCTCTGCGCCGCACAGCGACAAATGCAGAAGTTCCGTTCCCGCAACCGAGTTCAAATTCCCTAATTCCGCCATCACGCTCGTGAATAATTCCACCGCCGTGTTGTTCGTGAGAAATAAGTTCAGTCCAATTTCGAGCGGACCGGGCATGCGGAATGCGAATGGACGCGGCGGATCGGCGAGTCCGCTGGGACCCAAACCCGCGGCCCGCTTGGGAGCGAAGAATCGCGCATACGCGTCCGCGTCCTTTTTCTTGAGGGCGCTGCCGAACGCGCCGCGCAAGGTGTTGGCTGAAAAATCGCGCAGCTTACAGGTTGCGAAGCGAAAGCGCAGCGGATAGAGAGCGAAGGTCGTCCCCACTTTCGAAACCTTAACACGCGCGCTGCGGCGGCGGGTGATTTTGGCGGTCTTTTATAATGAGATATGGCCTTCCGGCTCGGGATCGACTATCAGCCGAAAGGCGACCAACCTGCCGCTATCGATGCATTACTGCGCGGTCTGCGGGACGGCGAGCAAAACCAGGTTCTGCTGGGCGTCACCGGCTCCGGCAAGACGTTCACAATGGCCAAGGTGATTGAGGCCAGCGGCCGTCCCGCGCTGGTGCTGGCGCATAACAAGACACTCGCCGCGCAACTCTATCAGGAATTCAAGAGCTATTTTCCGTCCAACGCAGTCGAGTATTTTGTCAGCTACTACGACTACTATCAGCCGGAAGCCTACATTCCCGCCGGCGACGTCTACATCGAAAAGGAAGCCACCATCAACGATGAGCTCGACAAGCTGCGGCTGTCGGCAACCCGCTCGCTGTTCGAGCGGCGCGACTGCATCATCATCGCCAGCGTAAGCTGCATCTACGGCATCGGATCGCCGGAAGCGTACTACGGGATGCTGATGATGCTCGAAAAAGGGCAGAAGATCGCCCGCGAAGAGATTACAGCGCATCTGGTCAGCATTCTTTACGAACGCAATGAAGGCGACTTCAAGCGCGGCGCGTTTCGAGTCCGCGGCGATGTGATCGAGCTGTTCCCGACTTATGACGACTCCGCATATCGCATCGGTATGTGGGGCGACGAGATCGAATCGCTGGAGCAAATCGATCCGCTCACGGGGCAGGTGAAACAGAGCTACTTGCGGCTGCCCATCTATCCCAAGACGCACTACGTGATGCAGCCGGAAACGCGCGAAAAAGCCCTGCGCAGTATCGAGAACGAACTGCACTGGTGGAAGGGCGAACTTGAAAAGGAAGGGAAGCGCATTGAAGCCCAGCGCCTGTGGCAGCGCACTAAATTCGATCTGGAGATGATTCAGCAGATCGGCTACTGTCACGGGATCGAAAATTATTCACGCCATTTCACCGGGCGCTTGCCGGGGCAGGCTCCGCCCACCTTGTTGGACTATCTGCCCCACGACGCGCTGATGTTTCTGGATGAAAGCCACCAGACCATCCCGCAACTGCAGGGCATGTATCACGGCGATCGCTCGCGCAAAGAACAACTGGTCAAGTATGGATTCCGGCTGCCCAGCGCCCTCGACAATCGCCCGCTCACTTTCGAGGAATTCGAAAATCGTGTGCATCAGGCGG
>Ga0207695_10004254_pt1 | contig 19662 bp, 16 predicted proteins | sample KBSC54metaG_FD_184354 | JGI IMG/M metagenome (GOLD analysis project Ga0207695, IMG submission 184354) | Corn rhizosphere microbial communities from Kellogg Biological Station, Michigan, USA - KBS C5-4 metaG (SPAdes) (version 2) | ecosystem: Host-associated > Plants > Roots > Rhizosphere > Soil... | reverse complement strand
CATCGGCTCGGCGCGCCAAACGGTGTTCGCGCCTTTGAGAATCGGAAGCTTGGCTTGCAGGTCGGTCGTCAGCGCGGCGAGCTGCGCGCGAGCCGCGCCGAGTGTGGCGCCGGGCTTCAGGCGGCCGATGACGCGAAGAAAGACGTTGATGCGCGAGGCCGTGCTCCAATCGATCCGGAAGACCGAGTACACGTCGGGTTGTTGGATGTCGTTGCCGATGCCGGACGGGAACTCGAGCCGCAGATCTGCCGGCGCGACACCGACGATCGTGGCGGGTCCGCCGAAGATCTGCACCGTCTTGCCGATGACGGACGAGTCACCGCCGAATCGACTCTGCCAGAACGCGTGGCTGAGAATCGTCATCGCTGGCGGCTGCGTCGCGGGGTCTGGCGGCACGGGCCGACCGTTCACGATCTGTGGCGGCGGTGGCGGTGTACCGTCCGACGCGACGAAGTTGCGCCCGAAGCCGATCCGCGTCCCCAGCATCGTGAAGAAGTCGGGCGTCACGCCAGCGGCGATGATCTGCTCCGACTTTCCGTCCTCGCCCACGAACGTTCCCGGACCAGCATTCACCGCGGCGATGTACTCGAACGCGGTCGCGTGATCGAGCAGATCCGGCATGTTGCCGGGCGCGATCGGGAAGTTGGTCACGTGTCGCGCGAGCATGTCCGTCTCGATCATCGTCAAGCGTTCGGGATGCGAGTACGGCAACGGACGGAGCAACACCGCGTTGACGACGCTGAAGATCGCCGTGCTTGCGCCGACGCCGAGCGCGATCGTGAGAACGGCGGTGATGGTGAACGCCGGATTCTTTCGCAGCGTTCGCACAGCGAACGACAGATCTTTGGCGAACATGGGCAGGCGGTCCGGGAGACGGTCGTGAGAAGCCGGTGGAACGGTGGTACGGTGGTACGGTGGTACGGTGGTACGGTGGTACGCAAAAGGCGCAGCGCAGAAACGGTGGAACGCAGAGCGAGTCGCGTTCCACCGTTGCCGATAGCTAAGTCATTTTCCGACTACCGATTATGAATCAGCCGTGTTATCCCGTCCGATCGCGCGTGGGACGGCGTGTCCGATTTCGAACAGTCCCCTCGTACCACCGTACCACCGTACCACCGTACCACCGTCTGTCGGTCAGCCGCCGTACGCGTAGGTGCAGCCTGCCTGCTGGGCGCGATTGACTGCATAGACGCCAGACGGAGCGAGACTGACGCCCGGAAGCACGTTCGCTGTCCACTCGGCCTTTGCCTGGTCGGCCGTGACATTCGCTTTCGGCGCCGCCATCCCGCTCAACACAGTGAGCGCCATGTTGCACGCGACCATGATGACGCCGTTCTTCGTCATCGCCTGCTCGTAGGTCATGCCGGGATGCAACGGTACGTTGTCCCGGAAGATGTTTCGCGTTGCGGGGGCGTTTGTCTTCGGGTCCTTGACCCCGATCAGCTCACCGATCTTATACTTGGCCCACATCGCGTCATTGAGCATGAGCGGCATCGCGAAATGCCGATAAACCAGCGCCGCGTTGACGTCCTTGTCGGTCGCCTTGAGCGCGCTTTTCGTCGTGTCGATGAAGGTCAAGCCAAATACCACGCCGAACCCGTCGTTGGGGCTGGTGCAGTCGAACACCTGACGGTATTTGCCGGTGAGGCGACTCAGCCAAGCATCGCTCACGGGCGGCGTTGACATCAGGTGGCCAACTTCGGCGTCGGCAGTGGACAAGCGGCCCAGGGCGAGCGTCGCAGCACCGACCGCGATGCTGCCGAGGAATCCGCGACGTGGGGTACCGGATACGACGGTCGACATAGTCTCCTCCAGGAGATGAAAGCGGTTAGCAAGGGCGCCACAATCATATACGCAATGATCCGGTTCGCCAGGACAACCGGCAGAGCTCGTCGGCATTCCGCCCTCACGAAATCGAGGGCTCGCGCGTAGATCTCTCGCGGGGTGCGCTCCGCCCTTCCCCTTCCCCCCAGGAGAACAGATGTCCCGTACGCTAGGATCGGTGCACCGCTGGAGTCTGGCGGTCGTCGCCGCTGGCGCGCTGTCGCAAGCGCCAATGCTTTATGCCCAAGCGACACAAAAAATCGATCAGGACTACACTGCCAAAATCAAACAAGCTCTGACGGATCCGCGGATCTCGACGGAGCTCGTCGATCACCTCCCGGCGTCGGCGACAGTGCCGACACCGCTCAAGTTCAACGGCCGCATCGTTGGCGCACCGGGCGAGTTGACACACGCGTCGCAGATTCACGCGTACCTCGAGGCGATCGCCAAAGCCGCGCCGACGCGCGCGAAGTTCTGGAAGATCGGCAAGACGGAAGAAGGCCGCGACATCGTGCTGCTGGCGATCGCCGACGAAAAAACCATCGCCAGCCTCGACAAATACAAGGGCTATCTCAACGCGCTGTCCGATCCGCGCAAGACGACCGAAGCCCAGGCCCAGCAGATCATCCACACGCTCGGCAAGCCAGTCTACTACATCAACAGCGGCATGCATTCGCCCGAAACGGGCGGACCAGAGATGTTGCAGGAGCTCGCGTATCGCCTCGTCGTCGAAGAGACGCCGTTCATTCAGGACATCCGCAAGAACGTCATTACGCTGATCACGCCGGTCGTCGAGGTGGATGGTCGCGAGAAGATCGTCGACTCGTACTACTACGCGAAGGCGCATCCCGGCGTGAACGCCAATCAGCTTCGCATGTACTGGGGCAAGTATGTCCAGCACGACAACAATCGCGACGGCATGGGCCAGTATCTCAAGCTCACGCAAGCAATCACGAAGCAGATGCTCGAGTGGACGCCGACGGTGCTGCACGATCTGCACGAGGCGCAGACGTATCTCTACGCGTCGACCGGCACCGGCCCGTACAACGAGGCGCTCGATCCGATCGTCGTCAACGAGTGGTGGCTGCTGGCCGAGAATGACGTCGTCGAGATGACGAAGCGTGGCGTGCCCGGCGTGTGGACGTACGGATTTTACGACGGCTGGGTGCCGAACTACATGTTCTTCATCGCCCACACGCACAACACGATTGGTCGCTTCTACGAAGTGCAGAGCTATGGGCCGGACAACTACACCGTCACGCCTGGCGCGACAACGACGAGCCGCGAGTGGTTCCGTCCGAATCCGCCGCTCGAGACGATCAACTGGGGACCGCGCGCGAATACGAACATTCAAGAATCGGCAATTCTCTTTGCGCTACATCGGGTTGGCCAAGATCGCGTGATGTTCCTCGACAACCAGTGGGCGAAGGCGAAGCGCGCGGTCGCGCGCGGCAAGACCGGCCCAGTGTACGCGTGGGTGATTCCAGCCGCGCAGCACGCAAAGCAGAACGCAGCGGAAGCCGTCAACGAGCTGCTGGCACAGGGCCTCGAGTTTCACCGCGCCAACGCGTCGTTCACGGCGGGCAAAGTCCAGGTCAACGCGGGCGACTACATCGTGCGCGGCGATCAGCCGTATCGCACGATCGCCGACATGTATTTCTCGCTGCAGAATTTCTCGCCGGCCAACCCCGCGCCGTACGACGACACGGGCTGGACGTTCCCACTCATGCGGAACATCGTCGTCAACGAGGTGACGGACGCGAGTGTCCTGAAGCAACCGATGACGCAGATCAAGAGCGACATCACGGCCCCAGGCGGGATTGGCGGCAACGGAACGATCGTCGCCGTGGCCAACGTCTCGGACAACAGCTTGGTGAGCTTCCGCTTCAAGTTCCCGAACGTGAAGATGCAGGCTGCCGAAGACGCATTTGACGCCGACGGTCATCACTTCGACGCTGGCTCGCTCATCATCGCCAACGCGAACCGCGCGCAGCTCGACCCAGTGCTCAAACACCTCGGTCTCAGCGGGTATGCACTGGCGAGTGCGCCATCGGTAAAGACTCACGACCTCGACGTGCCACGGATCGGCTACGTCCACAGTTGGTCGCGCACGCAGGACGAAGGCTGGGTCCGCGCGGCGCTCGATTTCTACGGTGTGCCGTACTCGTACTTCGGTGAGAACAAGCTGAAAGACGGCGGTCTCCGCGCGAAGTACGACGTCATCATCTATCCGTACGGCGGCTCGCCACTCGGTGGAGCTGGCGGCGGGTTCGCGGGCGGCGGTCGAGGTGGCGCGGCGGGCGGCACACCAGCGACCAACGAGCCGATCCCCTACAAGAGGACGAAAGAGTATCAGGCGCTTGGCTACCCCGACTCGACCGACGACATTCGCGGTGGCGTCGGCGCCGACGGCTTCAAGGCGTTGTATGAATTCGTGCAACAGGGCGGCACCATCATCACCGAAGGCAACACCGCGCAGAACTTGGTGGAGCTCGACTTCACGCCGGGCGTGAAAGTCGAGCCGGCGCAGGGATTGTTTGCGCGCGGCACAATTCTCCGTGGCGTGATCACCGACAAGAAGAGCCCATTGGTCTACGGCTACACGCAGACCGACCTGCCGGTCTACTTCAGCCAAGCACCGGTCTTCAACGCCGGCAACTTGGCGCCCGTGACACTCGCCGGCGCGGCCGCTGGAGCGGGCCGCGGTGCAGGTGCAGCGGCGGGACGCGGCGGAAGCTCAATCGTACAGAACACGACGCCGATGGCAACGCCGCTCAAGCTGTCGCCATGGGATCCGACCGGTGCGGGGACACCATACGGTGTCGCGACCAGCGAGATCGTGCCGAATCCGGGATCGCCCGTTGCAAACGCCGATCCGAACGCCGCGGCTGCTGCGGGTCGCGGTGGACGCGGCGGCGGCGGACGCGGTGGATTCGGTGGCGGAGGAGCGCCGCAGACCATTCCCGGATTTACTCCGGATCCCGCCTCGGCGGCGCGTGTGGTGATGTCCTTCCCGGCCAACGCGAGCGACATGTTGTTGTCGGGCACGCTCGAGGGTGGCGAGCTACTGTCGAACCGCGCGCAGCTCGTCGACGAATCGGTCGGCAAGGGTCACATCGTGATGTTTGCGTTTCGCCCGTACTGGCGGTGGCAGACGCAAGGGACGTTCGCGATCGGCTTCAACGCGATCATGAACTGGAATCACTTGGACGCCGGAAAGTAGGACCGACGAAGCTTGGAGGAGCAACGGCCCGCACACGTGTGCGGGCCGTTGTTTTTTCTCGCCCAGCCCGCCCTTATTTTCGGCGTTGGGTCAATTTGAAATAGACGGGGATGAATCCAAGCGTTAGCTTAGTCTCATGCAGACTATCGGCAAGGCAATGCGTTGGCTTGGGTATTCCGTGTTTGCCGTGACCGGTGTCTGGTCGTTTCTGCTTGACTTGGGAATCATCAGGCGGGCGCTTGGCTTCTTCGGATTTGTACTCTCGTTATTTCTTGCCCCACTGACGTTCACTCTCGCGCCGTGGTATGCTGGCTTCGCTTGGCACAACTGGTTCCCATTGCAGTTGGGCTACGGTGGCGGCATGACGGCCTGGCTACTGATGGTGCTCGGCACCGTGGTTCAGAGCATTGGCACACGCAAGCCTGTGACTCAATAAATGGCGAAGCTCCCAAAACGACCGCGCGACACAGCGCAGCTTGCAAAGTTCATGGTCGATATGGCGACGGGAGAACGTCCGAAGGACGGGCCCGTCCCGGACGATGACGCTGCTGTCGAGCGCGGCAGAGCGCGCGCCCAAAAACTGTCGCCTCGGAAGCGAAAAGCAATCGCAAAAAAGGCAGCCGCAGTAAGGTGGAAACGAAAGGGTTAACGTGCGGCAACCTAGTGTCTTGTGTGTCACCGAACTAACGCATAAATTCAACGTATTGACGGTCAGGGATTCTGGTCGTCTAATAGCAACACCCTGTTTTGAGCGGCTGACGAAAGAGCCCCTGGGCTCTGCCTCCCTTCGGGGAAGTGCTAGTCAGCCGCGTTGCTTTGTGGCCTAGTAGTAATAGGTATTGCCGACGGCGAACACGTCGAACTCTGTCCGTACCTGCGGAGCTATCATCTTGAAGGCGTCGTCCTTCCCTTGCTCCCATTTCCGGTTCACCGTCCAGCTGCAATAGTCCGCGACCTGTAGGCAGGGATCGCTCACGGCCGGCAGTCCTGCTGTCCTCCATTGCGTCGTTGGGCTGACCTGACTCACCACGTCGTCAACGGCCGAGGTAAAGGACTTCTTCTTTTTCTTACTGCCGATTGTTGCGCCGATGACGAACAATTCGCCGTTGCGAGGAACGATTCGCTGCACAACGTGCTTGAAGTGGAGATACCACGCCATCTTGTAAAAGCGCTCCTCCGTGTGCCGAATGCTCGGCTGCGCCTTGCGCTTCTCCAGTATTGTGGTGTCAACCCGCACTGTGTGGCTGGAAATAATGCTCAACACAGCGGCCCGTGTCGGCCAGTCGTCCGTGGCAGCGTGAAACATGTCGCGAGCCTGTAGCCCCTTTCCCGCAAGCTCACGCCGCAGACTGAGTAACGCATGCCCGCATGAACAGTCGGGAACCGTTACCGTGGTCAGGATGAAGTACTTGGACGCGCCTTTGTTCACGGAAAAATCGAAATTTCCGCTCTCATCGGCGAACACGTACACGCAAGGCATCGTGCGTTGCTATTCTCCGTCGCCTTTAGGTCGATTGGTGCCGTACCACTCGGCAAGGCCCCAGTCGCCCGTCTTGATCTTCACCGCCTCGCCTGTCTTCTCCATGCGCTTGATGGCCGCGTAGACGTTGTTGTAGGCCGTCGTGGCATCGACGGCGTGAACCTGTCCGCCTTCAAGTAGCGCACGCGCAATGTCCGGCAATTTTTGCGGGCGCTTCATCATTGTCAGGTACTTTCGGATTGCCTCAGGCGTCGAGAGTCGAAAGAACGTGTCGTTCTGGACCGTCGTGTTCGACACCGCTGCTGGATTCACGCGTATGCGGGCTGGCGGTGCGTCGCTCCCGGTTGAGTCGTTGGACGACGCAGTAGGAGTGCCCTCGTCAGTCGCTATGCCGCCGCTAATGAGGGCGCGGATAACCGCGATGGCCGCGTCGAGCTGGCCGCGTTTTGCCTCCAAATCAGCTAGCACTGCGCTGTAGTCGATTGGTGGTGTCATGTGTTGCCTGCCGAGAATGAAAGCGTATATTTGTAAATGGCGGACGGCCGAGAGGCCCCACCGCTAGATGGCCGTGGGCCCGGGATTAGCGGGCCGGAGGTTTTCACGGTTGTCTCTTTCTCCATGTCGGCCGCACGGGAACCGGGCGTGAGAACTCAGCACCGGACGGCCTTCAGAAATGTTGGATTACAAGGTAGTATCGCCGGGCCCGCCCGGCAAGCGTGAAATCTAACGGGGGACCGACGCGGAGTGTTTCCGCATCAGGTCCCCCGTTGGCGTTTCCTGATGCGCATCAAGATTACTCTTGACTTGATCCGACGCTTCAAGCATATTGTTCAATATGAACAAGCTTGATAGCACTCGCCGTTCGGCCATCATTCGCGCTCTGATCGAGGGCAATTCCATTCGAGCGACCTGCCGCATCACCGGCACCGCGAAGGGCACCGTTCTTCGTTTGTTGGAGGACGTCGGTACGGCGTGTCAAGAATATCAGGACCGTACTTTGCGCAACCTACCGTGCCGAGAGCTACAGTGTGACGAGCTGTGGTCGTTCGTCGGCAAGAAGGAAAAGCGCGCGACCGACGCGCAGAAGGCGGAAGGACTCGGCGATGCGTGGATATGGACCGCAATCGACTCAGACACCAAGCTCGTACCTTGCTGGCACGTTGGCAGCCGCGATGCCGACGCCGCATTCACCTTTATGGAGGATCTAGCATCGCGTCTCGCGCACCGCGTCCAACTCACCACGGACGGTCTCAAGGCGTATCTCTCCGCCGTTGAAGATGCTTTCGGGTGGAACGGCGTGGACTACGCGATGCTAGTTAAACTCTACGGTGAAGCGCCCGAAGGTCAGCGTCGGTACAGCCCCGCCGAGATTATCGGCATTCAGAAGGAATGGGTGATGGGCAACCCGGACCCGGATAAGGTGTCCACATCATTCGTCGAGTCGCACAATCTGACGATGCGGATGCGCAATCGCCGGCTGACTCGTCTGACGAATGGTTATAGCAAGAAGCTAGAGAACCACATGCACTCGCTGTCGCTCTACTTCATGGCGTACAACTTCGTTCATGTGCATCACACGCTCACGAAGAACGCGAAGGGCGTCCACACGACGCCAGCGATGGCTGCTGGCGTGACCGATCACGTTTGGAAGGTCAGCGAGATCGTTCAGCTTCTTCCTGATTCAAATTGACCCAACGCCTTATTTTCCGACGCGTCGCCCGAGTATCATCTTTAGGATACTTTTATCGCCCCCGGCGGTGAGCGCGGTGCCGTAGCCGAAGTTGAACTCCCATGCCGGACCGAGATCGAGGTTCACGACGCCAAAAAGCTGATGTTCCTGCTCGGCGATCGGATCGAGTCGGTTGATGGTGCCCGTCGCGCCGTAATACTCGACTGCGAGATTGATTTTCTTCGTGACGTCGAATCCGAGATTGATCGCGGGCGCGAACTCGAACGGGACGGACGCCGTCGGGCCACGCAGGGATTTTTCCAGCGCTGGATTGAAGGCGATGTACCAAGGCCCGAGCTGCTTGTCGATGATCGGGCGAAGCTCGTATGTCCAGGTGTCACCAGCGAAGCGCGCTCGCGCATAGCCGACCTCCTGCGAAATGCTGACGCCGACCGGCCATCCCCAGCTCTCGGGCACGCGGACACGTGGTCGCAAATGCGTTCCCACCCAGCTCAACCCCTGGCCGGACGGAACGGTCGTGAACCAATAGAACCCCAGCTCGGACCAGTCGTTGAATCCGTGCGTGATCTCGAGCGTCTCGTGGACCGCGTGATACGTCGGAAGCTCTTCGCCCGACAAAACTCGCCGTCCATTGATCGTGTAGTTGCTGTGCAGCTCGAACATGGTGACCCCGCGCGCCATCGTCTCGGAGCCGTACACCTGAATCTCGTAATTCTCCTGTGCGGCGAGAGCCGGCGCACTCGCGGCGACTGTAAAGACTGCGAAGGTTGCGACGGTGATGAGACGGCTCGCGGCGGCGATCAATGGCATGCGGGAGATGGATTCGAGGTCAGATGGAGCTTGCGATTCCGCTACTGCTGCATACGGAGCGCAGTGCAACTTCGCTGGGGCCAGCCGTGCATACCACCCGGGTCGCGCGATTGACGTGCTGGAGTCGTCGCGGTATATCCGGCCGGACTTCACAATTGCTCATCGTGCCTCGACATCTCGATCGCGCGGCCTCGTGCGGCGCCCTTCTCATACTCTCGCTCGCGACGCCAGGCGCTCTTGCCCAAGCGCCGGTTGATTCCGCGCTCGCGCGCTACATCAACGGCGTTCGCGCGATCGACAATCACGCGCATCCCATGCGTCCGATTCCCGCCGGAGCCGCGGCCGACAGCGAGTACGACGCGCTTCCCCTCGACGGGATCCCGCCGTTCGACATGCCGGCGCGTCTCAAGCCAGACGATCCAATTTGGCGCGCGGCGCAGAACGCCCTCTACCACATAAAGCCCGAGGCCTCCGGTCCCGGGTATCACTCGGCGCTCAAGACCGCGGTCGTCAATGTGCAGCGGACGCAGGGCCAACGGTTTCCCGAGTGGGCGCTCGATCAGGCGGGCATCGATGTGATGATGGCGAATCGCATCGCGATGGGTCCGGGCTTGGCGTCGCCGCGCTTTCGCTGGATTTCGTTCGTCGACGCGTTGATGCTGCCGCTCGACGTAAGCGGCGAGGCCGCGCGGACGCCGGACACGCGGTCCTTGTATCCGCGCGAGGCGAAGCTGCTTCAGCGATACATGCGCGAGATCAACGTACACGCCCTCCCCGCCACCCTCGATGAGTACGTTCGTACCATCGTTGCGCCGACGCTCGCGCGCCAGCGGGCGAACGGCGCCGTCGGCGTCAAGTTCGAGGCGGCATACCTGCGTCCGCTCGACTTCGACGACCCTGACGTGGCCGCCGCGCAGCGTGTCTACGCGCGATACGTGCACGGCGGCGTTCCGACGCACGCGGAATACAAGGCGCTCGAGGACTACCTATTTCGCGCGATCGCGCGCGAGGCCGGTCGCCAGAAGCTCGCGATTCAGATTCACGTTCTCGAAACCTTCGGTGGCTTCTATTCGCAGCGCGGCAGTTCGCCGCACCTGCTCGAGCCGGCGTTCAACGATTCGACGCTGCGAGGAACGAAGTTCATCATCGTACATGGTGGGTGGCCGGAGATCGGCGAGACGCAAGGACTGCTGAGCAAGTCCAACGTCTACGCTGACATCTCCATGATGGACGACATCCTCTCGCCGACGGTGTTGGCTGGCGTCCTTCGCCAATGGCTCGGCGAATGGCCGGACAAAGTGCTCTTTGGCAGCGACGCATTCGACGGCGGCGCGGAACAAGGGTGGGAGCAGGTCGCCTGGGTGGCGTCGACCACGGCACGTCGAGCGCTCGCGATCGCGCTCAGTGGAATGATGCGAGACGGTGAGATCAGTAGGGACCGTGCGCAGGCTCTCGCGAAAATGGTTCTCCACGATAACGCGGCAGCATTGTACGGCTTGAAGTAGCGCCGCTGATCGTCAACGCCGAGGCCCGTGCGTCATCATGGATCGGACCAGCGCGATGAGGCAGGCGACGCCACCGGCAGTCAGTGCGATCGCGAGCCACTCACGACCGCGATCGTACGCCTGAAACGCGACGATTCCCGCGACCGCCCCGAGAATGGCGAAGATGAGTTGATGCGACGCGGCGTAGAGCATGCGCGCCGCCTCGCTGATCTCGGGGACGCGCACCTCGAGATCCCCGCTGTTCACGCGAGTGAGCGCGCGCTGCAAATCGTCGGGGATCGTGATCGCCGTCCGCGCCATGTCCTTGATCGATCCGCGCAGCAGATCTCCCCAATCGCGATCCTGTCCGAGCACGACGTCCTCCAGGTAAGGGCGAATTACCGTCATCGGATTCCACGACGGATCGAGCTCCGTGCACAACCCCAGCAGCAACAACAGCGTGCGCTCCAACAGTACCCAGTCCTTTGGAACTTGGAAGGTCGACGTGAGCTCGCGAAACGACACGTCGAGCCGGCGAAGATCGGCCAGCGCATCGAGTCGCGATCGCATGTCGACTTGCAAGCTGCCCAAGCTCCATGATTCACTGGCGATCTGCTCGAGGAACCGCCTTTGAAAGTAGGCGATGACGCGACCCGCCACATCGCCGCGACCAGCATCGCGGGCCACGAAACCCATCGTGCGAATGGCGCCGGTGATGCGTTGAGGGTCGCGCCGAATTACGCCCTCGAAGAATTCCGGAATGCCTTGCTTCATGTGCGGCGCCAGCACACCGACCGCGCCGAAGTCGACGAACACGATCGCGCCGTCCGGCGCCACGAAGATGTTTCCGGGGTGCGGATCGGCGTGATACACTCCATCCACGAAGATCATCCGGCAATACGCCGTGACGATTCGCTCGGCGAGAACGCGCCGGTCGAGACCGCGGGCGGCGAGGGCGTCGAATGCGGTGATCTTGGTGCCGTCGATGAAGGTCGTCGTCAATACGCGGCGCGATGACCGCTCGGGGACAACCGATGGAAATCGCACCATCACGTTGCCCGCGAAGTTGTCGGCGATCCGCTCGATGTTCTCCGCTTCCTTGGTGAAGTCCAACTCCTCGGCGATCATCTGGCTGATCTCGGGATGATACGATTCGAGGCCACGCACGCCGGTAAAGAATTGGACGATGCGAAGCAATCGACGAATGGTGTCGAGGTCGACGCGGGCGATGCGATCGATGTCGGAGTGCTGGGCTTTGACCGCTACACGACGACCGTCGGCCAGCGTCGCGGCATGAACCTGGGCGAGTGATGCAGTGGCGATCGGCGCGTGATCGAAATCTTGAAAGAGCTCGTCGGGCGACGCACCCAGCTCGGCGCGGATGCGCGCGGCGATCTCGCTGAACGGCCGTGGCGGAAGCTGGTCTTGGAGCCCCTCGAGCTCCTGCCGGAATTCGGCCGGGAGAAAGTTCGTGAGAATGCTGATGAGCTGCCCTACCTTGATGAACAGCCCGCCGGCGACGAGGATAGCGTCGTGGATCCGTCGTGCATTCGTCCGATGTCGTTCGGTGAGCATCGTCGCGTATCGCTCGGGCGCGATGAGCGGACGGCGGACGCGCAGCCAGAGGTAGCTGGACAGAACGCGCATCGTGGTGCCGTAGATCCGAACGAGCCGCAGGCGGGGGTTGGGCATGGCGACGGAGTAACGTACTCTACCTGGCAGCATAGCAACCATTCAGGATAATCGCCCATGAAAATGGCTCGCAGGCTTGTCCCCCTGCTCGTCGCCGCGCGGAGTCTTGCCGGACAATCAGCCGCGTCCGTTGCGGACAGCTCACACTTTCGCGCGCTCGATCTTCCGACGCCGAACGAGTATCGGACTGGCTCGGGCCGGCCTGGTCCCAAGTACTGGCAGCAACGCGTCGACTATCGCATTGCCGCGACGCTCGACCCCGCGAAGAACGAGCTCCGCGGCCGCGAGACGATTCACTACGTCAATCATTCGCCGGACGCGCTGCCGTACCTGTGGCTCTTCGTCGAGCAGAATCTTTGCGAGCCGAACAGCATCACGAACCAGCTCAACCAACCGCCGCTCGTCTTCCTCGGAACGAGCTTCGACTTCTCCTGTCAGGGTTTCAACAGCGCGCCACGGCTAGAGTCGATGACGATCGCGGGTCGCGAGGTGAAGCGAACGCGATTTGGTACGACGTTGCGCGTCGACCTCGCTAGGCCGCTCGCGAGCGGCGCGTCGGTGGATGTCGATGCGGTCTGGCATTTCAATGTTCCACCGCAAGGCGGCGGACGCATGGGGCACGACGGGCCGCTGTATGAGATGGCGCAGTGGTATCCGCGCGTCGCGGTCTACGACGACGTGAAGGGATGGAATCATGAACCGTACATCGGTGCCGGCGAGTTCTATCTGGAATACGGCGACTACGACGTGACGCTGACGGTTCCCAACGAAGACATTGTCGCAGCGACGGGCGAGCTGCAGAACGCCGAGCAGGTGCTGACCGCGACGCAGCGTCAGAGGTTGGCGGTTGCACGACGCTCGGACACAGCGATCGCTGTCATCCGCGCCGACGAGGCGGGCAACGTGTCGAAGACGCGCCCCGCCGGCGCGACCTCGTGGCATTTCACCGCGCACCATGTTCGTGACTTTGCATTCGCGGCCGGACCCGGCATGCGTTGGGACGCAAGCGGGTATGACGGTATTCTCATCGAGGATCTCTATCGGCCCAAAGCCGAGAAATGGACCGAAGTCAATCGCATGGGACGCGAGGCGATCAAGTACTACTCGGAGCAGTGGTTTCGGTATCCGTACTCGCACGCCACGACCGTCGAAGGTCCGGTCGAAGGCATGGAGTATCCAATGCTGACCTTCACACCCAACAGTCCGACGCGCGAGGATCAGCAGTGGGTGATCGCGCACGAGTTCGGCCACGAGTGGTTTCCCATGGTGGTGGGCTCGAACGAGCGGCTGTATCCGTGGATGGACGAGGGATTCAACACGTTCATCGATCTCGCCAACGCCGCGAAGTACTTCGCCGGCACGCCGTATGGTGATACGATCGAAGTCCACCCGCTGCATTTGTACGCGGACCACGCGAAGCCGGGCAATGAGCAGCCGCTGATCGAAAAGCCCGTCGAGGTGCGCGATCTGTTTTGGGGCGGCTACCAGAAACCCGCCCTCATGATGCAGATGCTTCGCTACGAAGTACTCGGCAAAGAGCGCTTCGACGCGGCGTTCCGGGAATACATTCGCGCGTGGGCATTCAAGCATCCGACGCCATCGGACTTTTTTCGTCTCATGCGCGATCAGTCAGGCATGGAGCTCGACTGGTTCTGGCGCGATTGGGTCTTCACCACGGCGCGCCTCGATCAGGCGGTCGATTCCACGTCACGCGGGACCGATGGCGTGACGAGCGTCTATCTGCACAACCGCGGCACGATGGTGATGCCGGCCGAGGTGTTGCTGACGTTCGACGACGGCACGACGTCAACGGTCAAGCTTCCGGTCGAGATGTGGAATTTGGGCGATCGATTCGCGTATCGCGTGATGGGAACAAGACCGGTGCGGGCAGTCGAGATCGATCCAAGACACGCACTGCCGGATATCGACCGAGCGAACAACCGGTGGCCGCGTTAGGTCTGCGATCTCTGTCGTCGCGAATCTGGTGCGAACGTGTTGGGGACGGGATGAGACGGGATTTGACAGAATTGAACCCAAGAAGAATTGGGGTCAGACTCCATTTAGATCACAAAAGCGAATTGGGGCCGTTGATGCCGGCCAGCCGCGCCACTGCCCGGAACGCCAACGAATCCATGGCCGAACTCCGGCCAAGACTCAGCACTTCGAAACAGACTCCTTGATCGCTCGAACTCGCCCGGCATCGCATTCGCACCGCGCATGCACCTCGCGGACCTTGGCACGCCGGATGATGTCGCAGACGTTGTGCGCACGGACACCGCCGCCCGCGAGAATCTCGAGTCGCCCGGCGCAGTGATCGATCAAAGCGGCTAGAACCTCGGCGCCCTCCTGTGCGTTCGATGCGCCGCCAGACGTCAGCACGCGAGAGATGCCGATCGAGATGATCGCATCAGCGGCGGCGAAGATGTCCGGCGTTCGATCGAACGCCCGATGAAACGTCACGCGCTCGCCGCCGGCGATGTCGGCGAGCAATCGCGTCTGCTCGACGTCGACCCTATTCGTGTGATCGAGCACGCCGAGTACGACGCCGGCGCAGCCGGCGGCGATGGCGCTCTCCAGGTCGCGACGCATTCCATCGAGCTCGTCGCCCGAGTACACGAACGAGCCGCCGCGCGGGCGGATCATCGCGTACACGGGAATCTCGACGCGACCGAGCACCGCTTCGATCAGCGTTCGATCCGGCGTCGTCCCTCCGACCGACAAATTCGCGCAGAGCTCCAAACGGTCCGCGCCACCATCGACCGCCGCCAACGCGTCGTCGAGCGAGTCGACGGCGGCCTCGACGCGAACCGTCACCGCACGTGTCCCTTCTCGAGTATCGGATTCTGGTTGTACTCCTTCGACTTCCCCTTAGGAATGCTGAGCGTCTGCCAATCACTCGTCGCGTACATTCGCGCCAAGAGAATGACCTGACCGACATGCATCGCAGTGTGAGCGACCGACCGGCAGAGGGCTTCGTGCACCGTCAGCTCCGTGCCGCGGATCTTGACCTTCTTCTCGAGATCGGCGTCGGCGAGCTTGGCGACCTCGCGCTCGACGACGTCCCATCCTTTCTTCCATGCCTCATTGACCTGAGCGCGAGTGAACGGGCCGTCGGCGAACTCTTCGTCGCGGTTGCGCCACGGCTTTTCGCCGTCACTCGAGAGGAAATCTGTGAAGCGCGAGGCGAGATTTCCGCCGATGTGGCGCACGATCATCGCGATCGAGTTTGCTTCCGGCGCGGGGACGCGGTTGAGGGCGTCGTCGGAAACCTGAGCCATGGCCTTCTCGCCGAGTGCGCGGTAGCGATGGTATTCATCCAGGAAGTCGTTGCTGAGCATGAGCGTGCCTTGCGCCTGAGCGCTGAACGTTGGTTGGTAGCGAGCGAACAACGTATCCCTCTATCTTATCGGCTCTGTCAGGCCAACCGTAGCCGGACTTGTCGACGTTCGTCAATCCCGATCACCGCCAATGCAGTTCCACGAGCCCCCGAAATTCCCGCGCGGTTTTCGTTGTGCCAGCCGCAATGTGGGTCTCAAACCCAAGGCGAAGGATCTCGCGCTCTTCGTGAGCGAGGTCGACGCAACCGCCGCGGCCGTGTTCACGCGTAACCAGTTTCCTGGCGCACCGGTGATCCTTGGACGCGAGACTATCGTCGGCGGACGACTGCGAGCGATCGTCGCCAACAGCAAATGCAGCAACGTCGCGACCGGCGCGCAAGGAATAGAAAACGCGCGACGCATGGCCGCGGCGACCGCCGCCGAAGTCGGAGCCACGGCCGACCGCGTGCTCGTGAGCTCGACCGGCGTCATCGGCGTACAGCTCCCCATCGAGCTGATCGAGCGCGGACTCGCCGGGATGTCACGCGACCTGCAGACCAACCCGCTCGTCGGCGCCGAAGGAATCATGACGACCGACACGCATCCCAAGGCGTTGTCGGTCAACGTGGGCGACGCCACGATCACGTGGGTCGCAAAAGGCTCAGGAATGATCGAGCCGAACATGGCGACGATGCTCGCCTACATTTTCACGGACGCCGGCTTCGACAGCGCGACGCTCGACCGGATGCTGCGTGCCGCGGTACACGTGTCGTTCAACATGCTGTCCGTCGACACTGATACGAGCACGTCGGACACCTGCGCGCTGCTGGCGAACGGACTCGCCGGCCGCGTCGACGAGCGCGAGTTCGCAGCGGCATTGACTGCTGGATGCATTCGCATGTCGGAGATTCTTGCTCGCGACGGCGAAGGTGCAAAACATCTCATCCGCGCGATCGTACGCGACGCAACGAATGAGGAGGACGCTCGGCGCGTCGCCAAATCACTCGTCAACTCTCCGCTCGTGAAGACGATGGTACATGGCGCGGATCCGAACGTCGGCCGGCTGTTGATGGCGATCGGCAAGTGTTTCGACTGCCGCATCGACGCGGCGTCGACCGATGCATGGATCAACCGCAACGCTGTCGTGCGCGGCGGCCAGCGTCTCGACTTCGACGAAGCCGCAGTTCGCGCCACGCTCACCGCCGAAGTCGTCGATCTCGAGGTCTCCCTCGGACTCGGCGACGCATCGGCGACGGCGTTCGGTTGCGACTTGACCGGCGGCTACATCGACGAGAACGCGGCCTACTACTCGAGCTGATCGCGCTCGATCATCCGACCGCGGCGATGCACTCGATCTCGACACGTGCGTTGAGCGCGAGCCCCGTCGCACCGAAGGCACTGCGAGCGGGGAGATGTCGCCGGAAGTACGTCGCGTAGATCTCGTTCATCGCGGGCCACTCCCTCATGTCGGCCATGAACACCGTGCACTTGACGACGTTGTCCATCGACGAGCCGGTCTTGTGGAGCACGTCGCTGATGTTGTTGAGTGCCTGGCGTGCTTCGGCTTGAATACCGCCCGCGACGACTTTGCCCGAAGTGTCGGTGCCAATCTGTCCGGCTAAGAACAGCAAGTTGCCGACGCGTACCGCGGGCGAAAACGGGTTCTTCGGCGGGCCGTAGGGCGTCAGATACTCCACCTCGAGGTCGCCTCGCGCGTGCGCGCACGCGCTGAGCGACAACGCGGCGGCCAGAAGACAGACGATGCGTCGCATTGTCGCTCCGCGTTGGTGTGTTCTACAGCTTATAGAGTTGCCGCGCATTCTCGCCCAAGATCTTCTTCCGCTCCGCGTCCGACACATCGAGCGCGGCAAGGCTCGACTTCATCTTCGGAATGCTCCCGATCTGGTGCGGATAGTCGCTCGCGGCCAAGACGCGATCGGCGCCCGCGAAGTCGACGGCCAACCGCACGGCCTTCGGATCGAAGTTCACAGTATCGTAATAGAACTGGCGCAAATACTCGCTCGGCCGACGCTGAATGTCGGCGCGGCAATCGGGGAATGCCTCCCAACCACGATCGAGACGCTCCGCGAGATACGGAATCGCGCCGCCCAGATGACTCAACACCCATTTGATGTTCGGGTACCGCTCCGGGACGCCGGCGAACACGAGCTTCGCCGCGGCCAGCGTCGTATCCATGAGGAAACCAACGAGCGGCATGAGCCAATAGTCGGTCATGGCTTCGACGCCGACGGGATCCGTCGGATGAATATGCAAGATTGCTCCCAGCCGATTCGCTTCAGCATACAGCGGCTCGAAGCGCGGATCGGCCAGCGCGACGCCGTTCACGTTGCTGAACAGCATGGCGCCCGGCATTCCAAGTTGCGTGACTGCACGAGTCAGCTCCGCGACAGATGCGCCGGGATCACAGAGTGGCAGCGTCGCCAACGACGAGAAGCGCGGCGAGCGTTCACGAACGACCGTCGCGAACGCGTCATTCACCAATCGCGCGAAACGAACCGCGCGATCCGGCGGCTCGACGTGTGTGCCCGGCGTCGTGAACGTGATGATCTGCGTATCGACGCCTTCTTGCTCCAATATGCCCTGGCGATACTCGATGTCGCGATGACCGCGCACCGCAACGTTGTAGTCGCCCGGATAATGAAGGCACGGATTCCCCTCGGCGTCGATCGTCAGCTTGACGGCGCTGTCGCCTGCCTTGAGCGCGTCGAGATATTCGGGTGGATAGAAGTGGTTGTGAACGTCAATCAGCATGTTGGGCGGCTGGAAGTGAGGGCTTACGCGACAACCAATAGTAGACTGGCAATCCGACAGCAACAAATGCTAAACCAGTCGTGGCGTTCGTGGCGTCGGCGATGATTTGATTGATGACAATGTACGCCGAGCAGAGGATGAAGATGATCGGGACGACGGGATAACCCCAGACTCGATACGCCGGTGTGTACTCAGCGCGGCTGCGCAATCGGATGAGCCCCCACGCCATGAGCGCGAAGAAAACCCATTCCGTGTAGACGACGCGCGTGAACAGCGTCCGATAAGTTCCGGTCGCGACGAGGGTGACGGCCCAGACACCTTGCAGTAGAGTCGCGCGATGCGGCGTGTGGAAGCGCGGATGAATTGCGGCGGCCCACGAGACGAGTAGTCCGTCGCGCGCCATGGCGAGATAGGCGCGCGGTCCGGACAGGATTACACCGTTCAATGCGCCGAAGGTCGACACGGCGACGACGGCCGACATGAACGCCGCGCCGCCGGTACCCAGCACGGCGTCCGCGGCGTCGGCCGCAACGCGACTCGAGCTGGCGATCTTCCCGGGCAGCAGTACGTGAAAATATGCGGCGTTGAGCGCGATGTAGCACACGGTCACGATCATCACCCCGACGACCAACGCGCGTGGAATGGTCTTCTCAGGCTCTCGTGTTTCTTCGGCGGCATACGTCACCATGTGCCAGCCGCCAAAGGCGAATAGGCCGGCCACGACAGCGAGCGGGAATTGAGAGAATGTGAATGGGCTGTTCGTGGCGGACGGCGCGGCAGACTGTGCGAGCTGCGGAGCGGAGAGGCCATTTCGTGGACCGAGGACGAACGCCACAGCGATGATCGCCACCACAGCGCCGACCTTGAGAATCGTCAGCGTCGTCTGAACGAGACTGCCCTGGCGGACGCCGACATAGTTCACGGCCGTCAACGCCACGACGGCGATCGTCGCCAGGACGCGTTGACCGAGATCTCCGACCGGGATGAAGAAAGACATGTAACGGGCGAACACCATGGCGATTACCGCGATGATGCCCGTGTGCATTGTCCAGAACATCGCCCAGCCCCAGAGGAACGCGACCGCCGGCGAGAATGCCTCGCGGAGGAACACGTACACACCGCCCGCGTGCGGATATGCCGACGCCAGCTCCGCCGCGATCAGCGCGCCGAACAACGTGAGGATTCCGGAGACGATCCACACGCTGTAGACACCTCCGACCGTCGGCACGGCGCCCGTGATGACGGACGGTTGCACGAAGATCGACGCGCCGATGATGATCCCGACGACGAGCGCCGTTGCGTGCAGCGGGGTGATCGATCGGGAGAGCATGGGCGACAAACCTGGGCCGGGTGTTCCGGCCTAGCTAGAG
>Ga0207695_10004253_pt1 | contig 19665 bp, 15 predicted proteins | sample KBSC54metaG_FD_184354 | JGI IMG/M metagenome (GOLD analysis project Ga0207695, IMG submission 184354) | Corn rhizosphere microbial communities from Kellogg Biological Station, Michigan, USA - KBS C5-4 metaG (SPAdes) (version 2) | ecosystem: Host-associated > Plants > Roots > Rhizosphere > Soil... | reverse complement strand
TGATCGCGATTGACGGTTCAGGAAACCTTTATATCGGGGATTACCTGAACCAAGTGGTGAGAAAAGTATTGAGTACGCCTTATACGATCAGCCCGGCCTTACCGGCAGGATTGAACTTCAATACATCAACGGGTGCGATCACCGGAGCGGCAACGTCATACTCGCCATCTACCGCGTACACGATCACGGCATATAACCTGAGCGGAAGCGCTTCAACCACGCTGACACTTTCAGTAAGCTCGGCGGCAGTAACTCCCACCCAAAGTATGAACTACATCACGACGTACACGCCGAGAGTTGCAAACCTGACCCTGCAGTCGCAGGTGATTTCAGCTAGTGTGTATAAAGATCAGATAGAAACCAATATTCAGTACTTTGATGGCTTGGGAAGGCCGGTTCAAACGGTGCAGGTAAAAGGCTCACCGAACGGCAGGGATATGGTGCAACCGGTGGCCTATGATGCCTATGGAAGAGAAGCAACGAAATACCTGCCTTATGCGGCAACTGGTTTTACCAATAGCAATGGCAGCTATAAAACAGATGCACTGACCACAGGTGCAGGAGTAGACTATTTTTATGATCCGACAGGATCAGGCACCAGTGGTAACCAGCAAAGCAATGGTATAGTGGTGAACCCCAGCCCCTTTTCACAAACCGTATTCGAGGCATCGCCGCTTAACAGGGTAGTAGAACAAGGCGCTCCCGGAACACCCTGGCAACCAGTTCCTAACTCCACAACAGGACATACTGTAAAAATAGGGTATAGTACCAATAATGCAACCGCTATTACGGATACTGCTCATACTACACTTGTGGCCCAGTATAAAGTAACTATTAACAGCGACCAGAGCAGGACATTAAACAGAGCAGCAGGTACTGTTGGAAACTACCAGGCCAACCAGTTATATGTGACAACTGCCTTTAATGAAAATTGGACTGGAGGTAGATCTGGTACAGTGGAAGAATATAAAGACAAAACAGGGCATGTGATATTAAAAAGGACGTTCAATTATGTGCCTGCGGTTACAGGTCCACCAGCAGTGCCTGCCCAATTGCAGATATTGTCCACTTACTATGTATATGATGATTTGGGGAACCTGGCATTCGTGTTAAGCCCGCAGGCGAACGCAGACAATACAACGCCATCACCAACGACGTTGAACAATTTGTGTTACCAGTACCGCTACGACGAACGGAACAGGCTTACGCAGAAGCGACTTCCAGGTAAGGATTGGGAGTACACTGTTTATAACAAATTAGATCAGCCTGTTCTGATACAAGATGCGAATCTGCGGGCAAACAGCCAGTGGATGGTTACCAAATATGATGTACTGGGACGGGCAATCATGGCAGGCTTGTTAAACAGCAGTGCAACACCTGATGTGCAAAAGACCAATGTCTATACCTATAGCCAGTGGGATATACGGGATTATACCAATACCACAACAGGCTACTTGATGAACAGTTATCCGGGACCCAATACGGTACTTACCATTAACTATTATGACGATTACAGGTTTAGTAATGTAACAGGATATCCAACGAATTATACCGCGCCAAGTAATTCCAGCGCGATGACAAAGGGACTTCTTACTGGAAAGAAAACGGCGGTACTGAATACCCCGGCAGATATGCTGTGGGATGTGACTTATTATGATGGGCTAGGCAGAACTGTAAAAAGTTATGCAGAGCATTACCTGGGTGGTACAGCCAACCCGAACAATTATGATGCTGTAAATACCACTTATAGTTTCACTAATGCTCTATCAACTGCAACACGCCAGCACTTTACCACCGGGAGTACTTCGGCTCCTATGCTGACAGTAGTTAATACCTACCTGTACGACCACATGGGCAGAAAGACAAAAACCTGGGAGCAACTGACCTATAGCGGCAACCTACCGACAGGCAACACATTAGTGAGTCAGGTCGACTATAACGAGATCGGACAGATGCTGACCAAACATTTACACAGTATGGACAGCCTGAACTTTCTGCAGAATATCGCTTATGCCTACAATGAACGGGGCTGGCTGCTGAGCAGCAGCGCACCGCTGTTCGCCATGAACTTGTATTATAACACCAGTGCCGGAACCAAGGCTTGGAATGGTAACATCATGTATCAATACTGGGGCACTCCCGGCAGCCTGAATTCCCATTACGCATATGCTTATGATGCTTTGAACCGGTTGATTGCAGGCAGTTCAACAAGTAATTACAACGAATATCCAACCTACGACGTTAATGGCAATATTACGGGGTTAAACAGGGGTGTAGGGCCGACGACATATGTCAACACGGATCAGTTGGTTTACTCTTACCTTGATGTAAACAGCAACTATACCAACCAGGTGCAGAGCATTAACGAACTGAACACGACCAGTACGGTCGGCATGCTGGGAGGGCTCACTAAGTATACATATGATGGTAATGGTAATATGCTCACGCAGGCCAATACCAATACTGCGAATAATCTGCGGGATAAAACGTACACCTATAACCTGCTAAACCTGCCGAAAACAGTAACGATACAAACCAGCGCAACCACAACAGGTACGCTGACTTATACATATGATGCGGCAGGTAATAAACTGCGAAAAGCCAGTACGGTAATCAGTAACACAACAGATTACATTGATGGCATCCAGTATGATAGCAACCAAACTCCGTCATTTAATTTTATACAGACGGAAGAAGGCAAAGCGGCTTACCTCCCGACTACAGGCGGCTTTGATTATTACTATTATCTTGGAGATAATTTAGGGAACACACGCTTGACTTTCGATACAAAAACGAATATTGCATCAACTTATCAAACAGATGATTATTATCCGTTTGGGTTGGAAATACCGAGTGGCATAATACCGAACCCTAAAATTGAATATCTTTACAATAAAAAAGAGCTGCAAGAAGAGCTTGGACAATACGATTATGGCGCAAGGTTTTATGACCCTACAATTGCAAGGTGGACAACAATTGACCCACTCGCAGAGCGTAACAGAAAACGGACGCCTTATAACTATGTAAATAATAATCCTGTTCGGTTAATCGATCCAGATGGAATGGATGCAGTAGATCCAGTAGGGGCGGATGGGTTAACCAATGACCAATGGGTTCAAGCATCAATGCCAGGAAGAAATCCAAGTTTGGCAGATGCCTTTAGGGAGCAAAATAACGATCAAGAAAAGGAACAGCAGCAACAGCAATCTACTCAAGTAACAAGCAGTACTGGTCCTGGCGATGGTCCGGCTTGGTTAAAAAGGATATTAGCTTGGTTCGGTATTAGTGTAAAAGACCCTACTTCGGAAGAGGATGCGGGGCAAAGAGCTCAAAGTGCGGAAAGATTAAGTGATCTTGATACTAAGAACACAGAAATGCAGGAGCGATTGGACAGAGTCGAAGACATTCCGGTAGCGGGCGGGGCGTATGTCATCTTTAAAGGATTGTCCGAGCATAAGACTGGAATGGCGTTTGCTGGTGTGGCAAGTGGAATGTTTGACGCCTTTGGAGGCGAGCTGGTCAGTGGGGTTGGCATGGAAATTAAATCCCTTGTAAAATCTGATCCACAAATTCTCCGCTTAGCTAGACAAACGTTCAAGGGTAATGACGCATTGAGACAGGAGGCCAACAATCTATTGCAACAAGTTTCCAAGGGAATTATGAATCCTGGACGTGGCACTAGACTTATTGGGAATGGTATTTATGAGCTTCGGGGATGGAAGGAAGGGGCCAGAATATATTTTAGGAATGCAAAAAATGGAATCGAAATATTAGGATACTCTTCCAAAGAGAATCAGGCACAAGTAATTAAGGCAATTCAGAAAGTTTTTTAATCATGAAGTTCAAAGTATTATTCCCAGCAGGCTACAATGTCAATGACATATTAAACGATAATGTAGACATCAACATCGTTCTTGAAAGCGGCGAGGTCTATTTTGCGATTTTTTTAACCATTTTAAACATTCAGTATCATATGGCAAAAGATGATGCACATTATTTTTGGTCAGATGACATTCTTATTGTTAAAGATTTAAGTCAACAAACTATTAGAGAAACTATTTCTTTAACATTGGATGAAGGCATTTTAGAAAGAGCGTTTACAAAGATTGGACGTTTAGGTGAAAATGGTTTATATGATGGTGTATCATTTCAAGAAATTGTCGATATGGCTAATGGATATGAAACAGGTTTATAGCTCCTCCATTGGACGAAACTGTCTGAATGGAGAGCTGAAAGCTACTCGTGCCTTTACCGGAAAGAAATATCTATAGGAGCTAAAAGCGATATTCAGTTCCACTCCTTTTTTATTATGAAAAGATAAAAGATTGGTTAAAGAATGATTGACGATTTAGATATTAAATTTATAGTACAGACTTCATTTCGATTGATCTTAAGCAATATACTCTGAAAAACAAGCTGTTAGGAAATTAAAACTTAAAGCACTATAAGAGTTGGCATAGGGTAACTTCGACTGGAGATGTCAATCAGGAAGAGGTTAAAAGTGTACAAGTTTAGTAGCAGTGCTTTGATTTACTAATAGAGCAATTTTCTTAGGCAGTAATTTTTGGGATATTGCAATTTGTTTTAAGAAAGAATTACGATAATGCATGAAACCAGTTTTTAATTTAGGGGGTACCTAAATTTGGCTCAAGTGAAAAAGGCTGTCCACAGAAAGGACAGCCTACTTATTCAAGCAACATGCAAAATCGTTTTTCTTCGAGTCGATGAAACTTTGTATTTAAGTTGTTTCAACTCGTGATACTTATTTCTCTCTTTAATGTACTCATACGCGGCAGAGCAGCTATTAATAAACCAATCAGTTCTGACGCAGCATTCAATATCAACTCCGGTTATTTCCTTCGAGGTCAGTTTATATAATACCCGAAGAAAGCTTGTAGTAATTGAGCTAAGTAAACCCAATTCATTCACTTGCTCAATGCCGAAATGAATAGCCATGATATTATCGCTGTGATGTTCTAATCGGAGATACAGCACCGGACTGATTAGTTCATGGACTATCGTTCCGACTACCGATTTGTTCTTATCTTGCCGTTCTAACGTGTAGCGTAGCTCATCGTTTTCAATAGTCGAAAGCAGTAGCTTTGCTTTTTTGAGGATTTTGAAGTACGAATTTTTAACTGCCTCATTATATACTTCGTTGTTAGTTGTTTTAGCAATTTGTTCTTTCATTTCTGTTTGTATTTAGTTGTGAATGATTCGGGATGAAATCAGGAAGTTGATACCATAATTGGAGGATGAGTGATTGCTTGGAAAGGTCGGGAGTGTGCTTCTGCAATTCCCAACTTCGCACCGTTGAGCCATCGACATTGAGCATTGAACCCATTTGCTTGTAGTTGCAGCCCTTGCAGTGACGAAGCTGTCGAAGCTTTCCGGCAAGGGTTTCGGTTTCGTGAAGAAATGGGTAGTAGCCGAGAAAGGCAATGATCGCTGGATAGAGTCGAATCTGTGGTGCGGAATAGTTGGTTTCCCAATGGGTGACGCTGTCCTCACAGACGTTCAGTTGATCCGCCACCTCTCGCTGCAACAGTACTCTTTCAAGCCTTGCCTTGCGGATATGCTCTCCAAGCGTGTGCGGAATGGATGGATAATGGTACTTTGCAACTTTTTTCTGGTATCGGTAAAAAGGCAACGCAGGGATGTCTTTGCGGCTTTTACAATCACCCTGAAAAAGAGTGCACCTGTCCGCCGGGTGCTGTTCAAAAGTATTTGAATAAAATTTCAGGACCATTGCTTGACCGTATTGACCTGCACGTAGAAGTAACACCTGTAAACTTTTCAGAGTTATCCTCAGACCGTTTAGCTGAAAAAAGCGAAGACATCCGCGAGCGCGTAATCAAAGCCCGCGATAAACAAACCGAACGCTTCGGCAACAAACCCGAACTACATGCCAATGCGCAAATGAGCCCGCAAATGGTGAGGGATCTTTGTAAGATCGATGCGGCAGGGCAAGCCTTGTTAAAACGTGCTATGGAGAAACTGGGTCTCAGCGCACGGGCTTATGACCGCATCCTAAAGGTCTCACGCACCATTGCCGACTTGGCTGGAAGCGAAGAAATAAAGTTGGAGCATTTAGCGGAGGCTATACACTTCAGGAGTTTGGACAGAGAGGGTTGGGCCGGGTAGTTGTTGGTGACAACACGAACAACGGCGAAATTCATAAAAATGACAAATACGGAATTTTTAGACATCATAAGAAAAAACATTGATAAAAATGGCTATCATATTACGCTAGTCAATGGTGGACAAAATCCAGATTTTTCTTATTCAATAGGATTATTCGAAAGGTTCGGTTTTGAATTGATTATTGCAGGAGGATTTAAATCTATAAAGGAGAATGAATTTATATTTGAACATATATGTCAAAAGCTACAATCTGGATCTACAGTTAATTCTCAGTTTTCATTATCTGCCAACAACGTTTTCTATTTAGTTACTGTAAATTCATCTTGGTGTGAAAAATTGATGTTAGGAGTTTATGATTATTATAGTGTAGATGAAATCACGGCTTATCAAATTATTCCTATAGAAGGAACATTGGACACGCCACTAATGTCAGATGCAGTAATTTTAAATGACCCTGTTTGGAAATGGCTATACATGGATTGGAATATTGATGCGCCTAAAAACTCTCATGTAATAACTGATCTTAATGCTTTAAAAGGCAAAACAATAACTGAAGTCGCTAAATGGGAAGACCATGTATGGGAAATGTTTTCAGAGCCGGGGCCGGATGTAGAAAAAGAGGATATAAGGATAGTACCATTAGGAACAATTTTAGGAATTGACGCTACATTAGAACCAATTTTAAATTTGATTGTGGGTCAAGGTTTGTGGCGAGATAATAAAGATTCAAGTTGGCAAGATTGGTAATCTTTCCGCCCTTGTTTGTTGATAACACCCGCATAGCGAAGAGGGGGTTGGGCTGGGTAACTATTTGTAACCTTAAATATAAAGCATATGACACCAGCATTCGGACTAATTGCATGGACAACATTTTGCCTGTTACTGGCCATAGGGATAATCTTTCTTATTGTAAAATATATCAGGAAGAAATCCAGGGTTAAATAGGAAGAATGTGCAGGGCCAGTTAGTTGCCAAAAAACGGCATCCTAACCCAAAAAGTGCTATAAATCCACCGCCCTTGTTGGTGTTGTCAGGAGACTATATACGATCTAATTGGCGACTGTATTATAAACTCCGTTCCCACACCAGGTTTGCTTTTTATTTTTATAGTTCCGCCTAAAGCCTCAACTTGTGTTTTTACCATAAACAAACCCAGTCCTTTACCTGCCATGCTCGGGTCAAAACGTTTGTACATACCGAAAACATGTCGCCCATGTTTTTCCAGGTCGATGCCTTTGCCGTTGTCTTTAAAGTGAAGCTCAATTTTATCAGCAAGTTTGCGGCTTTTTACGGTGATTATTGGAGATACGCCAGGTTTGCGGTATTTAATGCTATTGGAAAGAAGATTATAAAAAATGCTGTTGATATAGCTGGGGATACAAAAAACCGACTCAACCTCATCAAAGTTATACTTGATCTGAACCTTTTCGTTTAAAAATACATCATGGATACTGGCTTTAAACGCCTCGATAATATTATCGAAATAAATAGTCTCCTGCTTCTCGTTCAGCATTTCCCGGGCCTGTAAAACCTGGTTCAGATCTTTTATCACCGTGTCGATGTTTTCAATGGATTGAACAACCCGGTCAAACACCTCCATTTTTGCTTCATTGTCGAGATCGTGATTGCGCATCATATCTGCAAGACCCAGTATGTTGGCCACAGGTGCCCGCAGGTTGTGTGAAATGATGTAGGTAAACTGTTCAAGATCCTTGTCGTGCTGAATCAGGTCGGCAGTGATTTTCTCCCTTTCTAACTCCGCATTTTTGGCTTCGGTTATTTCTTTATTAGCTAAAATGAAGCCCCGGTTTTGCCCTTCATCGTCTTTAACGTTTAACCAGCGCACGTCAAACCATTTTACCGCTCCCGTTGCATCGGTATTGCTTATCTCATAAGCGATGGTTTCGCCTTTGGAAACTTTTTCAAGCGTATTTTTTATAATTGGCCAACGCTCTGCTGAAAAGTAATCCCTTACCGAATTGCCCGTAATGAGTGTCTGATCATTTTGTTCCTGTGAGTATTTTTGAGCCAGGTAATTGAAGGACATGATAACGAAGTCAACATTGAACAGCACATACGCCGTATCTGTATTTTCGAAGATTGCACGGAGATTTGCTTCCCGCAAGTCGTTGCCTTCAGACAATAGCTGCTGGTTTATATCCTGTTCACTCATGGCTTCGGCATCGGTTTAAAATGCTATGACAGCAAGCTTATAATTAAAATTTGAAGGCAGGACAGACAATATTATAGCACTCAATTAAAGAATAGTAAATTTAAGGGGTACTAAGGTATTTATCGTTTGATTAATTAGTGTTAAATATACATATTCGATCAATTTTTAAAAAAACTAAAACATTTGTACCCTGTTTTGGTATAAATAGATTAAAGATTAACCCCAGGTATGGACAAAACCTCTACAAAAAAGATCGCCATTTTTGATGACGATGAGGATATACTTTCGATTTGCAGTTATGTTTTAGAGGAACAAGGCTGGGAGGTACATGCTTTCACGGATTGCAATCACGTGGCGGAGAAAGTTTCGGCGATACACCCTGACGTGATCCTGATGGATAACTGGATACCTGATGCGGGAGGAATTGTTGCCACACAAACTTTAAAAAACGACGAACAATTAAAAAACATCCCTGTTATATATTTTTCGGCAAACAGCGATATCCAACTGCTTGCTAGTAATGCCGGAGCGGAAAGTTATTTAGCTAAACCTTTTGACCTGCAACAACTGGAACAGGTTATAAACAGTGTATTAGTGAATAATAATTAGTAATTATTATAAATTTGGTGAAGGTAAAAGGCCGATGTAAAAATTTACGCCGGCCTTTTGCATTATATAAAAACTCAAGTATTATTCTGCCGAAGCACTTGGTCCACCGCCCGGAGGGCCTCCCATGCCGTCGCCCCTGTTTCCTCTTCTGAATTGCCTGTCAGGGTTCTGAGTCGGTGTTTTACCAGCAAATTTTTGCAAACGGAGCGTGAAGGTTGCGAGGTAGTAACGCGATAACCTGTTGACATGCGTTTCGGTGAATGAGCTTGGTGTCGAGCTTGATGAAAAGCCTGTGTTTTGATTAAACAGGTCGAAGGCAGATAAGCGTATGGTGGCGCGGTGATCCTTTAAGAACCTGCGCTCCACGTACATGTTCAATATATTAGGATTAGTTACCTTTCCGAGGCTTGTGCTGTAACCATAGTTTATTGCTTTGCCGTAATCGTAGCTTACGGTCCAGTCTTTGAAGTAGTTTTTGCCGTTAACGCCGATATTCCAGGTGCGGGTATATTGATTATTGTTCAAAGGACTTTTTACGGAGTTGTCTGTGCGGTTGATGGCGTAGTTGGTCAACAACTGGGCATCAACAATATCGGTAAAGTCGACCCTGAAACGTAAACCAGGGGTCATTTGCAGGTTTTTGGCAACGTTTTTATTGGCGGTGGAATCTCCATTGGCAGCTACGTTGGTAAGGTAGCTTATACCATTTGAATAATTCACTGTACCGGTAAACATCAATGTAAACTTGCGGTTATCCCACGGTTTGGCATAAGTGAAATTACCACTGATATTGTAGTAACCATCCGCATTCAGATATTGAGTGAGGATGGAGTTTTTGTTAGAATAGGTAATAGTATTCGTGACTATCTGGTTATCGATCTTCTGGAATGAAACATTGGCAAAAAGGATGTTTCCTGTTGCAAAACTGAATTGATTATAACGGAGAGAGAAATTGTTGGTAAACTGTGGCTTCAGGAATGGGTTACCTTGTACCGGGTATAAAGCATTTGACACATCGGTAATGGGTTGCAGCTGCGTAAAGCTCGGTTGACTGCTCGACCCGTTGTAATTCAGACTAAATGCCTGGCTGCGGGAAAAATTATAGATATACCGCGCAGTTGGTATCCAATTAAAGGTGTTTACATGGGTTGATAACCCTGTGAGCGGCGAGTACCCATCCAATACAGCGGGTTGTACACCCAGCCCCAATGTATAATTATATTTTTTCTCAATAAAACGATAATTCAGACCAAATCGATTGGTTGTGAAGTTGTAGTTATATTGTGTACTCCTAAGGGTATCTGGGATACTTGGAAAATCAGTGGTAACTACCGAAGAGTCGGCTAATTTACTATTGGTTGTATGCGAATGGCTGAGGGCATAATTAAACTCCAGGTAATCCCTTTTGCCTATGGGCTCCAAATAGGATAATGTGGTTCCCAAAGTGGTCGTACGGCTATCGGTATGTAGCACCAGGTTAACTGGCCCTATCGGGGTACTATTATCAGCATAATCGTTTACAACATGCTGATACTGGGTATTTGGCGATGAGTTGATATTTACGTTGATGCTCAGGTTACGGCCCTTACGATGAAAACGGTGATTAAATAACGCTGTTATTCCGTATGAAGGTGCATTTGAAGTGCCTGATGTATACGAGTTAAAAACCGAATTCTGTATCGGGTGGTCCGGATATTGCAGGTTGTTAATTTCCTGGTCAGTTGAGCGTGTGGTAGCATAAGTAAAAGTCGGCGTAATTTTCAGATAGTTTACTGTGTCTGGCTTATATTCCATGTTCCATGTAAAACGCTCGTTAAAGTTTTTGTCCAACTCGTTAGATTGCTGATTATTGGTACTCGGGTTTACCGGGTTTGTATTTTGCTGAAAGTTAGTACTGGTAGTAGATACGGTATTGTCTGACACGCTATAGCTACCATAAACCGACAGTTTTTTTCCCCATTGATCGCGGAAATTAGCGCCTATTGAATGGGCGTCGGTAATACCATTTTGCGTGGTGATCAGGCTGCCGGAGTTTTGTGCGCCCCGGGCCGCATTTCCGCGACCGCCGCCACCTCCTCCGCCGAATCCACCACCACCTGCTCCGCCCCCGGTATTGGAGTTGAATGAGAAGGTGTTAACGTTGGTATTGTTGAGGCTTCCTAATAGGGCCATTTGCTGGTCGCCATTAAAACGGAATGCATTTAAGTTGAAAAGATAGCGGTTATCATCTGGCAGGCCCTGGCTTTTAGGTAACGCATCTTCACCGTCACCAGCTGTAGCCTGTCCAAAGTATCCGTAATTTTTGTCTTTCCGGATAGTAATGTTCATGATCTTATCTGGTTCGCCTGTCTTTACACCGGTCAGGTTTGCCTGGTCACCATAATCATCAATCATCTGTATGTTTTCTACCACATCGGCAGGCAGGTTCTTTGTAGCGCTTTGCACATCGCCGCCCATAAAATCCTTGCCATTAATTCTAACTTTGGTCACCTGTTTCCCCTGGGTCGTGATATTACCGTTGACATCCACATCAACACCAGGCAGCTTTTTTATCAGGTCCTCAACCGGTGCATTTTCACGCACTTTGTAGGCGCTTGCTTTATACTCAACAGTGTCTTCTTTTAGTAAAACGGGGTTAACGCCAACAATGGTTACCCCTTGCAGCGTATTGGTCTCAGATTTCAATATGATCGTGCCCAAAGTAGCAGGCTTTGTATCGGCATCTAATCCAAAATGCTTTTTGATGCTTTGATAGCCGATTGATGATACTGTGAGTGTAAGTTTAGAGCCATTGACCGCGGGAAACACAAATTTTCCATTAGGGTCGGTGATTGTTACGGTACTGTCGCCTTTGTCTGATATTAGTTTGACGTTGGCTCCCGGTACACCGAGTTTGGTAGAGTCTGTTACTGTGCCATGAACTTCCCTCCCGGTTTGTGCATGGGCATAAATCGTAGCTAGTAAGGAAAAGGTAAATATTAGTAATAAGGGTTTCATAACTTTTCGTTGAAAAATGCTGTCAAAGTCATAAAGACAATAACAAAACGCAAAGGTTCAACTTAAAAATATCAAATGCCTTAAAATCATATCATTGTTACATTGTAAAACAAAAAACCCTCTGATTTTATAAATCAGAGGGCTAACTTATTTGAACTGTTAATTATTAATTTCTAAGATGTAGAGCAGAGGCAACCTGGTTGTAATTGTTGAAATTCAGGTGCGGGTTGGCTGTACTTAGCTGAGTAAGCGAATTACCCGGTATTACCACAACCTTAATATAGATGCCACTTTGATTTGAGGTAGCTATTAGACTTATCGATCCTACACTGTAGCTTAGCATGCTGATTGTACCTCCCTGAAAAGGCAGCGGATACCATGGGCCGTTTGCACTAGTGCTTATGTAAACCACTACCATGCCTTGGTCAACAATCTGTTGTGTTATGGCAGGTACGTTGAACGTTGTTCCAACTATTGAAATCGATTTGTTGCTGAATAAGAACGCATTTACATCTGCATTTCCGGTCGCACCTGTTACTCCCGTTGCGCCAGTAGCACCAGTTGATCCGGTAGAACCAGCAGCACCTGTTGCGCCAGTTGCACCATTGGCACCTGTTGATCCGGTAGCGCCGTTGGCACCTGTTGATCCAGTAGCACCGTTAGCACCAGTTGATCCGGTAGCGCCTTTAGTTCCGGTAGCACCAGCAGCACCTGTTGATCCTGTTGCACCAGTAGCGCCATTAGTTCCGTTTGATCCGGTAGCGCCCGTTGCGCCGTTAGATCCGTTTGAACCAGTAGCGCCAGTAGCACCTGTTGTACCGTTAGTACCATTGGTTCCGTTAGTTCCATTTGAACCTGTTGCACCGGTAACTCCTGTTGCACCAGTAGCGCCCTGAGGGCCTCCGGCTGGACCTTGTGGTCCCTGTGGTCCGGTTGCTCCTATGTCGCCTTGTGCGCCTGTAGTACCTGTTGCGCCAGTAGCGCCCGAAGGGCCGGGTGTTTTGTCTTTTTTACAACCATTAATACTAATAAAACATACTAGTAATATTAATGGCAATATGTGTCTAATTCGTCTCATATAGGGTAACTTAAATAAATTAATTAAAGCTTTCTACGCGAACTGTTTCAATAAGTTACATTTCATTTTGAGAAAAAATTATAGCCAAATTTTTCGCTGTGGCTAAGTATAATTTGGAGCCGGCTTTGAGAAACAATTTGATCCATGATTAAAACAAGGGAAAACGTTTTGCGTTAGAAATGAAAAGGTTACCTATGAAAAAAATTGCATCCTCGCTTCACACCCGGATCCATCAATGGATTGATGCTTTTGGGTTTAGGTTAAATTCTTCCAGATCAAACAAAAGAAAAAGCATTATTACCCGTCACTACTTTTTCCAGACCTTCAATTTTTTTGAGAAGATCGATACCAAACATCCTGGAAAGGTTGAGTTTTTGTGTTTTGATACTTATGGCGAATCCATAAAGGTGAAATCGTTGCTTGATCTGCAAAGTGCCTTCTTTGAAAATATTAGCCAGTTAAAGTAGAATCAGATCCGGCGTCTGAGTGTGAGGATGACTCTGTCAAACCGATGGTCGTGGTATACTTCGATCAAAAGGTTGCGGTCGTTTTTTGATTTCAAGAGATTATCTATTTCTTCAAGGGACATATCGCCTACCGGTTTGAAATTGATAGAAGTGATCTCATCGTCTTTCTCAAGGCCAACCTCATCGGCTGCCGATCCGGGTTCAACCCTGCTTATAACAAGGTGTTTAAAGCCTTCGCCTGCAGCATAATATTCTATGCCGCTCATATCATGTTCAAAAACATTGCCGAACGTTGCGTTCGGTTTTAAATAAATAACATTATCGGGATAGTCAAATACCACTGTGAATCTTTTTAAGATACCTACGCCAAGGTTTCCGTCCCTCGGGACAGATAAACTCTTCATTGTTGCCTCGTCATAATCATTCGGAAAGGATGCTATTACCTTCTTAAGCCGGTATTTGCCCAAATCTATTTCATCTATCCGGCTTAAAAACCCGGAAATTGGCCCCGCGAGCCCTACGCCCAGGTTGGCGATAATGAATTTTTGCGGCAAGCCATTCTTTTTGATCATGTTCTCGAGCGAGACCGGGTGACCGGCCCCCAGGTCAATCACAAGCTTGCTCATTTGCTCTTTGCCATTAGAAAGTATAACCTTTGCCTGTACGTATGGCTTATGATACTCTACGGTTATCGGTAATTTCTCGCCCGTCCTGAATTTTCGAACCTCCTTTGGCTTGTAAACGGTTATTGTGCTATCAACAAAACTCAGTTTTACGGCCAGGTTGCTAAAAAACTCATAACCCAATAATCCAGAAATGGGTATTCCCACAAAATTCGACAGGTTAAAATGATCCGTTTTGAGTATTGCCGCCGCAACGTCGTAACTGGTCAGATCGGGAATGTCTATTTTCAATGGCGGAGTTACATATGCCTCAAAAGCATCGCCTTCACCAAGTCCGGCCATTTTGATGGTCCGTTTATTCTCAAGATTGATGGAGTCGACTAATTTAGGTTCAGTGATCACCATAAGCCCGACGCCGGTGTCCAGGATAAAATTAAATGGCCCCCTGCCATTTATTTTTAATTTTATCACCACCAGGTTCCTGATTAGTTTAAAGGGGATCCGCACCGATTTATAGCCATTGTCAATATCAAAATATTGGGCCCTGGCCGACGTATGACATAAGCACAGTAAACAAATCAAACCCAAAACAGGCAGAAGCTTGGTCTTATGAAGTAGTTTAAGTAACAATTTGTTTATAATTGGATTAATAAATTTACGATAAAAGTTTAGTTACCTAAAATTATATGATGCGAAGAGGCCTGATAATGTTACTAATAGCAACAATATTTTTGTTGATAAATGCCGATGCCAATGCCGGCAAGATCAGGAAGCGAAAAATCAGGAAGCTTTTTAAGCACTCAGTAATAGTAAAAGATCATTTTACAGGCTTTGCGTTATATGACATGGATGCCGGGAAGATGATCTATGAACTTAACTCGGATAAATATTTTACCCCCGCATCCAACACCAAGCTTTTCACATTTTATACTTGTCTGAAAATGCTGGGCGATTCTATACCTGCTTTAAAATATATCACGCATAATGATTCGCTGATATTCTGGGGGACCGGTGATCCGGCTTTTCTCCAAACTGATCTGAAAGGAACAAAAGGATTTGATCTTTTAAAAAATTCGGATAAGAAGCTCTTTTTTTCATCGGGTCAATATCAAAATCAATTTTTCGGCTCCGGATGGGCATGGGATGATTACAACGATTATTACCAGGCCGAAATAACAGAACTACCCATCGAAGACAACGTGGCCGTACTGTCGGCAGATAGCAGCGGACAACTGAAGATCAGGCCATCTTATCTTACCCGATATTTAAAGTGCGACAGTAATTATAAACCGGCAGCATTCAAAGTTCAGCGAGATTTTTTGACGAATAGTTTTATGTATCCTGCTATGAAGGCACCGGCAGGTTATCGCAAAGAAATCCCCTGGAAAACAAGTACCGCCCTTACCCTGGCCCTGTTGCAGGATACACTAAAAAAGGAAATACGCGAAGTACATCTTCCTTTAGCAGACAGCGCCAAAACCATCTATGACGCCAATGCCGATAGCGTTTATAAGCGTATGCTGCAACCAAGCGATAATTTCATCGCCGAGCAACTATTGCTTGTTTGCTCATCAACCAAATTCAGGATAATGAATGCTGACTCGGTGATCGCTTATTCAAAGGCTCATTATCTGAACGATTTACCCGACGTGCCTCAATGGGTGGATGGTTCAGGGCTTTCGAGGTTTAACCTGTTTACGCCGAGAAGCATAATTACATTGTTATGTAAGATATCAGACCAAATGAAAAACGATAGCTTACTCCATAGCCTGATGCCAATCGGTGGCGTTGCCGGAACTATACGAAAAGCATATAAAACGGATAACGGCGTACCATTTGTATGGGCAAAGACGGGATCGCTATCCAATAACCATAATCAAAGCGGCTACCTGGTGACAAGGAAGGGCAAGCGGCTGGCTTTCTCGTTTATGAACAACAACTTTACCCGTCCGACCGGAGAAATACGTGACGAGATGGTCCGAATCATCACCTATATACACGATAATTATTGATTGACAGGTTTCTTTGCTTCTTTTAGATTTCCCTGCAATTGAGGGTTTTGCGGAGGCAGGTCATCTACTTCGTGCTCTACTTCGGTTTGAAGTACATGCACCGCATACTCTGCTGGCTCTATCCTGCTTCCGGAGGCTTCTGCGTATACCTGTGTAAACTCGGCTCCAATGTATAGAATCGTGGATGTGTAATATATCCAAACTAAAATAACGATGATTGAACCGGCCGCACCGTACGCCGAGCCCTGCGCGGTATATTGTATGTATAAGCCGATAAGGTACTGGCCAAGCATAAACAGCAAGGCGGTAAAAATAGCGCCCGAGCGGACATCCTTCCATTTGATCTTTACATCGGGCAGAAATTTAAATATGATAGCAAATAATGATGAAATTACTAATAGGGTAACAGCCAGGTTGATCAGGTCGAAAATGGTTACCGTTAGGTAAGGTAAAAAATGCTCCAAACGATTACTGAGCGCCTTTACCACCAGGTTAACGATAAGACTCACCAGCAGCAAAAACCCCAGACCTATGATCAGCGAAAATGAGAGGAACCGGTTTTGCAGCCATTTCAGCCAGCCTTTTTTGGGTTTTGATTTTACTCTCCAGATAATATTGAGCGAGTCTTGTATCTCGACAAACATGCTGCTGGCGCCCAGTAATAGAATGATAATGCCCGATAACAATGCTATACCTGTTTTGCCGGAAAGCGCCAGGTTTTTGACGATCTCTTGTAGTTGGTGAGTAGCCTCCTGCCCTATAAATTGCGACATCTGGGCATATAAAGCATCATTAAAAGAATAATGGCGCAACACCAGGCTTGATATCGAAATGACCAATATGATAAGCGGAGCGATGGAAAAAACAGTATAATAAGCGAGTGAAGCGCTTAGTTTAAGGCCATTATCGTTTATAAAACCCATAAAGGTTGCTACAATAACTTTCCATAACGTTTTAAGATATCGCTTGCTTAAAATTCTCATCAGTGTGAAACGTCTTTTACTATTCATGGTTTGTACCACGATAATAAGCCAATTTTAAGCTTTTTTGTTTAGAAAAATATTGGAAGCAGCTTAAATGTTAAGCAATTAGACAAACAGGCCTGAAAATTATCAGGGAGATTGAACCTCGATTTAGGCAGGAGTGTTTTAGATGTGAAAAGATTTGATTTTGTTAGTAATATTTTTGTTTCAAATCCTTGACATTATCATTCTAAAACTCATAATTTTATAACCATAAGATTACTCAATTCCAAAACGTGATTTCTAGGAATGATCCGGCGTTGGGGTTTGATATCAAAACTTTTAATTGTAAAATTTTTTTTGGGGAAAGCCGTTCAGTCGCAAGACCGAACGGCTTTTATCATTTAGTGTGCATCCGTTGGTACGTTTACTTTACCCTTTTTAAACGGCTGCAAGTATATCAGCGGAATTGAGAACAGCATGATGAGCCCTGATATCAGGTAGGCATCATTGTAAGTTAATAACAATGATTGCCTTACAACCGCACCTTCAATAGCCCTGTAAGCCATTTGTGTTGCATCTATAGCCGATTTACCCTTGGCCATAAATGCTTGCTCCATCATGTGCATACGCTGTAAAAATGCATTGTTATATGGGTTAATGTTAGTCAGCAAATTGCTTCTATGTACACCCTGGCGAATGTGAATGATGGTAGTAAGAGCCGCTATACCAAATGAACCGCCCAGTTGGCGCATCATGTTGTTCAACCCCGTTCCCTGTCCCATTTCGGGCCCTTTCAGGTCTGCTATAGCCAGCGTGGTTAATGGTACGAACAATAAGGCCATACCAACACCCCTGATCAGCAGTGGTATCAATACATTCATCTCGCCGGTTTCTAAAGTTGAACCGCTAAGCATGAAAGTAAATACGAAGAACAGGAACATGCCCGCTGTGGCCATAAATTGAGCCGGTATGCCTTTGTTCAGCATCTTGCCAATAAACGGCATCATCACAATGGTACATAAACCACCCGGGAATAATAATTCACCAGTTTGCTGCGCCGTGAACCCAAGCAGGTTCTGACAAAATACCGGGAACACGAATACTGAACCATACAACCCGAAGCCCAATATAAATGAGGTGAACATACCCACAGCAAAGCTACGGTGCCGCATAATACCGAAGTTTACTATCGGAAACTCGTAGGTGGTCTCGCGCCATATAAATAAAATAGTACCTAAAATAGCGGTTATGGTAAGCACCAATATGTAGGTTTTTGCAAACCAGTCTTCAGACTCACCTTTTTCCAATATTACCTGCAAGCTGCCCACGGCAATTGCCAGTAAGAGTATTCCCCACCAATCAATGGGCTTTCCTTTCGCATCCTTGGGTGTTTTATTGATGAATGTATAAGCACAGAACGCGGCAACGGCTCCCACCGGGATATTCACGTAAAATATCCATTGCCATGTATAGTGGTCAGTAATAAAACCACCGATAGTTGGTCCTACAGTCGGTCCTACTACCGCACCTAATCCGAATAATGCAGTAGCCGTCCCAATCTGTTCACGTGGCCAGGTTTCCACCAAAATGGCTTGTGAGGTTGATATCAACCCACCACCGGCAACACCCTGTATGATACGGAATAAAACTAACTCGTTTAAACTATGTGCATTACCGCAAAGGAACGAGGTAATGGTAAATAATATAATAGAGCCTATGAAATAGCTCTTACGGCCAAAGAAACTGCCCAGCCACCCGGACATGGGTAGTATTATTACGTTGGCCACCGCATATCCCGTAACTACCCAGGCAACGTTTTCCAGCGTTGCACCAAGGTTACCTTGTATTTGCGGAAGGGCCACGTTCACTATCGTGGTATCTATCAGCTCCAAAAGTGAGGCTGTAATTACCGTAATAGTAATGATCCATTTTTTAAAACCGGTTTCGGCCATGGTATTTAGTCTTTATAGATAACAGAAACATTTACACTCATACCCGGACGCAGCTTTGCCATTGTTTCTTTATCAGCATTGATCTTGATCTTTACAGGTATGCGCTGTACAACTTTAACGAAGTTACCGGTAGCATTATCCGGAGGTAACAATGAGAACTTAGCGCCGGTAGCAGGTGAGAAATTGTACACCTCGCCATGCAATTCTACATCAGGGAAGGCATCTACTTCGATGTTTACCTTCTGACCGTTCTTCATGTTGGTCAGCTGTGTTTCCTTAAAGTTGGCAGTAATGTATAAGCTGTTATCATTTACGATATTGAATAAAGTTTGTCCGGCCTGTACCAACTGGCCCAACTGGATATTCTTTTTAGAAGTAATACCTGCTGATGGGGCATTAATAGTGGTGTATGACAATTGCAGTTTTGCATAGTCAACATCAGCCTGACGCTGGGTAACACCAACGTTGGTTACAGTTAATTGATTGCGGCTGGTACCAACCTGCTCTAATGCAGCTTTATATTGATCCTGCGCAGCACGGTAAGTAGCAGCAGCTACATCGCGGTCTGATTTTGCCTGGTCAAATTGTTGTTGGGTGATTGATCCGTCCTTTACAAGATTAGCATAACGTGCGTAATCCTTGTTA
>Ga0207695_10004248_pt1 | contig 19681 bp, 20 predicted proteins | sample KBSC54metaG_FD_184354 | JGI IMG/M metagenome (GOLD analysis project Ga0207695, IMG submission 184354) | Corn rhizosphere microbial communities from Kellogg Biological Station, Michigan, USA - KBS C5-4 metaG (SPAdes) (version 2) | ecosystem: Host-associated > Plants > Roots > Rhizosphere > Soil... | reverse complement strand
ATGGATGCGCCGGGCGAACTCGAGCCGCACGCCCGCTTCATGGCTGCGCTGGAGGCCGCCGGGCGGCTGGACCGGGTCGTGGAAGGGCTGCCCGACCCGGCGGTGATCGCCGAGCGCGCCCAGGCCGGCCGCGGCCTCACCCGGCCGGAGCTCGCCGTGCTGCTGGCCTACGGCAAGCTCGAGCTGAAGCGCGAGCTGGTGGAGAGCGCGCTGCCGGACGATCCCTTCTACGAGGGCGTGCTGGAGACCTATTTCCCGCCGCCGCTCCGCCGCTACCGCGAGGCCATCCGCCGTCACCGGCTGCGCCGCGAGATCATCGCCACGGTGGTGGCCAACGATGTCGTGAACCGCTGCGGCCCCTCTTTCCCGAGCCGGCTGATGGCGGCGGCGGACTGCGATGTCCGAGCCTTCGCCGCCGGCTACGAGGCGGCCAAGGCGATGCTGGAGTTCGAGGATCTCTGGGCCCAGGTGAACGCGCTCGACGGCAAGATCCCCGCCGCCGGCCAGATGGCGCTCTACCGAAGGCTCTCGGCGGCGCTGCGCGGCGCGACCTTCTGGCTCGCCCGACGCGCCACGCGCGAGCTCGTGGACGTCCGCCAGCTCACCAGGCGCTACGCCCCCGGCTTCCGCCGGCTGAGGGAGTTGATGCCCGGCGTCGCCTCGACCGTGGAGCAGGCGGCGGTTGCTGAGCGCACCCGCCAGCTCACCTCGGCCGGCGCGCCGGAGGGGTTGGCGCAGGCCGCGGCGATCCTGCAGGCGCTGTCCACCGCCGCCGACCTCGTCGACCTCGCACAGGCCTCCAGCTGGCCCCTGCCCAACGTCGCGCGGCTATACCACCAGGCGGGCGCGGCCTTCGCCTTCGACCGGCTGCGAGCGGCCGCCGCAGGCTATTCGGTGGGCGACGCCTTCGAGCGGACGGCGTTGCGCCGGCTCTTGGAGGACCTGCTCGCCGAGCAGGCCGACCTCACCCGGGCGATCATGGAATTCGCAGGCTCCGCCCAGGCCGGCGAGGACGCCGCCCGCGCCAGGGACGCGGTGACCTCCTGGGCGGCGCTCAGGCGGGACAAGGCGGAGGCGGCGCGCCGCACGGTCGAGGAGATCGACCAGGCCGGCGGCGCCTGGACCTTCGCCAAGCTCACCATCGCCAACGCCGCCCTGCGCGAGCTCGCCGAAGACCGGCGGCGGCGGAAGCGGTGACTCCCTCCCCTCATGGGGAGGGACAGACCGCGAACTTCCCAACCTGCTCTCGCTGCGCTCGAGCGTTAAGGGAGGCACGTCAGTGCCGAAACACCCGCACGCCGGTGAACACCATCGCCAGGCCGCGCGCGTCGGCGGCTTCGATGACCTCCTTGTCGCGCACCGAACCGCCCGGCTGGATCACCGCCGTGCAGCCGGCGTCGGCCGCCTGGATCAGGCCGTCGGCGAACGGGAAGAAGGCTTCCGAGGCGCAGGCGGAGCCCTTGAGGTCCAGGCCGAAGTCGGCCGCGCGCAGGGCGGCGATGCGGGCGGAATCCTTGCGGTTCATCTGGCCGGCGCCGATCCCCAGCGTCTGGCCGGACTTGGCGTAGACGATGGCGTTCGACTTCACGTGCTTGGCGACGGTGAAGGCGAACAGCATGTCGCGCACCTCGGCCTCGGTGGGCGCGCGCTTCGTCACCACCTGGAGGTCGGCGGGCGTGAGGCGCGCGTCGTCGCGACCCTGGACCAGGAAGCCGCCGGACACCGACTTGAAGGTCAGGCCCTTTGCGAGGGGGTCCGGCAGGCCGCCGGTGGCCAGCAGGCGGACGTTCTTCTTCTTGGCGAAGAGCTTGGCCACGTCGGGCGCGATCTCTGGGGCGATCACCACCTCGGTGAGCAGGTCGAGGATCTTCGCGGCGGTCGCCGCATCCAGGGCGGTGTTGAGCGCGATGATGCCGCCGAAGGCGCTCACCGGATCGCAGGCCAGCGCGCGCTCGTAGGCCTCCAGCACGGTCTTGCCGGTCGCCACGCCGCAAGGATTGGCGTGCTTGATGATCGCGCAGGCCGGCCCGCTCCGGGGATCGAACTCGGCGACCAGCTCGAACGCGGCGTCGGTGTCGTTGATGTTGTTGTAGGAGAGCTCCTTGCCCTGCAGCTGCCTCGCCGAGGCGACGCCGGGCGGCGGATTGGGCAGGCGGTAGAAGGCGGCCTGCTGGTGCGGGTTTTCCCCGTAGCGCATGGTCTGGACGAGATCGCCGGCGATCGAGAACCGCCGCGGCGCCCGCTCGCCCAGCTCCCACGCGAGCCAGGACGAGATCGAGGAATCGTAGGCCGCCGTCCGGGCGTAGGCGCGCTGCGCGAGCTTGCGCCTCAGATCGAGCGAGGTGGCGCCGTCCGCCTCGAGCGCGGCCAGCACCTCCTGCAGGTCGGCGAGCTCGGTGCAGACCGCCACATAGCCGTGGTTCTTCGCCGCCGAGCGGATCATCGCCGGGCCGCCGATGTCGATGTTCTCGATGCTGGTGGCGAATTCGGCGCCGGAGGCCACCGTCTGCTCGAACGGATAGAGGTTGACGTAGACGAGGTCGATCGCGCCGATCCCGTGCCCCTCCATCGCCTTCCTGTGCTCGGGGGCGTCGCGCACGCCCAGCAGTGCGCCGTGCACCGCCGGATGCAGCGTCTTCACCCGTCCGTCCATCATCTCCGGGAAGCCGGTGAGCTCGGCGACGTCCTTCACCGGGACGCCGGCCTCTGCGATCGCCTTGCGCGTACCTCCGGTCGAGACCAGCTCCACGCCTATGCGGGCGAGCGCCTTGGCGGCCTCGATCAGGCCGGTCTTGTCGGAGACCGAGAGCAGCGCGCGCTTGATGGGGACGCGGTCGGGGGCGGCGGGGAAATCGGGGGCGGCAGGCACGGCATCCTCCTCGTGGTTGCAAGGAAATGCCCAGGCGAGCGGCGGACAGAGCCCGCGCTCCCCGGTGGTCGCCCACCTCAATCGCCAGTCACGCGGTGCGCCCGCGGATTAGGCCCGCCGCTCCTTCAGGTCAATCAGGTCGGCGCGCAGTGCGGCGATGTTGGCCGCGTAGCGGCTCGGACCGCCGCGGAACACCGCCGTCCCCGCGACCAGCGCGGTCGCTCCGGCGGCGATGCACTTGGGCGCGGTCTCGGCCGTCACCCCGCCGTCCACCTCCAGGACGATGTCGCGGCCCGTCGCGTCGATCATCGCGCGCAGGCGCTCGATCTTCTTCAGCTGCGAGCTCATGAAGCTCTGGCCGCCGAACCCGGGATTGACGCTCATCACCAGAACGAGGTCGATCTGGTCCATCAGGTGCGCGATCAGCTCCGGCGGCGTGGCGGGATTGAAGACGACGCCCGCCTTGGCGCCCAGCTCGCGAATGCGCTGCAGGGTGCGCGACAGGTGCGGCCCGGCCTCCGGATGGACGCTCAGGATATCGGCCCCCGCATTGCGGAATGCCTCCAGGTAGGGATCGGCGGGCGCGATCATCAGGTGCACGTCGAAGGGGATCTTCACGTGCGGGCGGAGCGCCTTCACGACGTCCGGGCCGATGGTGATGTTGGGCACGAAATGGCCGTCCATCACGTCGACGTGCAGCCAGTCGGCCCCGGCCGCCTCCACCGCGCGGGCCTCCTCGCCGAGCTTGGCGAAGTCCGCCGCCAGGATCGAGGGCGCGATGATGGTCTTTCGAGCCATGGCGCGGCTTTAACGGGCGCACCCAAGGCTGTCATCCCGGTTTCGACGGAAGGGAGAAGACCGGGATCCCTATTCGCCTGATGGCGCAGGACAGGCGCCGGGATGACAAGGAGGAGTTAGGCGCCGCGCCGGAAGCGGGCGACGTAGAAGCCGTCGGTCCCGCCGGGGCGATGGTGCGGCAGGATGCGGAGCGTCCCATCGGCCCTGAGGCTGGCCTCGGGCGCGCCGCCTTCGCCAGGCGCGATCGGATCGAGGCGAAACGCCGGGGCGCGGGTGAGGAACGCCGCGGCCTGCGCCTCGCCTTCCTCCGGCTCCAGCGAGCAGACGCAGTAGACGAGACGGCCGCCGGGCTTCACCCGCCGCGCCGCCGCCTCGAGCAGCCGCGCCTGGACCTGCGCCAGCTTCGGAACATCGGATGGCCTCGCGACCCACAGCACGTCGGGGTGGCGGCGGAAGGTGCCGGTCGCCGAGCAGGGCGAGTCCAGCAGCACGGCCTCGAAGCTGCGGCTATCCGGCCAGGCTTGGGCTTCGGCCGCCACCACCTCGGCGGCGAGGCCGGTCCGCGCCAGGTTCTCGCTCACCCGCCGCAGCCGCGCCGCGGAGCGGTCGAGCGCCGTCACCTGCGCGCCGGCGGCGGCGAGCTGCAGGGTCTTGCCGCCGGGCGCGGCGCAGAGGTCGAGCGCGGTTTCGCCCGGACGGACGCCCAGCGCGCGCGCCGGGACCGCGGCCGAGGCGTCCTGCACCCACCAGCGCCCCTCGGCGAAGCCCGGCCAGCCGGTGACGTCGCCGCTCATCGCCGTGCGGAACGTCCCGCCCGGCAGGCGCTCCCCCGCGAGCCCTTCCGGCGCGGCGTCCGGCTTCAGAGTCAGATCGGTCGGCGGCTCCTCGGCGATCAAGGCGGCGATGGCGCGCGCATCGTCGGCGCCGTAGGCCGCGCGCCACCGCGCGTAGAGCCAGTCGGGCGCGAGGCGGTCGGGATCGGCGAGATCGGGCGGCTCGCGCGTCAGGCCCCGCAGGACGGCGTTGACCAGGCCGCGAAGGGCCTTGGGCGCCAGCTCCACGGTCGCGCCCACCGCAGCGTGGGCCGGCGTCTCGAGCACGAAGAGTTGCGCCACGCCCAGCCGGAGCGCCTGCAGGGTCTGATCCGGCGGCGGCGACCGGAGCCGGGCCGAAAGCGCCGCGTCGATGGGGCCCAGATGGCGCAAGGTCGCCATGGCCAGGGCGCGGGCGAAGGCCCGGTCGCGCGGCGGAAGCGCCGCCAGCGCCGGCGCGCCCAGGCCGTCCTCCAGCCCGGCGCGCCGCGACAGGGCGGCGGCGAGCAGATCCAGCGCCGCCTTGCGCGCGGCGAGGCCGGAAACGTCCCTGGGCGCCGCCTCGGTCACCGGGCCGGCGTGGCCCCTCGCGGCCGCCGGCGCAAGGACGATCTCAGGCGGCCTGCTTTATCTCGGCGCTGGTCGCGGCCCCGCTCGCGCCGGCCTCGCGCCAGCAGGAGACGACCACGGTCAGGAAGGTCGCCATTCCAAGAATGGCCAGCATCGAGCCTGCGATCACGCCGGCGTCCGCCGCCTTGTTTCCCGACAGGAACAAAGCGAGAGAAGGGATCATCACCACCACCGCGCCGAACGACAGGACAAAGTTTGTCCATCCGAGCCGTCCGCCCTTCCCGGATAGCTGGTAGAAGGTCCCCATCAACGCCAGGGTGGCCCAGCCGACGAGGTTGAGGTGGGCGTGGGCCGGCGCAAGCGTGAAGTCTTCGGTCGAGCCCATGAACGCGCCCCAGACCATGCCAGCCAGCACGCATGTGGCGCCGGCGGTGAAGAAGGCGAGCGGTAATCTCTTCATGTGGAATTCCCCCTATTACTCGAGTCAGTCTAGCGACTGTTACGGCGTAAGAAACCAGCGTTGCGCCGCGCGCGCAACGACGCATCGCATCACGATCTACTTCAGCCGGCCGCTGGCGCGGTGGGACCGGAAGGCGTAGTCCTCCGCCCATGGACGAGCCGCCGCCCAACGCCGCCCCCGACAAGCCGCTCACGCCCGAGGCGCGCCGCGCGCTGGAGGAGGCCGCTCAGCGCCGAGCCGCCGGCGCCGGGACCGCCGCGCTTCCTGCCGAGCAGGGCGGCCCGAAGGGTCCCGAGCCCACGCGCTTCGGCGACTGGGAGCGCAAGGGCGTGGCGGTGGACTTCTAGCGAATCCGGGCCATCTCGCTCACCACCCGCAGCGCCGCGGCGTGCGGATCGTCCGCCGCCGTGATCGGCCGGCCGCAGACGATATGCGAGGCGCCCGCCTGCAGCGCCTCGGCGGGCGTGGCGGCGCGGGCCTGGTCGTTCTTCGCCGACCAGTCGGGCCGGACGCCGGGCGTGACCACCAGGAACTCCGGACCGCCCAGCCGGCGGGCAAGCGCCGCTTCGTGCGGGCTCGCGATCACCCCGTCGCAGCCCGCCGCGATCGCCTGGCGGATGCGCCGCTCGACGAGGGCGCGGGCGCTCTCGGCGTAGCCCATCTCCTTCAGGTCAGCGTCGTCGAGGCTGGTGAGCACGGTGACGGCGAGGATTTTCAGCGGCGCGCCCGCGCGTCCGCGCACCGCCGCAGCCATCACCTGCGGCTCGCCGTGCACGGTCAGGAAGTCGCAGCCGGCCCCTGCGATCGCCGCCGTGGCCTTCTGCACCGTGGTCGGGATGTCGTGCAGCTTCCAGTCGAGGAACACCTGCCTGCCGGCCGCCTTCAGCTCGCGCGCCACCGCCATGCCATCGGTCGCGAAGAGCTCGAGGCCCACCTTGTAGAAGCTCACCGCCTGGCCCAGGCGCGCGACCGCGGCGCGGGCCGCCTCGGCGGTCGGGAAGTCGAGCGGCACGATCAGGCGCGGGTCGGCGCGGGTTTCGGCGCGGGCGAGAGCGGCGGCGGCCATGGCGGCTCCTTCCGGGCAGGCGCGCAGGCGAACCGCGGGCGGCGGTTCGGCGGCGCTTCGATTCGGGCTAAGGGGTTTGCATGAGCCCAGCCGAGTTCGCGGTCAACTTTTTCGTCGCCCTGTTCGCGCTGATCGATCCGGTCGGCAACGTGCCGTTCTTCGCGGCGGGAACGGCCGGGGTGAGCGCGCGGGACCGGGCGCAACTCGCCGTCTACATCGCGCTGTTCGTCCTGGGCTTCCTGACCTTCTTCTACTTCACGGGGCTGGGGCTGCTCGCCTTCTTCGGCATTTCGCTGTCCGCCTTCCGCATCGCCGGCGGGGTGATCCTGTTCGTGCTCGGCCTGGACATGGTCCGCGACGACCTCTCGACCAAGTCGGCCGAGGTGGCCGACGCCCAGCCGAAGAGCCGGCGCGAGGCGGTGACCCAGCGGTTCGAGCGGATGATCGTCCCGTTCGCCATGCCGCTGCTGATCGGCCCCGGCGCGATCTCGACGGTGATCATCTACGCGAGCCAGGCGAAGGCTTTCGGCCTGGCGGGCGCGGCCGTCGGCGTGGCGGTGATCGCCCTAGTGGCGGTCTCGACCCTGCTGTCGTTCCTGGCGACCCCGCTGATCACCCGCGCGCTCGGCCGCATCGGGCTGACCATCGTGGTGCGCGTGCTGGGCCTGATCCTGTGCGCCATGGCCGTGCAGTTCATCCTGGCCGGGCTGTCGGAGGCCACGCACGGCCTGATCAGGTCTTCCGGAATCGCGGCCCCTGGGAGGCCATGACCGCCAGGCCCCACTCGTCGGGCAGGAGCTTGGCGACCGCGGCGATCGCCTTGTTCGGCGTCCCGGGCACGCAGATCGGACGGTTGGCCTCCACCGCCTCGTAGCCCGCCGCGGCCACCTCGTCGGCCCCGAGCCACAGCCACGCGGGCGTCGAGGCTTCGATCTGCCGGCGGGTCCCGGTCACGTCGTGGAACTCCGAAAAGGTGAAGCCCGGACAGAGCGCCGAGACATGCACCCCGTGGGCCTCGCCCTCCAGGTGCAGGCTCTGGGAGAACTTCACCAGGAAGGCCTTGGCCGCGCCGTAGAGGGTGTGTCCCGCCGAGGGCGGCACCAGCCCGGCCAGCGAGGCGACGTTGACGATGCGGCCGAACCGGCGCTCGACCATGCCGGCAAGCACCCGGTGGGCCAGCTCGCAGGGTGCGGTCACCATCACCTGGATGAACGCCGCCTGGTCCTCCCAGCGCGTCGTGGCGTACGACCCCGGCAGGCCGTAGCCGGCGTTGTTGATCAGCGCATCGACGCTGCGGCCCTGGGCGGCGAGGTCGGCGGCGAGTTTGCCCGGCGCGCCGGGATCGGCGAGATCGGCGGGCAGCACCAGGGTCTCGACGCCATATCGCAGGCGGATCTCGTCGGCCAGGCTCTCCAGCCGCTCGGCGCGGCGGGCGGTCAGCGCCAGGTCGTAGCCGTGGCTCGCCAGGATGCGCGCGAAGGCCGCCCCGATCCCGGCCGAAGCGCCCGTCACCAACGCGAGCCTGCGGTCCATTCCGCCCCTCCCTAGCCGGCTCCCAGCCTAAGGCCCGCGGCGGCCCGCGCCAACTCGGGTGCATCCCGTTGAACGCGCCGGAGTTTAGGTGTATCGCGCCCGCCGCACGTCGGCATCGGGCCGCAAGGGAACCCACGCCGTTCCCGGAGACTACGGATGGCTGACACGGCCGGCGCCTCCGCCCAGGCCCTGGACGAACCCCCGCACGCCCACACCCCGCAGTCGGAGAGCTTCTTCGCGCTCGCCCTGGGCTCCATGGGCGTGGTGTTCGGGGACATCGGCACGAGCCCGCTCTACGCGATGCGCGAGGCGCTCCGCCACAGTCGCAGCGGCGGCTCTGCGGAACTCTCGGTGCTGGGCGTCGTCTCCCTCGTCACCTGGGCGCTGATCCTTATCGTGACGGTGAAATACGTCGTCTTCCTGATGCGCGCCGACAACAAGGGCGAGGGCGGCACGCTGGCGCTGATGGCGCTCGCCCAGCGCATCGTGCCCAAGCGATCGGGGCTGGTGCTGCTGCTCGGCATGCTGGGCGCCTCGCTGTTCTACGGCGACGGGATCATCACGCCCGCGGTCTCGGTGCTGGCCGCCGTGGAAGGGGTGCGCGACGCGCCGGGCGCGCCGCATGCGCTGGCCGAGCTCGTGGTGCCGATCTCGATCGGCATCCTGGTGGCGCTGTTCCTGGTCCAGTCGCGGGGCACGGCGAGCGTCGCGCGCTTCTTCGGACCGATCACCGCCCTATGGTTCCTGGTCCTCGCGGGCCTCGGGCTGTTCCACCTGAAGGACGACCTGTCGGTGTTCCGTGGGCTCTCGCCGCACTACGGCGTGATCTTCCTGTTCCAGAACGGCTTCCTGGGCTTCGCCATCCTGGGCAGCGTGTTCCTGGCCGTCACCGGAGCCGAGGCGCTGTACGCCGACATGGGCCACTTCGGGCGCAACCCGATCCGCGCCGCGTGGCTGTTCCTGGTGCTGCCCTGCCTGCTCCTGAACTACCTCGGCCAGGGAGCCCTGGTGCTGCACAGGCCGGCCGCCGCGATCGATCCGTTCTACAAGATGATCCCGCACCCGATCTATTGGCCGGTGCTGATCCTGGTGACGGTAGCCACCGTGATCGCCTCCCAGGCGGTGATCACCGGCGCCTTCTCGATGACCCAGCAGGCGGTGCAGCTCGGCCTGTTCCCGCGCATCTCGATCCGCCGCACCTCCGAGACCCAGGCGGGGCAGATCTTCGTGCCGCAGGTCAACACGCTGCTGATGATCGGGGTCGTGGTCCTCCTGGTGATGTTCCGCACCTCGTCCAACCTCGCCGCCGCCTACGGCATCGCGGTGACCGGGGCGATGTTCGTCGACACCCTGCTGTTCTTCGTGATCGTCCGCTGGATGTGGAAACGGCCGATCTGGCAGGCGGCCCTGGCCTCCACCGGCTTCGGGATCCTGGACGTGACCTTCATCTCCTCGAACCTGTTGAAGATCCCGCAGGGCGCCTGGCTGCCGCTGGCCCTGGGGGCGGGGCTGGTGACGATCATGGTCACCTGGACGCGCGGGGCGCAGATCCTGACCGAAAAGACCCGCCGGGACAGCGTGCCGCTGATCGAGCTGTCGGAGATCCTGAAGGCCCGCGCGCCATACCGCGCGCCCGGCACGGCGGTGTTCCTGACCTCGGATCCGGAGATGGCGCCCGTCGCCCTGATGCACAATCTCAAGCACAACAAGGTGCTGCACGAGAAGAACATCATCCTGACGCTGCACACCGCCGAGACGCCGCGGGTCTCCGAGAGCCAGCGGGTGCGCATCGAGCCGGTCAACGACGACTTCAAGAAGGTGATCGTCAACTACGGCTTCATGGAGAGCCCCAATGTGCCGCGGGCGCTGGCGCTGTGCCGCAAGCTCGGCCTGAAGTTCGACATCATGGCCACCAGCTTCTTCCTGGGCCGCCGTTCGGTAGTGCCCTCGGCCCAGTCCGGCATGCCGCTGTGGCAGGACAAGCTGTTCATCTTCCTGATGCGCAACGCCGCCAACCCCACCGATTTCTACAAGATCCCGCCCGGGCGCGTCGTGGAGATGGGCGCCCAGGTGACGGTGTAGCTTGGCGTTCAGCTACCTCGGCGACGGGCTGTGGGTGATCGCGCTCGCCATCATGTTCGGCGCCTCGCGCGAGGCCTGGGCCAAGACCCGGCCCGGCCAGGCCGTGCGCCTGCCGATCGGCCGGATCGGCCGCGGACTGGGGATATGGGCGCTGCCGGGCGGCGCCTTCGCGCTCTCGCTGTGGCTCGCCCTGCAGGCGCGCGAGCGCTCGGCCAGCTTCGACGCCGCGGCGATCGTGTTCGGCATCCGCGCGACCGCCGCCTCGCTGATCGCGCTCTTGCACCTGCGCTGGATGCGCGCGGCGCTCGACGATCTGGAGAAGGGCGACGGCGCTTAAGCCTTGAACCGCCCGCCCGTTCGCCCTTAAAGGCGCGCGACCTTTCCTCCCGCCCGCGAAGGACCGCCCCGACCTCCATGGCCGAGAAGCCCATCAAGAAAGTCGTGCTCGCCTATTCCGGCGGCCTCGACACCCTCGTCGCGGTCAGGTGGCTGCAGGAAACCTACGGCTGCGAGGTGGTGACCTTCACCGCCGACCTCGGGCAGGGCGGCGAGCTGGAGCCGGCGCGCGAGAAGGCCCTGGCGATGGGCGTCAAGCCCGAGAACATCTTCATGCCGGACCTGCGCGAAGAGTTCGTCCGCGACTACGTGTTCCCGATGTTCCGCGCCAACGCGGTCTATGAGGGGCAGTACCTGCTCGGCACCTCGATCGCCAGACCGTTGATCGCCAAGGCGCAGATCGAGGTCGCCCGCCAGGTCGGGGCCGACGCGGTCAGCCATGGCGCGACCGGCAAGGGCAACGACCAGGTCCGCTTCGAAGTGAGCTATTACGCGCTGGAGCCCGACATCCGGGTGCTGGCCGTGTGGCGCGAGTGGCCGTTCAAGGGCCGCGCCGACGAGGTCGCCTATGCCGACCGCCACGGCATCCCGGTCGCCCGCGACAAGCGCAACGAGCCGCCGTTCAGCGTCGATGCGAACCTGCTGCACTCATCTTCGGAGGGCAACGCGCTGGAGGACCCCGCCGAGCCCGCGCCGGAGTTCGTCCACCAGCGGACCGTCTCGCCGGAGGACGCGCCCGACCGGCCGACCGAGGCGGCCATCGACTTCGAGAAGGGCGATCCCGTCGCGATCGACGGCGAGCGGCTTTCGCCCGCCGGCCTGCTGACCCGGCTGAACCAGCTCGGCCACGACAACGGCATCGGCCGGCTCGACCTGGTGGAGAACCGTTTCGTCGGCATGAAGTCGCGCGGCGTCTACGAGACGCCGGGCGGCACGATCCTCCTGGCCGCCCACCGCGGCATCGAGAGCATCACCCTCGACCGAGGGGCCATGCACCTGAAGGACGAGCTCATGCCGCGCTACGCCGAGCTCATCTACAACGGCTTCTGGTTCTCGCCCGAGCGCGAGATGCTGCAGGCCGCCATCGACCAGTCCCAGGCGATGGTTTCGGGCCGCGTGCGGGTGAAGCTCTACAAGGGCAACGTCACCGTGACCGGCCGCGAGAGCCCCTATTCGCTCTACGACAAGGAGCTGGTGACTTTCGAGGAGGGCGCCGTCGCCTACGACCACCGCGACGCCGCGGGCTTCATCAAGCTCAATGCGCTCCGTCTGCGCGTGAAGGCCAGCCGCGACCGGCGCTGAGCCCCGTCGGACTCAGCTGTCCAGCCGGTTGTACGGATAGCGGTCGCGGATCTCGGCCTGGAAAAAGCGGCCCTTGGATTCCGCCTCGCAGAACGAGCGGTGCACCTCGCCGGGCACGCCGACGTAGACATACCGCTCGCCCGAGGCGAAGCGCACCAGGAGCTTGGCGCGCTCGGCGTCGTAGTCGATATCGCGGATCGCAGTGGATTCGACCTGCATCGTCCGGCTCCGGGCGGGTTCGCCGGTGATTCAAACCCTCGAGGAACCGGGGCGGGTTCCCGCACATCGGACGCCCGGCCCTGGGACGCCGCCTGCAATTGAGCTGCATCATGGCAACCACAATTGCGGCGAAGTGTTGTGGCGCCTGAGGCTTGACTCGAGGGACAGGTGGTTAGCTAGAGATCAGAAATGACGAAGAGAACAGCCGCATTCGCCGTCTCAATGGCCTTGGCGGCCGGGCTCGCGGCCTGCACGACGGCCACCCCCTACCAGCCGAATATTCCCGGCCAGGCGACGTCCGGCGGATATTCCGAGATCCGCGTCGAGCCCGACCGCTGGCGCGTGAGCTTCCAGGGCAACACACTGACCAGCCGCGAGACGGTCGAAGCCTACCTGCTGTTCCGCTCGGCGGAGCTGACCGTGCAGCAGGGCTACGACTGGTTCGAGATGGTCGACCGGCACACCAACGCCGACGCGCGCAGCTACGTCGAGCCTGACCCGCTGTACCATCCCTGGTACGGCGGCTACGGCTTCTGGCGGCCCTCCTGGCGATTCCACGGCCGCGGCTTCGGCTGGCGGACCTGGGACCCGTTCTGGGGCGACCCGTTCTGGGCCGACCGCTACGACGTGCGCACGATCGAGAAGTTCGAGGCCGCCGCCGAGATCAAGATGCACAAGGGCGCCAAGCCCGCGGACGATCCGCGCGCCTTCGACGCCCACGCGGTGATCGAGAACCTGCGGCCGCGCATCCAGTACCCGGCGCCGCCGAAGCCGCGCTAGACGAGGTAGGCGGCGCCCAGGAGGGCGAGGCCGACCACGCCCAGCAGGATCGAGCCCTGCCAGAACGCCCGCCGACGGGTGATGATCGCCACCGTCGAGATGGCGATGCCGATCTCGATCATGGTCGCCGCGCCGGTCAGCCAGTGGTGGCGGTGTTCGTGGAGGCCGCTCGCCCGCATCAGCGCCTCGCGCTCGGACTCCTTGGCCTTGGCCTCGCCGCTGATGTGGTCCTGCTTGGCGGTCTGCTCCTTCGAGGTCAGCGCGTACTTGCCGGCCTTCGCGCCGCCCGCGTCGGCGGCGATGCCGTAAAGGTGCTTCTTCAGGCTGTCGGCCTGGTACTCGTTCCACAGGTCGGTGGCCTGGTCCTGCGCCAGCACCGCCTCGCTGGCGGAATTGATGGCGCCCGCCTCCTCGACGTTCTCCAGGCTGGAGACGGAGGCCGCCAGCACCGCCAGGACGGCGATGGTGATCGACACCCGCGAGATGAACGGGTCATTGGCGTGCGCCGCATGCTCGGCATGCTCGGCGTGTTCGTGCGCGTCCAGCGCCGGATCGTGCGTCATGTGATTCCCGCCCCGCTGACGAGCGGGAGATCACATCAGGCGCCGGCGGAACTCAAGCGACATGGCGGGCGCGGATCACCTGGTGCGCGGGGCAAAGCGCGAGCCCTCAGGATCGTCAGAAACGTGGATTCCGCTTATCGGACCAAGGGTAATGGTAGAACGCCTCGGGACGGCCCGGTTCGGGCGCGGCCAGGCGGCGCAGCGGCTGATATCCAGAGCTTGCTTCGCCGAGCGCTTCCAGCGCCGCGCGCGCCGCGGCGTGGCCGTCGAACGCCCAGTCTGCCAGCTCGTCGAAGGGGCGCGAGACGGCGTATTGCTTTTGCAGCGCCGATTCATTGCGTCCCGGCGTGGCGTGGTTGGCCGTGAAGGCGCAGGTCGGGCTGGACTGCACCAGGACATAGAAGCGGTCGGTGGCGCGGCTCGTCTTGTAGAGGTCGATCGCCATCCGCTGATCGTTCACCTCATCGTCATCGTAAACCTCGACGAACTGGACCGCTCGCGCGGGCAGGGCTGCGAACTTCGCGTCGGTGATCTGGTAGGAATACCAAGGCGCCAGCTCCATCAGGAAGGCGCCGTTCCTTCCCCACCCGTTCTCGATGAGCCCCTTGTAGGCCATCGCCGGAACCGCGCCGCCGCCGAAGGAATGTCCGACGAACGCGACGCGGCTCAGATCCATCCGGGCGGCGAACTGCGCAGCGGCCGCGGCAAACCCCTGCCAAAGGCTGTCGTAGCGCTGATCGATCGTGACGCCGCGCATCGGATAGGTCGAGAACACGACGACATAGCCCTTGCTCACCATGTGGCGGATGATGTCGGCGTAGGTGGTGGCGACCCCGGGTCCGAACCCATGGGCGAAGAAGACGACAGGCCGGGGCCCCTTCACGCCCTTTGGGACGTAGATGGTCATCTGGTCGTTGGCGTCGCCTGGATTTGCGAGCTGTTCGGTCTCGACGCCGTAGGCCCCGTCGGCGCCGTAGCCGGCGGTGATCGGGCGCGCGGCGCAGGCCGCATCGTCGGCCGCGGCCGCGGAAGACCCCTGGATCGCGAGCGCCGCGGCAAGTGCGAGAAGGCGTCTCATGATGCTCCCCTTCGTGCGACGGCCTAGAAGGCCTCCTCGTGCAGCTCGAAGTAATGCTGGTAGGCCGCGCCGCGGCTGGTCAGGAAGCCGCAGTCCACGGGCAGGTAGACGCCGCTCACCGCGCGCGCAGCGGGGCTCGCGAGGAACCAGCAGACCTCGGCCACGTCGCCCGGCTCGACGACCCGCTGCAGCGGCAGGTTGCGGGCCGAGGCCGCCTGCCGGGCGGGATCCACCTGGCCGCCGCCCATGCGGTTGGACATCGGCCCCGGTCCCACGGCGTTGACCCGGATCTGGCGGCGGCCGAGCTCGAAGGCGGCGTGGCGCACGAGGCCGGTGATGCCGGCCTTGCTGGAGGCGTAGTGCACGCCGCTCAGGTAGGCGACGTGCTCGGCCGCGACCGAGGAGACGATAGTGATCGCGCAGCCCGCGGGACTGGCGTGGGCGGCGGTCGACTTGATGCCCAGGAAGGCGCCGGTGAGGTTCACGTCGATGACGCGGCGCCAGTCGGCCGGCGACATCTGCGCGATGGTGCGGCGGCTGGCGACGCCGGCGGCGCAGACCGTGGCGTCGATGCCGCCGCGGCGGGCCGCGAGCCCGGCGGCGGCGGCCTCCAAAGCGTCGGCGTCGGTCACGTCGCAGACCAGGGCCTCGGCGCTCAAGCCCGCCGCGGCGAGTTGGGCCGCGGTCGCCCGCGCGCCCTCGGCGTTGCGGTCGAGCACGCCCACGTGAGCGCCCCCTTCGGCGAAGCGCCTGGCGGTCGCCGCGCCGATCCCCGAGCCCGCGCCCGTCACCAAAGCCGTCTTCATGCATCCTCCAGGTAGCTGCGCAGCAGCGCCGTGACGAGGTCCGGCCGCTGCACGATCGAGCCGTGGCCGGTCATCGGCATGGGCTCGAACCGCGCGCGCGGGATCTCGCGGGCCAGGCGCCGCGCGCCGTCGAAATTGGGGTCCTGTTCGCCGCAGGCGACAAGGGCTGGGACCGAGATGGTGGAAAGACCGGGCGTCCAGGCGGGCTGGGCCCTCAGGGCATTGACCGAGAGCCGGGCGCCGGCCGGATCACGGCGGGCGAACCAGGCCGGATCGCGGGCGACGCCGGCCAGGCCTGCGGCGGCCCGCAGGCTCGCGGCCCGTTGATTGCCGGCGCGGCGCTCGGCCTCGCCGGCCGGGGGCCCTCCGGTGGCGTCGAAGAGGGCGAGGCTCAGCACGCGGTCCGGCGCGTCGAGCGCCAGGCGCACGGCGACCCGGCTGCCGAAGGCCATGCCGCAGACGTGGGCCGCCGGCTGCTCCAGCCGGTCCAGCACGGCCAGCGCGTCGCGGGCGTAGGCGCCGAAGCTGTGGCTCTCCGGCGCACCGGGATCGCTGTCGCCCTCGCCGCGCCGGTCGTGGCGGATGACCAGCCAGCGGTCGGCCAGGGCCGCGACCAGCGGGTCCCAGACGGACATGGCGGCGGTGGCCATGGTGCAGAGCAGCAGCGGCGGCGCGTCCGGCGGCCCGTCGGTCCGCCAGGCGAGGTTGACCCCGTCCTCGGCGCGCACTGATCCGCTGCGGCCACTCACGAACGCCCCCTTTGACCTGCGCCCTTGACCTTCGGTTTTCGCACGGCGGGTTCGACAACCCGACCGGCCGGCCACAGCTAGCCGATAGCGCTGGTGTCGCGCCGGGTGGAATTGGGTTATTCCAAAGGGCGGAATTTGAGCGGTCGGTCGGCCGCGGGTGTGGGGGTCGCCATGGATGACGGGCAGGTGCACACCGTCGCCAAGGCGCTTCAGATCCTGGAAGCGCTGAACCAGAGCCGGGTGACCACGCTCGCGGCCCTGCACGAGATCACCCGCCTGCCGAAGTCGTCGCTGGTGCGCCTGTTGGACACCCTGATCGGCGCCGGCTACGTGGTGCGCATCTCGCGCCGCGACGGCTATGCCCTGACCGAGGCGGTGCTGCGGCTCTCCTCCGGCGTGCGCCACCGCGACATGGTGGTCGACGTGGCCCGGCCGCTGATGGAGGCCTTCACGCGGCAGTACAAGTGGCAGGTGTCGTTGGCGACGGCGGAGAGCGACGCCATGGTGGTGCGGTTCACCACCCGCCACCTGAGCCCCTTCTCCCGCGAGCAGAACTTCCTGAACCGGCGGGTGCACATGATCCAGAGCGCGCTGGGCCGCGCCTTCTTCGCCTACTGCTCGCCGGAGGAGCGCGGCTTCATCCTGAGTGTGCTGCGCGCCTCGGGCGACGAGCTCGCGATCCGCGAGGAGGCGGCCCACCTGGAGGCGCTGGTCGATCGGGTGCGCAGCGCGGGCTACGCCACCATCGGCCGGCCGCGGTCCAACCCCACCCAGAGCTTCGCGATCCCGCTCCTGGAGCCGGGGACCGAGGAGAGCCCGCTCGCGGCGATGAACTTCTTCTACTACCGCTCGGCGATGACCGAGGGGCAGGCGATCGGGCGCTACCTCGCGCCGCTGCAGGCGCTGGGCCAGGCGATCGTCGAGGGCTTCGTGCAGGTGCGCGAGGCGGCCGAAGCGGCCTGAGGCCAGCGCCGGGGGGGTCTAGTCGGACCGCCCGCCGGTGTCGGCGGCGATGGCGATGTCGCGGGCCTCGCGCAGGTCCTTCGCGACCGCCGGCAGCCTGAGCTTCAGGAAGAAGACGCCGTAGAGGCCGCTGCGCCGGTCGATCCACGGGAAGGTCCCGTAGGCGCCGGGACTGGAGACGAGCCAGCAGCGGTCGCTGTTCCCCTCCACCGTGTCACACCAGTTGCCGAGGGCGTACTTGTCGATGGGCCCTGCGCCCGGCGGTAGGTAGGCCATGGTCCGTCCGCGGGTCTGCCAGGTCTCCATCTCGTCGACCGCCTTGGCCGAGAGGATGCGCCGGCCGTGATAGACGCCGCCGGCCGCGAGCATGGTCAGGAACTTCGCGTAGTCGTCGGCCGTGGTGTAGACGCCGGCCTGCAGGTTGGGATTGCGCACCGTCTCCGGCTTCAGACCCGGCATCAACGGATTGGCCCAGTAGGTGTGGGAAAGTCCCAGGGGGCCGGCGATCCGCTCCTGGAACAGCGCCGCCCAGCTTTTGCCCGTGGCCTGCTCCACCAGGGCGCCAGCCACCTGCATCGAGGGACCGCCGTAGCGGAAGGTGGTCCCCGGTTCGTCGACGAGCGGCCGGGCCGCCACCTGGGCCGCCGCCGCCGCCAGGCTGATGTGCGGGTCCTGGCGCAGGTCGAACATGTCGGGTTTCAGCCCGCCCTGGCCGGCGGTGAACGACAGCAGCTCGCGCAGGGTGATCCGTCCCGCCTTGCCGGTGAACTCGGGAAGACGCCTGCCGATCGGCTCGTCCAACTCCAGCTTTCCCTGGTCGACGACAGTCATCACCAGGCTGGCCGTCATCCACTTCGAGGCCGAGGCGATCGGGAGCTGGGCGTCGGGCGCGATGGCGCCCTTGTCCAGCCGGTAGAGCAGCCGCCCGTTCTTCATCACCAGGGCCGTGACCCCCGGCGCGCCGTCGCGGGTCACCACCTGCTGCAGCTTGGCCGCGAATCCCGGCGGCGCGCTTTCGGCCCGCGCGGCGGGCGCGCCGAGGCCGAGCGCCACGACGAGGGCAATCACGGACGCTCGCATCATCGTCGCTCCACCCCTCAGCGGTTAAGCCTTCCGGACCTCGCGGTCCGCACCCGGCGACGACTATTGCCCCGCCGCGCCCCCGTTCCAGCCGGTTGACGGGAGAGTTCCGCATGGCGGAACAGATGCGCGAACAGGCTGTCGCCGCGCGGCGCCGGCGCTAACGTCAGGCCACGCTGTCGACGGGGGTCCGCGCGGTGCGTGAGCTTGCGAGTTCCTTGGGTTTGGGTGCGGTCCGTGTCGGGCGCTCGGCGGAGGCCGCGGCGCCGCGAGGGACGGTGGCGCGGCGCGTGTTCGGCCGCCTGGCGCGCGAGCCGCTGGTCCACTTCCTGCTGGCGGGCTTCGTGCTGTTCGCCGCGGGGCAGGCCTGGCGGCGGCACGAGAGCCTCTACCGCATCGAGGTCACGCCGGCCCACGTCGCCCAGATCGCCAACAGCTACGCCCTGCAGTTCGGCCTCAGGCCCGATCCGCCGACGCTGGAGGCGCTGGTCCAGCGCGACATCCACGACGAGATGCTGTTCCGCGAGGGCGAGGCGCTGAAGCTCGGCCAGGACGACGAGATCGTGCGGCGGCGCATCGCCCAGAAGATGCAGTTCCTGGTGCAGGACCTGAGCCCGCCGGCCGAGCCCAGCGAGGCGCAGCTCGCGGCCTACTACGCGGCCCATGCGGCCCGCTATGCGACGCCCGCGCGGGCCACCTTCAGCCACGTGTTCTTTTCCGCCCAGGCGAGCGGCGACGCGGCGGCCGAGGCCCGCGCGGCGGCCGTGCTGAAGACGCTGCCGAACGATCTTTCCCGCGCGCCGGACCGCGGCGACGCGTTCCCCGACCTCTACGACTTCTCGGCCTACGGACCGCAGCAGGTGGCGCGGCTGTTCGGCCATACGCCGTTCACGCAGGCGGTGTTCGCGGCGCCGGTCGGACGCTGGTCGGGGCCCTACCGGTCGGCCTACGGCTGGCACCTGATCCATGTCGACGCCCGCGAGGCTCCCGGCCGCCAGCCGTTCGGCGAGGTGCGCGACGCGGTCCGCACGGATTATCTGCAGGACGCGCAGGGGGCGGCGAACGATGCGGCGCTGGCGAAGCTCGCGCGGCGCTTCACGGTGGTGCGCGACGACCGGGCGGGCGGGCGATGAGGCGCCTCCTCGCCGTCCTCCTCCTGCTGCTGCTGCCGGGACTCGGGCTGGCCGGCCCGGCGGCCGCCCACGAGGTGCGTCCCGCCTACCTCGAGATCGACCAGACCGGACCCGCCGACTACCGGATCACCTGGAAGCAGCCGGTCATGGGCGACATGGCCATCCACCTCGTGCCGCACCTGTCGAGCGGCTGGCTCGAGGCCGCGCCGGCGGCGCAATACGCTTCCGAGGGCTTCCTGATCCGCACCTGGAAGGTGCATGCCGCGGGCCACGTTCCGCTGGCCGGGCAGACCGTCTCCATCGAGGGCCTGAAGGACACCATCACCGACGTCTTCGTCCGCGTGCGCCCCGCGCATGGGCCGCCCGCCGAGACCATCGTCCGGCCCGAGGCGCCGAGCTTCAAGATCGCGCAGGGCGGCGCAGGGTCGGCGGGGGTGCTCGCCTTCCTGCGGCTCGGCGTGGAGCACATCCTGACCGGCCCC
>Ga0207695_10004247_pt1 | contig 19682 bp, 16 predicted proteins | sample KBSC54metaG_FD_184354 | JGI IMG/M metagenome (GOLD analysis project Ga0207695, IMG submission 184354) | Corn rhizosphere microbial communities from Kellogg Biological Station, Michigan, USA - KBS C5-4 metaG (SPAdes) (version 2) | ecosystem: Host-associated > Plants > Roots > Rhizosphere > Soil... | reverse complement strand
AAGCCCGGCCCGGTGACCTGGTGGTGCTGCTGGGCGCCGGCGACATCACCAGCTGGGCCTATGCGCTGCCCGACCAGCTCACCGCGCTCGCAGCGGAATGAGGCCGCGGCGATGAGCTGGCGTGACGGGCTGCCTGTCGTGCGCGGCAAGCTGCTGCGCGACGAGCCCTTAGGCCCCTTCACCTGGTTCCGGGTGGGCGGCCCGGCCGACCTGCTGTTCCTGCCGCAGGACGAGGACGACCTGGCGAGCTTCCTGGCGGGCCTCGACGCAAGCGTTCCGGTCACCGTCCTGGGGGTCGGCTCCAACACCCTGGTCCGCGACGGCGGGGTCGAGGGCGTGGTGATCCGGCTCGGCAAGCCCTTCGCCATCGTCGAACCGCGCGATGGAAGCCGCATCTTCGCCGGCGCCGCGGCGCTCGACGCCCACCTCGCCCGGGAAGCCGGCAAGGCCGGGATCGCGGGGCTGGAGTTCTATCGTGGGGTGCCGGGCTCGGTGGGCGGGGCCTTGGTGATGAATGCCGGCTGCTACGGCGCCGAGACCAGGGACGTGCTGGTCGAGGCCTATGCCCTGACCCGCGCGGGCGAGCGCCTGGCGCTCTCCAACGCCGACCTCGGCTACAGCTACCGGAGGTCCGCCCGGGCGGCCGCCGAGCCGCTGGTGTTCCTGGGCGGCCTCTTCCAGGGGCGGCCCGACGAACCGGCCGCGATCGCGCAGCGCATGGACCAGATCACCGCGCGCCGCGAGCAGACCCAGCCGATCCGCGAGAAGACCGGCGGCTCCACGTTCAAGAACCCGCCGGGGCATTCCTCCTGGAAGCTGGTGGACGCGACCGGCTGGCGCGGCAAGCCCTACGGCGGGGCCATGTTCTCACCGCTGCACGCCAACTTCCTGATCAACACCGGCGAGGCCACCGCCGCAGACTTGGAGGGCCTGGGCGAGGCCGTCCGCGCGGACGTCAAGGCGAAGACCGGCATCGAGTTGGAATGGGAGATCAAGCGGATCGGCCGGGCGGGCTAGGGGGCGCCGGCATTGCCTGGCCGCGCCTGCCGCCTATGTTGAAGCTTCCGAATCTTAACCAAGCTCCAAACCCTCCGGCTCATAGTCTCGTCATGCCCGACGGCTCGGCGACCGCCCACCTCTATCGCCCCAAGCTCGCGACCACCATGGCCGAAGGCTACGGCATGCCGGCCCTGCGGCGCGACGCCATGGCCGGCCTGACCGTCGCCATACTCGCCCTGCCGCTGTCCATGGCTATCGCGGTGGCCTCCGGCGTGGGGCCCGAGCGCGGGCTCTACACCGCCATCGTCGGCGGCTTCCTGGTCTCCGCACTGGGGGGCAGCCGCTACCAGGTGGGCGGACCGGCCGGGGCCTTCATCGTGCTGGTGGCCGCGACGGCGGCGAAGTTCGGGCTCGACGGGCTGCTGCTCACGGTCCTGGTTTCCGGCCTGCTGCTGACGCTCATCGGCGCGCTGCGGCTTGGCTCCCTGATCCGCCACATCCCCCACGCCGTCACCGTCGGCTTCACCGCCGGCATCGCGGTGACCATCCTGGCGAGCCAGCTTCGGGATCTGGGCGGCCTTTCGCTGACCGGCCCCGAACCCGGCCCGGTGGCGCCCAAGCTGATCGCACTGGCGCAGGCCGCGCCGAGCCTCAACCCAGCCGCCGTGGCCCTCGGCCTGGCGGTGGCCGCCGCGATCTTCGGCCTGAAGCGGATCAAGCCCAATTGGCCGGGGATGCTGATCGCCGTCATGGCCGCGGGCCTGGCGGCCTGGGCCCTGCATCTGCCGGTGGCCACCATCGGCAGCCGGTTCGGCGGCATTCCCCACAGCCTGCCGGCGCCGCATGCGCCGGCGTTCAGCTGGCCGCTGCTGGTCCGCATCGCGCCGGCGGCGCTTTCCTTCACCCTGCTGGGCGGCGTGGAAAGCCTGCTCTCGGCCACGGTGGCCGACCGGCTGACCGGCCGCAAGCACCGCTCCAACATGGAGCTGGTGGCCCAGGGCCTGGCCAATATCGCCTCGGCCTTCTTCGGCGGCATCAGCGTCACCGGGACCATCGCCCGGACGGCGACCAACATCCGCGCCGGCGCGCGCAGCCCGGTCGCCGGGATGCTGCACGCGGTCTTCCTGCTGGTCTTCATGCTGGCGGCCGCGCCGCTGGCCAGCTACGTGCCGCTCTCAGCCCTGGCCGGGGTGCTGGTGGTTGTCTCCTGGAACATGGCCGAGAAGGCGGAATTCGCGCGGCTGTTGCGCGATTGGCGGACCGGGACGGTGCTGTTGGCCACCTTCGTCCTGACCCTGGCGCGGGACTTGACCACCGGCATCGTCGCCGGCTGCCTGCTGGCGGCCGCATTCTGGGCGGCCTCGCGCGTCGCACGCGACCGCCCGGCCCCTTGACCCGGCGCACCTCGTCAGCGCCTTGAAGCTCCATCTCCCTCTTCCGAGTCGCCCATGACCGCTCCCCTTTCCGGACACCACGTCGCCGTCCTGCTGGGCGGACTCTCCTCGGAGCGGGAGGTGAGCCTGGTGTCGGGTCGGGAGTGCGCCGACGCCCTGGAGCGGCTGGGCGCCAAGGTCAGCCGCGTCGACGCCGGCCGCGACCTCGCCCAGGTGCTGAGCAAGCTGAAGCCCGACGTCTGCTTCAACGCCCTGCATGGCGAATGGGGCGAGGACGGCTGCGTGCAAGGTGTGCTGGAGACGCTGGCCTTGCCCTATAGCCATTCCGGCGTGCTGGCCTCGGCGCTGGCCATGGACAAGGCCAAGGCCAAGGCGGTGCTGGCCGCGGCCGGCGTCGCGGTGCCCGGCGGCGGGCTCTTCAACCGGTTCGTGGCGGCCGCCGACCACGTCATGGACCCGCCCTATGTGGTCAAGCCCAACGCCGAGGGCTCGTCGGTGGGCGTCTTCCTGGTCTTCGAAGGCGCCAACCGGCCGCCGCAGGAGATCGTGGCCCCCACCTGGACCTTCGGCGAGGAGGTGATGATCGAGCCGTACATCGCCGGCCGCGAGCTCGCCGTGGGCGTCATGGACGGCAAGGCCATGACCGTCACCGACATAATTCCGCGCACCGGCTTCTACGACTACGAGGCGAAGTACGCCGACGGCGGATCGACGCATGTCGTGCCGGCCGGCATCCCGGCTCATGCCTTTGAAAAGGCTCTCAGAATGTGCGAGGCGGCGCATTCGGCCCTGGGCTGCCGGGGGGTCACCCGGTCCGACCTTCGTTACGACGATGTTAAGGATGTTCTGGTCCTCCTTGAGGTGAACACCCAGCCCGGCATGACGCCCACTTCGCTCATCCCCGAGCAGGCGGCGCTGCAGGGCGTGGACTTCGACCGATTGGTGCTGTGGATCACGGAGGATGCGTATGCCCGGGGCGGTGCGGGGAGGCTCGCGAGTAAAGGCGAAACCCCCGGCTAGACCCGCCCCGAAGGCGGCGCGGAGCGCACCGGCCAAGGCCGTGCGCCGGCCGGCCCCACCCGCCCGCGAGGCCCACGGCCTGCCTCCCAAGCTCGCCCTGATCGGCGCCGCCGCGGTGCTGGCGCTGGCGCTCGGCGCGACGCTGGCCACTGGCCACCGCGGCTCGCGCCTGGTCGCCGCCGTCGGGACCGCCGTGGACGGCCGGTTCGGCGCGGCGGGCTTCCGGCTCCGCACCATCGAGGTGCAGGGCGCCTCGCCGCTGGCGGCCGCCGACATCGTCAAGGCCGCCCAGATCTACAGGAACCAGCCGCTCCTCGGCCTCGACCTCGACGCCCTGCGCAAGCGCGTGGAGGCGGTGGGCTGGGTCAAGTCGGTGCGGGTCGTGCGCCTCCTGCCCGACACCCTGGTGGTGGCGGTGGTGGAGCGTCGCCAGCTCGCCGTCTGGCAGCACGCCGGGCGCCAGGTGGTGATCGACGACCACGGCCAACCGATCCCGGAGGCCGACCCTTCGCGCTTCTCCACCCTGCCCCTGGTGGTGGGCGAGGGCGGCGCCGAACACGCGCCGGAGATCCTGCCGGTGATGGCCCAGCGGCCCAAGCTGATGGGTCTGATGGACGCCCTGGTGCGGGTCGACGACCGCCGCTGGGATGTCCGCCTGAAGGACGGCTCGCTGATCCAACTGCCCGCCGACGGCGTGGAGAGCGCGCTGATGCAGCTGGAGCGCCTGGACCAGCGCTCGCGCATCCTCGAGCTGGGCTTCGACCGCATCGACCTGCGCAACCCCGACGTGGTGGCCGTGCGGCCCCGCCAGACCCCAACGCCCGCCGCCGCGCCCGCCGCGACCGGCGCCTGACCGCGAGATGGAAGTCCCTCGATGCTGAAGCTGGCCAGCCGCGCTGAGATCCCCTCCGAGGACCGCAAGTTCGCGGACCGAAAGAGACCTGAACCCAAGGGGCCCGAACGCAAGGCGCCGGCCGCGAAGGACGGCCGCGACGGCCTGAAGGCGGCGCTGGTGCGCACCCCGGTGGTGGCCGCCGTCGACCTGGGCGCGGCCAAGGTCGCCTGCTTCATCATGAAGCCCGACGGGGTCCGCAAGGGCGACCGCACCCTCACCACCGCCGGCGTCGGCTACGTCCAGTCCCGCGGCATCCGCGGCGGCTCCATCGTCAACCTCGACGAGGCTTCCGAGGCCATCGCCCAGGCCGTGGAGCGGGCCGAGAACGTAGCCGGCGTCAACGTCCAGGGGGTCACGGTGGCCACGGCCGGCGGCCAGCTCACCTCCACCCGGGTCGCCGGCCGCGTCTCCATCGGGGCCCGGCCGATCAGCGACAACGACCTGGTGCGCGCCATCAGCCATGCGCTGGCCCAGATCAAGCTGCCGGGGCGGCGGGCCGCCCACATCCTGCCCATCGCCTGGAGCGTTGACGGCCAGGGCGGGGTGCGCGATCCGCGCGCCATGTTCGGCCGCAGCCTCGGCGTCGAGCTCCTGGTGGTCTCGGTGTCCGAGGCGGTGTTCCAGACCCTGGGCGCCTGCGTCGAGCGCGCCCACCTGCAGTTCGATGGCGTGGTCGCCGCGCCCTTCGTCTCCGCGCTGGCGGCGCTGGAGGAGGACGAGCTGGACTTGGGCAGCGTCTGCATCGACATGGGCGGTGGCTCCACCTCCGCGGCGGTGTTCACCGCCGGCTCGCTGGTGCATGTCGAGACGGTGCCGGTGGGCGGCCAGCATGTGACCCAGGACATCGCGCGCGGGCTCTCCACCTCCATCGCCGGCGCCGAGCGGATCAAGACCCTGCACGGCTCGGCCATCGCCTCGGCCAACGAGGACCGCGAGATGATCGAGGCCCCACCCCGCGGCGACGACCCCGGCGCGGGCCCGGTGATCGCGCCGCGCTCGCTGCTGAAGGGGATCATTGCGCCCCGCGTCGAGGAGACCCTGGAGCTGCTGCGCGACCGGCTGAAGGCGTCCGGCGCCCCCGTCGAGCCCGGCGCGGGCCTGGTCCTGACCGGCGGGGCGAGCCAGCTTGCCGGCGTGCGCGAGGTGGCTGTCCGCGTCTTCGACCGCCCGGTGCGCCTAGGTCGTCCGCGCCGCGTGCCGCACCTGGCCGACGCCGCGTCGGGGCCCGCGTTCACCGCCGCCGCCGGCATCCTGCATCGCGCCGCCTTCGGCCCCCGCGAGGCGGTCAGCGCCAAGGCGCTCGCCTCGGCCAAGCTGCGCCGCGAACCGCTCGACCCCCGCGCCAACCCGGTGGCCAAGGCCGCCTCCTGGCTGAGGGACAACCTCTAAGCGTGTGGCCCCCGGCTGACTGAAGGCAAGCCGGCGGGGATGGACAGGGGCAGCGCTGGTGCTGAACCCCTTTTTCCATCGATTAGGTTCCTCAACCTAATCGCCGAGCATTCCTAGGCGAGCGCGAGACGCCGGCGCGAGCGCAGCGCAGCGCCGAGGCCACCGAAGCCAAGAAGCATCAGGGCCCAGGCCGCCGGTTCCGGCACGCCGGCGACGGCTGCGCCTCCGAAGTTGTCCGCGTGGGAGTCACCAAAGAAGCCCAGGCCGATCGCGCCGCCGCTCAGGCCAGGGCCGTAGCTGTGGGTATAGACCTGCTCGTCACCGACATTCGGCGTAATGTCCAATGTGGCCAGGGTCCCGACCACCGAGACCACCACATGGGCGGCGGTGAAGGTGCGGGTCAGGAAATTGAAGGTCACGTCGCTGTTGTTGCTGGCGCCGAAGGCAAAGGTGTCGAACACGGAGTCCCCGTTGTTGTCCTGGACCTTCACGAAATAGTCGAACGCCGAACCCCAGCCGAGCACCGCCGCCACGTAGCCGCTTCTCGCGGTCGCGTTGGAGATGTCGAAGGAAACCATATTGCCCGTGCCGCCATTGAGGGTGGCGAGCGACTGCTGCGAGCCGAACGCCTGATCGCCGACAATTCCTGACGTGCCGGCTTGTTGGGTCCAGCCAGGACCCAGAGTGCTGCTGTCGGGCCGGTTGAAGTCGTCGAGCGTCGCGCCGAACGCGGCCGAACCCGCCGTCAGGGCGAGGCTGCTGGCCAGCGCCAGGGTGCTGATGAAGTTCATTGAGGAAATCTCCGACGCCCGCCGCCGCGATAGCGCCGATGCTATAGAATTCTTATAGTGCCGCTCGGCCACGGAAAACACACTTCCCCCTGTGGGCGAGTCTCAGGCCTCGACCAAGCTGCGCCGCGAACCCCTGGACCCCGAGGCGGGGAGCGCGACAACACCGCCCCGATCTCCGTGGCGATCACCCGCCAGATGCTGTGGCGCCTGTCGCCAGAACCCTCGCCGTGGCCGGCGCTGAAGGTCGACGGCGCATTGGCCATGGTGCTGGGCGCCACAGCCGACGTCCGCGAAGGGGTCGAGGCGTTCCTGGAAAAACGCCCGCCGTCCTTCCCCGGCCGGGTCTCCGACGGCATGCCCGCCGGCTATCCCTGGTGGAAACCTGAACTCCATCCCGAGTCAGATCGCCGCAGGCGATCCCCGATTCGGCTTAGTCTTTGTGGTGCAAGGGTATTTTTCGGCCACGGCCGCGCTGGACCGCGTCGCGACTCACGGTATGCGGTTAACACTCGATTAAGGGTGTCGGCGCGTACTTAACGCTTCCTTACGAGGGCGCTTCGGCCGGCGGGTCGCCGGGGCGCATCGGGCCGAATTCGGGAAGGACGCAGGGGTCCCATGAGCATTTCTCTCTCAGCGCCGCGGGCGACAGAATTGAAGCCGCGGATCGTGGTGTTCGGCGTCGGGGGCGCCGGCGGCAACGCGGTCAACAACATGATCGAGGCCGGGCTGGAAGGCGTCGAGTTCGTGGTGGCCAACACCGACGCCCAGCAGCTGTCCTTCGCCAAGACCGACCGCCGGGTGCAGCTCGGCGTCCTGGCGACGCAAGGCCTGGGCGCGGGCGCCCACCCCGAGGTCGGCATGAGCGCCGCCGAGGAGAGCATCCCCGAGATCGGCGAGCATCTCGACGGCGCCCACATGGTGTTCATCACCGCCGGCATGGGCGGTGGCACCGGCACCGGCGCGGCGCCGATCATCGCCAAGTGCGCTCGCGAGCGCGGCATCCTGACGGTGGGCGTGGTGACCAAGCCCTTCCACTTCGAGGGCCGCCACCGCATGCGCCTGGCCGACGCCGGCATCGGCGAGCTGCAGCGCTATGTCGACACCCTGATCGTCATCCCCAACCAGAACCTGTTCCGGGTGGCCAACGAGCGGACCACCTTCGCCGAAGCCTTCGGCATGGCCGACCAGGTGCTGCACTCCGGCGTGCGCTCGATCACCGACCTGATGGTGCTGCCGGGGCTGATCAACCTCGACTTCGCCGACGTCCGCACGGTGATGACCGAGATGGGCAAGGCGATGATGGGCACCGGCGAGGCGACCGGCGACGACCGCGCCCTGATGGCCGCCCAGAACGCCATCCAGAACCCGCTCTTGGACGAGGTCTCGCTGAAGGGCGCCAAGGCGGTGCTGGTCAACGTCACCGGCGGCCTCGACATGACGCTGCTGGAGGTCGACGAGGCGGCCAACGCCATCTCCGAGCAGGTGGACCCGGAAGCCAACATCATCTTCGGCGCCGCCTTCGACCCGTCCCTGGACGGCATGATCCGCGTTTCGGTGGTGGCCACCGGCATGGACGGCGCCTCGATCGCCGCCATCGAGCCCAAGCTCGAGCGCCGGCCGATGACCGCGCCCGCCCTGCTGATGCCCGAGCGGGCCGGCGCCGAGGCGCCCGCCGCCCAGCCGGCGCCCATCGCCGACCCGGCCTTCGCCTCCGAGACCGCCGAAGAGGAGCAGCCCGACCTCTATGCCGCCCCGCTGGCCGCCGTCCCGGCGTCGGAGCCGGTCGTGCTGAAGCCGGCCGCCCGCATCGTCGATCCGGCGGTGGCCGAGACCGGCGACGAGCCCCTGTTCCCCGAGCCGGTCTACGAGGAGCGCAAGCCCCGCGGCGGCTTCCTGTCGATCTTCGGCAGCCGTCCGCGCTACGACGCGCCGCAGCCGTCCGCGGCGCCGGCGCCCAGGCCTCAGCCCAGCCGTGGCGGGGCGCTTCCCGTCGAGGCCGCCGCGCCTGAGGAAGACGCCCAGCCGGCCGAGGACCTGGAGATCCCCTCCTTCCTGCGCCGGCTCGCCAACTAACTGATCGCGCGTCACTTATCCCGGCGCCGCGGCGGCCCGAAAGGCTGCCGCGGCGCTCGCCGTTTTCGCACTCCGTTAACCGAAACATTGCGAAACAGGGATTGTTTTGCTGCGGCGCACCAACTTGCCTAACGGCAGAGATGGGCGTTCCTCGGTTCTCGGGGCGGGCGCCCCAGTAGGGAAGGTCGCACGCGTGCCAGCAGACGGTTTCCAGAGCGGCGCCTTCCAGCACACCGTCAAGACTCCGGCCCTGTTCGCGGGCGTGGGCGTCCATACCGGGGCCTACACCCAGGTCGCCCTGCGCGCCGCCGGTTGCGACGAGGGCATCGTCTTCGTGCGCACCGACATCACCGACCGCGACAACCGCGTGCCGGTGTCGGCCGAGGCGGTCTGCAAGACCCAGCTCGGCACGGTGATCGGCAACGCGGCCGGCGTCACGGTCGCCACCATCGAGCACCTGATGGCCGCCCTGGTCATGTCCGGCGTCGACAACGCCGTCGTCGAGCTCGACGGGCCGGAGATGCCGATCATGGACGGCTCGTCCTGGCCGTTCCTGAAGATCCTCGACCGCGCCGGGCGCCGGCCGCAGGCGGCGGCCCGCCGGTTCATCGAGATCATCGACACCGTGGAGGTCGTGGACGGCGACAAGCGCGCCGCCCTGAAGCCCGCCATGCGCTTCGAGGTCGCCTTCGCCATCGAGTTCCCCACCGCGGTCATCGGCCGCCAGGAAGTGGACCTGGCGATGGACGAGCAGGCCTTCCGCCGCGAGCTCGCCGACTGCCGCACCTTCGGCTTCCTGCACGAGGTGGAGGCGCTGCGCGCCATGGGCCTGGCCCGCGGCGGCACGCTGGAGAACTGCGTGGTGATCGAGGGCGACCGGATCCTCAATCCGGAAGGCCTGCGCCGCCCCGACGAATTCGTGCGACACAAGGCGCTCGACGCCATCGGCGACCTCTATGTCCTGGGCGCGCCGATCCTCGGACGCTTCGAGGGCGAGCTGGCCGGGCACGGGATCAACAACCAGCTGGTCCGCGCGCTCGCCGCCCGGCCCGCCGCCTGGCGCATCCGCACCTTCGCCGACGAGATCGCGCTCGCGGTCTAGCCTTCCTTTCCCGCGGCACGCGGGAGAGGGGGACCGCTCGCCGAGCGCAGCGAAGAGCGGGTGGTGGAGAGGGTAAGCCTCATCCGCCGCGCTTTCCGCTTTCCCTTTCCACCGTTCGCTCTACGGCGAACGGTCCCCCTTTCCCACAAGTGGGAAAGGAAGGAGCCTCCGGGTGCGATGGCGCCCTGCGACCCCGCCGCCGTTTGCTCGCCACAGTCGGTGGTGTAGATAGCGACTCCTCGCGTGGGGGCGCGCGTCGACTTATTGAGGTGAAGGTGTCCTTGGTCCGCAATTCCTGGTCGCGCCCGAATTCCTTGACGAAGGGGGTGCTTACCGCCCTGATCTGCGCGCTTGCCGTGGCCGGTTGCTCCACGCTGAAGCCGAAGCCCAAGCCGAAGCTCGCCTACGAGGAGCGGCCGGTGGAGCTGCTCTATTCCACCGGCGCCGACCGGATGGACAAGCACCTGTGGTCCCAGGCGGTGGACTACTTCCAGGAGGTGGAGCGCCAGCACCCCTATTCGGAGTGGTCGCGCCGGGCGATCCTGATGCAGGCTTTCGCCCACTACCAGAACAACAACTATGACGAGGCGATCGCCGACGCCGACCGCTACATCTCGCTCTATCCCGGCAACCAGGCCGCCGCCTACGCCCACTACCTGAAGGCCATCTGCTACTTCGAGCAGATCGTCGATGTGGGCCGCGACCAGGCGGCCACCGGCCAGGCGCTGGAGAACCTGCGCGAGGTCACCACCCGCTATCCGCACACCGAATACGCGCTCGACGCCCGGCTGAAGATCGACATGGTCAACGACCAGCTGGCCGGCAAGGAGATGAACATCGGCCGCTGGTACCTGCGCCAGAACGACACCCTGGCCGCCATTGGCCGCTTCAAGACCGTCATCGACCGCTACCAGACCACCAGCGATACGCCCGAGGCGCTCTACCGGCTGGTGGAGGCCTATCTGACGCTGGGCCTCCTGGACGAGGCCAAGAAGGACGGGGCGGTGCTGGGCTACAACTATCCCGGCGACCCCTGGTACTCCGACGCCTACGCGCTCCTGACCTCCAAGGGCCTGCGGCCGGCGGTGATCCCGGCGGTGGTCTCCAAGCGCAGCGTGTTCCACGCCGCCTTCACCAAGGACAAGACCCGCACCGTCAGCCCGCCGGGGCCCGAAACCACCGCCTCGGCGATGGCCACGCAGCCGGCCGCCCAAAAGACCGCCGACAAGGCCGCGCCCGCCCCGCCGAAGGCCGACACCGAGGACGACGCCGCCCCGCCGAAGAAGAAGCGCGGCTTCCACCTGCCGTCGTTCCATCTGCCCTTCACCGGCGGCAAGTCCGATCCCACCGGGCCGGACACCGTGCCGACGCCGGTGACGCCCACCACCAACTAGGCTGGGCGCCCGGGCGGACGGATGATCCTGGACGCCACCATCACCTGTCCGGCCTGCGGCCACGCCGAGCGCGAGGTGATGCCCACCGACGCCTGCCAGTGGTTCTATGACTGCAAGGGCTGCGGCGCGGTGCTGAAGCCCAAGCCCGGCGACTGCTGCGTCTACTGCTCCTATGCCGACCGGCCGTGTCCGCCGATCCAGGCCGGCGACAGCTGTTGCGGTTAGCCGACTTTCCAATGAGAACAAAAAGTGATCAACTGCCGGGCGGCGGCGCCTTTGTCCGCTGCTGATTCCAGGCGACGCTCACCCCATGCTCATCGGGCCGCCATGCTGATCGGACTGTGGATTCGCGACGTCGTCCTGATCGAGGCGCTCGACCTCTCCATCGGGCCGGGGTTGACCGTGCTGACCGGCGAGACCGGGGCCGGCAAGTCGATCATCCTCGACGCGCTCGGGCTGGCGGTGGGCGCGCGCGCCGACGCAGGCCTGGTGCGTCACGGCGCGGCCCAGGCGGCCGCCTCGGCGGTCTTCGCGCCGGCGCCCGACCATCCGGTCTGGGACCTCCTGGAGGAGAAGGGCCTCTCCTACGCCCGCGACGAGGATCTGGTGCTGCGCCGCACCCTCTCGGCCGACGGCCGCAGCCGGGCCTTCGTCAACGACCAGGCCACCGGCGTCGGCGTGCTGAAGGAGGTCGGCGAGGCGCTCCTGGAAGTGCACGGCCAGCACGAGACCGTTGGCCTGCTGGACGCGCGCACCCATCGGCCGCTGCTGGACGCCTTCGGCGGGCTGGAGGCGCAAGCGCGCGCCGTGGCTGATCGCTGGCGCGGCTGGCGCGAGGCCCGCGAGGCGGTGGAGGCGCTCCGCGCCGAGGTCGCCCGCGCTGACGCGGAGACCGAGGAGCTGACCCTGCGGCTGGCCGAGCTCGACCGCCTGGATCCCCGGGAAGGCGAGGAGACGCAGCTCGCCGAGGAGCGCGCCATCCTGGGCGCCTCGGAAAAGGCGCTGGCCGACATCTCCGGGGCGCGGGAGGTGTTCGAGGGCCTCACCGGCCGGGTGGCGGGCGCCGTCCGGGCGCTGAGCCGGGCCCATGAACGCGCCCTGCTGGCCGGGGCCGCGGAAAGCGGGACGGCGGTCAGGCGGCTCTCCGAGGCCTCCGACGCGCTCGACCGGGTGCTGATCGAGGCCGCCGAGGCGGAGGCGGCCATCGACGCGGCCGCCGAGGCATTCGACTTCGAACCCGGCCGCCTGGAGAAGGCCGAGGAGCGGCTCTTCGACCTGCGCGGCCTGGCGCGCAAGCTCAGGGTCAGCGTCGAGGAGTTGCCCGGCCTGCGCGCCCGCTTCGCCGAGCGGCTGCGGGCGGTGGAGACCTCCGGCGACGCGCTGAAGGCCGCCGAGGCCACGCTCGCCGCCGCCCGGGACGACTACCTCGCCGAGGCGGGCGCCCTGAGCGCCGCCCGCGCCGCGGCCGGCCAGCGGCTGGCCAAGGCGGTGATGGGCGAACTGGCGCCCCTGAAGCTCGACAAGGCCCGCTTCCAGGTGGCGGTCACGTCCCTGGCGGAGGAGAAGGCCGGTCCCGCCGGGCTCGACCGGGTGGCCTTCGAGATCGCCACCAACCCCGGCGCGCCCTTCGGCGACCTGGGGGCGATCGCCTCGGGGGGCGAGCTGGCCCGTTTCGCGCTCGCCTTGAAGGCGGCGCTCGCCGGCCGTGGCTCGGGCCCGCAGCCGCTGATGATCTTCGACGAGGTGGACCAGGGCGTGGGCGGGGCGGTGGCCGACGCGGTGGGCCTGCGGCTGAAGCGGCTGGCGGCCGACACCCAGGTCCTGGTGGTCACCCACAGCCCGCAGGTCGCCGCCCGCGCCGAGGCCCACTGGCGGATCGCCAAGGTGGGCGAGGGCGAGCGCGTCCGCACCGCCGTCGAGCCCCTCTCGTCCGCCGACCGCCAGGAAGAGCTCGCCCGCATGCTCGCCGGCGCCGAGGTCACCGACGCGGCCAGGGCCGCGGCGCGAGCGCTGATGGCGGTCTCCTAGATGCTCCCCCAGCGCGCAGCGCGGTTGAGGGGGAGCTCCCGCGAAGCGGGTGAGGGGGTTGCCGCCCACTGGTCTGTCCGCGGTAGATGAAACCCCCTCCGTCTCGGTGCTTGCGCACCGATCCACCTCCCCCTAATCGGGCTTCGCCCTGGTGGAGGAACTAGATGAAATCCGTCGCCGACCTCACCGAAGCCGAAGCCGCCGCGGAGCTGGCGCGGCTGGCGCAGGAGATCGCGGGCCACGACATCCGCTATCACCGTGAGGACCAGCCCACGGTTTCCGACGCCGACTACGACGCGCTCAAGCGGCGCAACCTGGAGATCGAGGCGCGCTTCCCCGGCCTGGTGCGGGAGGACTCGCCGTCACTGCGGGTGGGCGCGGAGCGGGCCGCGCAGTTCCAGCCGGTCACCCACGGAGTGCCGATGCTCAGCCTCGACAATGCCTTCGCCGACGCCGAGGCCGTCGAGTTCGACGCCCGCATCCGCCGCTTCCTGCGCCTCTCGGCTGACGAGACCGTGGCCTATACCGCCGAGCCGAAGATCGACGGCCTCTCCTGCTCGATCCGCTACGAGGCCGGCGTCCTGGTGCAGGCCGCGACCCGTGGCGACGGGCGGGTGGGCGAGGACGTCACCGCCAACGTCCGCACCATCTCCGACATACCCAAGCGGCTGGCGGGTTCGGGCTGGCCGGGGACGATCGAGGTGCGCGGCGAGGTCTACCTGGGCCATGAGGAGTTCGCCGCCCTGAACGAGGCGGCCGCCGCGGCCGGCCAGAAGACCTACGCCAATCCCAGGAACGCCGCGGCCGGGTCGCTGCGCCAGATCGACCCGAAGATCACCGCCGCCCGGCCGCTGAAGTTCTTCGCCTACGCCTGGGGCCTGCTGAGCGCGCCCTTCGCCGAGACCCAGTGGGAGGCGCTGCAGGCCCTGAAGGCCTGGGGCTTCGCCACCACCCCGGACAGCCGGCGGGTGGAGAACGCGGCCGGCCTGCTGGCGGCCTATACCCACATGGAGGCCCAGCGCCCCAAGCTCAGCTTCGACATCGACGGGGTGGTCTACAAGGTCGACCGGCTGGACTGGCAGCAGCGGCTGGGCTTCGTCACCCGCACGCCGCGCTGGGCGATCGCGCGCAAGTTCCCCGCCCAGCAGGCCCGCACGGTGCTGGAGGCCATCGACATCCAGGTGGGCCGCACCGGCGCCATCACCCCGGTGGCGCGGCTGCAGCCGGTCACCGTCGGCGGCGTGGTGGTGGTCAACGCCACCCTGCACAACGCCGACGAGATCGCCCGCAAGGACGTGCGCGTGGGCGACACCGTGATCCTGCAGCGGGCCGGCGACGTGATCCCGCAGATCGTCGGCGTGGTGCTGGACGAGCGGCCCCAAGGCGCGACGCCCTTCGCCTTCCCGACCCACTGCCCCTGCCCGCTGCACACCGAGATCGCCAGGGAGACCACCGCCTCGGGGGCGGCGACCGTGGTGCGCCGCTGCACCGGCGAGTTCGCCTGTCCGTTCCAGAAGATCGCCCACCTGCGCCACTTCGTCTCCCGCCGCGCCTTCGACATCGAGGGCCTGGGGGAAAAGCAGCTCAGCCTGTTCACCGAGCGGGGCTGGCTGGAGAGCCCCGCCGACATCTTCCGCCTGCACGCCCGGCGCGCGGAATTGCTGGAGACCGAGCGGTTCGGCGAGACCAGCGTCGCCAACCTCATCGAGAACATCGAGGCCCGCCGGTCGATCGCGCTCGACCGCTTCATCTACGGCCTGGGCATCCGCCACATCGGCGAGACCACCTCCTTGGCCTTGGCCCGCCACTTCGAGACCGCCGAGCACTTCATCGCCACCGCCCGCGCCGCAGCCGGCCAGACCGCCGGCGCCATGTTCGCCGAGCTTTCCGACCTCGACGGCCTCGGGCCCACGGCGGTGGAGGCGGTGCTGGCCTTCGCCCGGGCCGGCCAGGCGCTCTTGATCCCGCCGGAGATTTCCCTGGACGAGCACCTGCGGCTGGCGATCCCGAAGCTCAACGGGAAGGCGCGCGCGGCGCTGGCGGCCCGCTTCGCCGATTGGCCAGCCTTCGAGGCCGCCGCCCGCCAGGCCGCCGCCGAGACCCCCGGCGAGGCGTTCCACGAATTCGCCTCCGTCGACGCCGTGGGCGTGGTGGCCGCCCGGATGATCGCCGAGTTCTTCGGGGAGGATCACAACCGCGCCCTGGTGGACGACCTGATGGCCGAGCTCACCGTCATCCCCGCCGAGCGGCCGAAGACCGACACCGCGGTGGCCGGCAAGACCGTGGTCTTCACCGGCGCGCTGGAGAAGATGACCCGCGACGAGGCCAAGGCTCAGGCCGAGGCCCTGGGCGCCAAGGTCTCCGGCTCGGTCTCGAAGAAGACCGACCTGGTGGTGGCCGGCCCCGGCGCCGGCTCCAAGCTCGCCGAGGCCCAGAAGCACGGCGTGAAGGTGCTCACCGAGGACGAGTGGCTGGCGCTGGTGGGCAGGTAGGGCGCGCCCATCCAGCGCTCATCCACGCTCCTTGACATCTATTAGACGTTTAGCTAAACGTCGCCCTATGAACGCGGTGTTCAAGGCCCTGGCCGATCCGACGCGGCGCCATGTGCTGGAGCTCTTGAGGGCGCGGCCGATGACGGCCGGCGAGCTCGCCGACCATTTCCCGGTCTCCAAGCCCACCATGTCGGCGCACTTCGCCATCCTGCGGGAGGCCGACCTGGTGGACGTGCAGAAGCAGGGCAAGGCCGTGATCTACCGCCTCAAGCTCTCGGTGCTGGAGGACGCCCTGCTGGGCTTCGTCGGCGCCTTCAGCGCGGTGAGCGACGCCGCGCAAAAGCCTGCCCGCCCGGTCCTGAAGAAGGAAGCCTCCCGATGACCCGCAACACGCGCCTGACGCTCTCACTAGCCGCCGCCGGAGGATTCCTGGCCGCCGCGCTCGCCCTGAAGCTGGCCGAAAAGGACGGGCTGATGAGCCACGAGACGGCCGTGCGCGTGCTGCAGGTCCTCACCGGCTTGGCGCTGGCGGTCTACGCCAACTTCATCCCCAAGACCCTGAAGGCGTTCCGCGATCCGGCAGCGGCGGAACGGGCTCAGGCCGCGCTGCGTGTGGCCGGCTGGAGCTTCACCCTCGGCGGTCTGGGATACGCGGCGGCCTCCGCCCTGCCGATCCCGGACACCGTGGCGCTGGCCATCCTCGGCACCGCGACGGCCTATGTCCTGGGCTACGTCGCCTGGGCCGTCGTCACCTGCCGTCCCGCGCGAGGCGGTTCCGCCCCCCAGGCCTAGGGACTTGGCGACCGGCCGCATCGCGCGCAAACTCCCGGAAAACATACGGGAGGTTCGAAAATGGCCTATGCCCAGGGGCGCGTCATCAATGACGCCGACAGCCACATCATGGAGAGCCTGGACTGGCTCCCGTCCTACGCCGACCCCGCCATCCGCGACCGGCTGGTGAGCATGCGGCTGGAGGCCGGCGGCTCGGGCGCGGCCAAGGCGATCGAGAAGGCGCTCGCCCGCCAGCAGGACGCCGCCGCCACCGCCGAGATCGCCGTCAACGTGGTGGAGGGTCCCAAGGGCTGGGCGGCCTATGGCGCCATGAGCCCTTCGGAGCGGACCAAAGCCCTGGACGACCTGGGTTTTTCCCGCCAGCTGGTGTTCACCACCTTCGCCGGCTCGCAGTTCATGCCGTCGCAGGACCTGGACGTGAAGTACGGCGGGGCGCGGGCGCTGAACCGCGGCATCGCCGAGTTCTGCGCCGGCGACAGGCGGCTGATCGGCGTGGGCGTCGTGCCCCTGGACGATCCGGAGCGGGCGCTGATCGAGGTCGACCAGGCGATCGGGGCCGGCTGCGGGGCCATCTGGGTGCCCGCCGCGCCGGCCGGCGAGCGGTCCCCCGGCCATCCCGACCTCGACCCGGTCTGGCGCCGGCTCGCCGAGAGCGGCACGCCCTTCATGCTGCACGTCGGCGCGGCGGCCCAGACCCTGCCGCCGGCCTACCACAAGAACGGCCACCCGCGGCCGAAGGACTGGCTCGGCGGCGGGGAGAACCTGCGCGCCAAGGACTATTTCTCGCTCTGCTTCGCGCCGCAGAACTTCCTCTGTTCCCTGGCCCTGGACGGGGTCTTCGACCGCGTCCCTGCCTTGCGCGGCGGGGTGATCGAGCTCGGGGCCGGCTGGGTGCCGGACTTCCTGCGCCGGCTGGACGGGGCCTGGAAGGGCTGGCGCAAGACCGATCCGGTGATCGCCGGCCTCTCCGTCCCGCCGTCGGAGTTCATCCGTCGCTCCGTGCGCTTCACGCCGTTTGCCACCGAGGACGCGGGGACCATCATCCGCGAGGGCGGCGAGGAGCTCTTCCTGTTCTCCTCCGACTTCCCGCATCCGGAGGGCACGCGCAATCCGATCCAGCGGTTCGAATCCAGCTTCGAGGGCTTTGACGAGGCGGTGAAGGACCGCTTCTACCGCCGCAACTTCGAGGACATGTTCGCCGCCGCGTGAGGATTTTGCGAAACGCCGCCAGTTTCGCGTCCTCTCCCCCTTGCGGGGGAGATGGCCCAAAGGGGCAGAGGGGGCCGGGGCCGGCGGCCCGGTAGGGGGAGGGGAACTAGCGGACGGGAGCCAGAACCTTCACAGTGGCGACACGCGCCTCTTCTGGAGTGAGCCTCGATGATCGCCGCCCTGTTCGCCGCCGCCGTCGCGCTTTCCGCGTCCTGCGACCTGGAGCACCCGTCGGGCAAGGCGGGCTGCACCCGGGCGGCCGTGGACGCCCTGAAGCTGAACCAGCTGCAGACCATGGGCACCCACAACAGCTACAAGATGGCCATCGCGCCGCTGGAGATGGCCAATGTGCGGGCCCGCAATCCGAAGGCCGCCGACACCCTCGACTACAGCCACGGCAAGCTCACCGACCAGCTGAACGATGGCGCGCGCCAGCTGGAGCTGGACTTCGTCTATGACCCCGAGGGCGGCCGCTACCTGACCCCGCTGGGCCGCAAGATGGCGCCCGCCACCACGCCCTACGACCTGTCGCCTCTGGCCAAGCCCGGGATGAAGGTGATGCACGTGCCGGACATCGACTACCGCTCGGTCTGCCCGCTGCTCGTGGACTGCTTCAAGGAGATTCGCGCCTGGTCGAAGGCCCATCCCGACCACGTGCCGATCCTGATCATCTTCAACCTGAAGCAGGACCAGCTGAAGGTCCCCGGCGCGGTGAAGCTGCTGCCCTTCGACGCCAAGGCGATGGACGCCGCGGACGCCGAGATCCGTTCGGTCTTCAAGCCCGGCGAAGTGATCACGCCCGACAGCGTGCAGGGCAAGCACAAGACCCTGCGCGAGGCGGTGCTGGCCGGCGCCTGGCCGACGCTCAAGCAGGCGCGCGGCAAGATCATGCTGGCCATGGACGAAGGCCCCGATGTGGTGGCGGTCTACCGGGGGAACCGCAGGAGCCTGGAAGGCCGGATGATGTTCGTGAACATCGACGAGGCCTCGCCGGCCGCCGGCTACATCACGCTCAACGAGCCCATCAAGCAGCAGGCCCGCATCCAGGCGGCGGTGAAGTCCGGCATCGTCGTGCGCACCCGCGCCGACGCCGACACCTGGGAGGCGCGGCGGAACGACACCGCGCCGCGCGAGGCGGCCTTCACCTCCGGCGCCAACTACATCTCCACCGACTATCGCCACCCCGATGCGCGCTTCAGCACCTATGAGGCGCGACTGCCGGATGGGTTGGTGGCCAGGCCGAACCCGGTGACGGCCCGCTAGCGGCCAGGCTCAATCTCGTCCCGCTCATCCCGGCGAAGGCCGGGACCCAGATGGATTAGCTCGGACCTGGGCTCCACGAGCGGCGAGCCTATCCAACCCACGCCGAGCCATGGGATCTGGGTCCCGGCCTTCGCCGGGATGAGCGGTATTGGGGTTCGGACCGGGGCCTCTAGACCCTGTCCCGTTTTGATTGAATCAATCAAAACGGGAAGAACAGGGTCGTCGCCTAAACTTGCGAGCACGATTCAGGGTTTTGATGGTTCCATCAAAACCCATAGTGCTCTAGCTGGCGGACGGCGCGTCCGCGGGGAGCGGCTCCGGCGGCGGCGGGCCGGCGTCCGGGGGCGGTCCGGGATCGCGCTCGGCGGCCGCGGTGGGGGCGGCGGCCTGCGGCGCGGCTCTCGCCTGTTCAGCCGGCGCCTCGTCGGCCGGCGGCTTCTTCTTGCCCACGCCCAGCACGCGCTTGCCGACCTTCACCGCGCCGCCGCCGAGCGTGCTGCCGAGCCAGCCCGCCGCGATGCCGCCCACCGGGCCGCCGACCGCGGTTCCGGCCACCTGTCCCGCGATGCCGCCCGCCAGGCTGCCGGCCGCCTCGCCGAGCTTCGGCTTGGGCTTCTCGACGGTCTTCTCACCCTTGTGGGCGTCGGGCGGCAGGTTCTCATCGCCGGGGTGCAGCGGCCCGCCGGGCTCGCCGGGTTTAGGGGAGGCGGCGTCGGGGCCAGGGGCCGGATCGCCCGGCTGCGGGTTGTCGGGCGCACGCACCGCCGGGGCGTCCAGCGGCGCGGGCGGCAGGCCGTCGTGCGGGGGCGGGCCGGCGTCACGCGGCGGCGGCGGGGCATCG
>Ga0207695_10004245_pt1 | contig 19683 bp, 23 predicted proteins | sample KBSC54metaG_FD_184354 | JGI IMG/M metagenome (GOLD analysis project Ga0207695, IMG submission 184354) | Corn rhizosphere microbial communities from Kellogg Biological Station, Michigan, USA - KBS C5-4 metaG (SPAdes) (version 2) | ecosystem: Host-associated > Plants > Roots > Rhizosphere > Soil... | reverse complement strand
CGGTGATGGCCGCCGCCCGCGCCGAGGGCGCGCAGGCCGCGATCCTCACCCAGACCGCCTTCCTGGCCCGCATGGGCATCGGCGAGCGCGCCGAGGCCCTGGTGCGCGCCGCGCCGGGCAAGACCGGGGCCCTCGGCCGCCAGCTGCACCGGCTGATCGGCGCCGACGAGATGGGGGAACTTTTCAAGGTCTGCGCCATCCATTCCCACGACTGGACGCCGCCGGCCTTCGAGGACGCCGCATGAGCGAGCCCTCTCCCTACCCTCTCCCTCTCGCTGCGCGGGGGAGAGGAGGCTGTGGCCGCGCCGTGCGATCTCCTCTCCCCTCGCGAAGCGGAGAGGGAGAGGGCAGGGAGAGGGCCTCATCGCCCCAAGCGGAAGGCCGCCACCCATGAGCTCGCCGCCGGTGCTCACCTCCAAGCTGCTGGACGTCGTCGGCGTCCGCCATGCGTTCTTCACTCGACACGGCGGGGTGTCGAAAGCCCTATACGCCAGCCTCAACGTCGGCCTGGGATCGGGCGATGACCCCGAGGCCGTGCGCGTGAACCGCCGCCGCTGCGCCGCCCATTTCGGCGCCGAAGCCATCGTCACCGCCTACCAGGTGCATTCCGCCACCGCGCTGGTGGCCGACGGGGACTGGCCGGCCGGCCCGCCGCAGGCCGACGCGGTGGTGAGCGCCACCCCGGGCGTCGTCTGCGGGGCGCTGGCCGCCGACTGCGCGCCGGTGCTGCTCGCCGACCCGCAGGCCCGGGTGGTGGCCGCCGCCCACGCCGGCTGGAAGGGCGCGCTCACCGGCGTCATCGAGGCCGCCGTGGCGCGGATGGAGAGCCTGGGCGCCGACCGCAACCGCATCCGCGCCGCCATCGGGCCCTGCATCGGCCCCGCCTCCTACGAAGTGGGCGTCGAGTTCCTGGAGCGCTTCGTCCACTTCGACCCCGCCCACGTCCAGTTCTTCCAGCCGGGCGCGGCGCCGGACAAGCGGATGTTCGACCTGCCGGCCTTCGTGCTCGCTCGCCTGGCCGCCGCCGGGGTCAGCGCTTGCGAATGGGTCGGCCGCGACACCTGCGCGGAAGAGGCTGAGTTCTTCTCCAACCGGCGCGCCTTCAGGCGCGGCGAACCCGACTACGGCCGCCTGCTCTCGGCGATCGCGCTGGAGGGATAGACTCCCGGCCTTGCCCTGCTACAAGCCCCGGCCATAAGCGCATTTCTGGTCTCGCGGGGCATCCGATGAAGCTGCTGGCCGGCAACTCCAATCGCACGCTGGCCGAGGCCGTGGCCTCCCACCTGGACACACCGCTGACCAAGGCCCAGGTGAAGCGCTTCGCCGACAACGAGGTCTGGGTGACCATCGACGAGAACGTCCGCGGCGAGGACGTGTTCGTGATCCAGTCGACGAGCTTTCCCGCCAACGACAACCTGATGGAGCTGTTGATCTGCATCGACGCGCTGAAGCGCGCGTCGGCCCGGCGGATCACCGCGGTGATGCCCTACTTCGGCTACGCCCGGCAGGACCGCAAGACCGGCGGCCGCACGCCCATTTCCGCCAAGCTGGTGGCCAACCTGATCACCCGCGCCGGCGCCGACCGGGTGCTGACCATGGATCTGCACTCCGGCCAGATCCAGGGCTTCTTCGACATCCCCACCGACAACCTCCTGTCCGCCCCGATCCTGGCCGCCGACATCAAGGGAAACCACAAGAAGACCTCCGAGCTGATGATCGTCTCGCCCGACGTGGGCGGGGTGGTGCGGGCGCTGGCGCTCGCCACCCGGCTCAACGCCGAACTCTCCATCGTGGACAAGCGCCGCTCGGGGCCCGGCAAGAGCGAGGTGGCCAACATCATCGGCGACGTGAAGGGACGCCGCTGCATCCTGTTCGACGACATGATCGACGGCGGCGGCACCCTGACCAACGCCGCCCAGGCCCTGGTGGACCACGGCGCGGCCGAGGTCTCGGCCTACGTCACCCACGGCGTGCTCTCCGGCGCGGCGGTGGAGCGGGTCAACGCCTCGATCCTGAAGGAGCTGGTGATGACCGATTCCATCTCCCCGCCCGAGCGGGCCGGCGACGGCGGCAAGATCCGTTACGTGAGCTGCGACCGGCTGATCGGGGAGGCGATCCGCCGCATCGCCAACGAGGAGAGCGTCTCGAAACTCTTCGACTAGGGATTGCTGCCACGCTTGCCGAGTGGGCCTCCGCCGTGCGAGGCCACATTCTCGCCGGGGGACGATGGCTAAAGGTGATTCCACACGTCCGTGGGGAAGGCTTCCGATGAGCTCCGCTAAGTCCATACGTCTTTCGCATGCCCGCTTTTCGCAAGCGTTGATCGCGGCCGCCCTGACCGCCGTGCTGGCCGGCTGCGCGGCGCCCGCGCCGCCGCCCCCGCCGCCCCCGCCGCCGGTGGCCATCGTCATCCCGCCGGTCAGCCTGTCCCCGAAGGTGGTCGAGCAGGCCAGCGCCTACCGGGCCTATGTCGATCGGGCCGGCGCCATCTCGCCGGGCTTCACCAGCGGCGCCGATGTCGCCCAGGGCCTGAAGACCGGCGCCGCCTACGAGCCCAGCCAGCTGTTGCGTGGGGCCATCGCCTATGGCGCGGTGGTCGCCCTGCAGGACCCGGCCTTCGTCGCCGGGGTGCGCAAGTTCGCCGCCGACCCCGACCAGCGCCGCTCGGTGGCCTATGAGATCATGAAGGACCCCGCCTACGCCGTAGGCTTCGCCGGCTCCTCCAGCGCCGCGGGCCTGGTGATGACCGCGCTCGGCGACGACGGGCGCAAGCTCCTCGAACTCGGCCGCTCGATCCACCAGGCGGCCTACGACGTGCAGCACCAGCCCTGGTCGAAGGCCGAGGTCGCCGACCGTGGCGGCCGTATGCAGCAGGCCAAGGAGCTCTCCAGCACGCCGGGCCTGGGCGAGGTCGCCGAGACCGCCCGCCTGCAGATGGCGGTCACAACCTCGGGCCAGCTGAACGTCTCCGGCCAGAGCGTCAGCCCGCCCTACACCTCCCTCGTCATCCACAGCCTGGCGGTGGCCGCCCTGGCGGCCCTGGGCTACGCCGACGACAACAGCCTGGGCCAGGTGATGCCGATCCTGGGCGAGCCCACCTCGGCCACCTGCCTGAACATGTCCAAGCTCAACCTCTACCAGTGCCTGGCGGTGGCCAAGCCGCACTACGAGGACGTCTTCTGCCTGGGCCAGCACATCCTGGAGGACACCGGCCATTGCCTGATGAAGGGCGCCGGGGTGCCGGAGCCCGTGGACGCCCGCGCCCAGGCCGCCGCCGAGGCCGCGGTGGAGAAGGCCTCCACCACCACCACGGCGAAGCCGCACCGCAAGAAGCGCTCGCGCAATTAAGCCCTGCCGGGCGTTGCACGGACCAAGGCTTTTGTGTATCTACGCGCACCCCTACGACCCCCTGCGGTCGAAAGATTGCGTCGCCGCGCGGCCTTCGCGCGGCGGTTTCGTTTTGAGGCAAGGCCATGGCCGAGATCGTTTTGAACGTTGAAGTGCGCGAGCGGACCGGCACCGGCGGCGCCCGCGTCGCCCGCCGCGAAGGCCTCGTCCCCGGCGTCCTCTACGGCGGCGGCAAGGACCCGGTCGCCATCTCCGTGAAGATGAACGAGTTCAAGAAGGCGCTCTACACCGGCAAGCTCCTGGGCCACCTGGTGACCCTGAAATACGGCAAGGAGACCCAGCCGGTCATCGCCAAGGCCGTCGACATGCACCCGGTCACCGACGTGCCGCAGCACTTCGACCTCTACCGCGTCGACGCCCACCAGCAGATCAAGATCAACGTGCCCCTGCACTTCTCGCACCACGACGAGGCGCCGGGCCTGAAGCGCGGCGGCACCCTCAACATCGTCTCGCACGACGTGCAGGTGTCCTGCGCCGCCGACCACATCCCCGAAGAGCTGATGTTCGACCTCACCGGGCTCGACATCGGCGCCTCGATCCGCGTCTCCGACCTGACCTTCCCGGCCAACGTCGAGCCGGCGGTCCCGGCCGACACGGTGCTGGCCACCATCGCCGGCGCCTCCAGCCAGGCCGACGAGGACGAAGCCGCCGACGCCGCCGCCAGCGAAGAGGCGGCCGAAGGCGCCGAAGCGCCGGCCGAGGGCGAAGCGCCGGCCGAAGAGGGCGGCGAGGCCTAGCCTTCGCCTCCCGCCTCTGATCTCCTCTGTATCGGGGGGCCAGATGCTGCTGATCGCCGGCCTGGGAAACCCGGGTCCGACCTACGCCAGGACGCGCCACAACATCGGCTTCATGGCCGTGGACGAGATCGCGCGCCGGTGGGACTTCGGCCCCTACCGCTCGCGCTTCGCCAGCTTCACCGCCGAGGGCCGCATCGAGACCCCGGACGGCCCGGTCCGCGCCCTCCTCCTCAAGCCCCAGACCTTCTACAACGAGAGCGGCCGCGCGATCGGCGAGGCCCTGAAGTTCTTCAAGATCGAGCCCGAGAACCTGGTGGTCTTCTACGACGAGATCGACCTGGCGCCCGGCCGCTTCCGGATGAAGGCCGGCGGCGGGGCGGCCGGCAACAACGGGGTGCGCTCCATCACGGCCTACATCGGCCCCTACTTCCGCCGCGCCCGGCTGGGCACCGGCCACCCGGGCCACAAGGAGATGGTGCACGGCCACGTGCTCTCCGAGTTCCACAAGGCCGACCGCAAGTGGGTCGACCCGCTGATCGAGGCCGTCGCAGAAGCCGCGCCCCTGCTGGCCGCCGGCGAGGACGAGAAGTACCAGACCGAGGTCATGCGGCTGGCGCCGGCGCAGAAGGCCGACCCGCGCAAGGCCGCGCCCGACAAGGCCGCCCCCGGCAAGCCTCCAGCGGACGGCGCCTGACGATGATTATCCCCTTGGGCTTCCTGCTCTCCCTGGTGATCGCCGTCCTGCTCTGCTGGCACGCCATGAAGACCGGTCGTGACACCATGTGGCTGTGGATCATCCTGATGTTCCAGCCGATCGGCGGGGCGGTCTATTTCTTCCTCAACATCGTGCCCGACATCTTCGGCGGGACGACCGCCCGGCGGGTCAGCGCGGCGGCCCGCGAGACGCTGGATCCGCACCGCGAGTACCGCGAGGCCAAGGCCGCCTGCGACGACACCCCCACCGTCCGCAATCAGTCGCGGCTGGCGACGGCGGCCATGCACATGGGCCGCTACGACGAGGCCGAGGCGCTGTTCCGGCAGGCGGCGCACGGCGTCCACGCCGACGACCCGGTCCTCTTGCTGGGCCTCGCCAACGCGCTCTTGGAGCTGGACCGTCCCGCCGACGCGCTGGAGGTCTTGGAGCGCCTCGGCCAGGACCAGGCCCACGGCCGCACGCCGGCCGCCGCCATGGCGCTCGGCCGCGCCTACGAGGCGCTGGGCCGCACCGCCGAGGCCGACACCGCCCTGCAGTGGGCCGCCGAGCGCCTGCCGGGCTTCGAGGCGCTGGCCCGCTATGCCGCCTTCATGGCCCGCAGCGGCCGCCAGGGCGAGGCCCGCGAGGTGGTGGCCGAGCTCGACAAGCGGATGACCAAGCTGCGCGGCCCCTTCCGCAAGGAGGCGCAGGTCTGGCGCGACCACGCCGCCCAGGCGCTGCGGTAGGCGCCCGCGCCTACGCCCCCGGCCAGTTCGCCGCCGCCAGTTCGCGGATCTCCGGGGCGTCCGCCGGCAGGATGAAGCCCGCCTTCACCGCCTGCGCGAGGGAGGCGTCGAAGCGCTTCAGGTAGTCGGCCTTGCCGCCGGGATAGAGCTTGGCGAGGGTCGGCGCGTCGAACGGCTGGGTCGAGCCCACCAGGAAGCCGTAGGGCCCGCCGGTGTTGCCGAAGCCGGAGAGCCTGGCGGTCGGCGCGTCGACCCAGGGCGTGCGGATGCCGCCCCTGGCGTTGCCCTGGGCGTCCAGCACGAGCTTCGGCGCTTCCCCGGCCTTGGCGGGCGCCGCCACCTCCAGGCGCGCGGCCTTGGCCGGCGCCTTTCCCGTGGCGACCCAGCGGTCGAGGGCCGCCAGCGCGGCCATGGCCACATAGTGGTGCTGCGGCCCGGAATTGATCGGCCTGGCCATCTTGGCGCCGAAGAGGGCGTCGTTCGGCTTCCAGTATTCGGCGAGCTTGGCTGTCGGCGTGTGGCCATCGTCATGGCCCCCGACGAAGAACATGTAGTTGTCCACGTGCGCCGTCCCGGGCATCTCCCAGACCCTGAGCCTGTCGTTGTCCGGCTGCTGGGCGGTCCAGTAGCCGGAGATGCCCGTGCCGATCAGGTCGGTCTCGGAGATCAGGGTCATCACCGGCACGCGCAGGTTCGGCCGGTACTTCACGCCGGTGGGACCCCGCCCGTTCGGCCCGCCGCGCATGGAGGCGGTCTCCGGCGGCGGCGCGCCCCCGAAGCGGGAGTGGACGTAGAAGCCGTCATAGACCCTGGCGATCGGGTCGACCGCGTCGATGTAGGTGGTCATGAACACCGCCGACTGGCTCTCGCCCGTGGCGATGACGTGCTTGGCCTTCAACGGCCCCAGCACCTGGCCGGACTTCACCGCCAGGCCGGCCTGGGAGAAGATGTCGAAGGAATAGTTGTCGCCGGGGTGGACCAGCGTCCCGTAGCGCACCGGGTTGGCCTTCTTCAGCGGCATGCCGGCGCCGCCCAGGCTATTGCCGCCCTCGACGCCCACCTTCTGGGCCGAGACCCCCACATAGGCCATGCCGGCGCGCAGCATCTCGCGGTGGCTGTAGGTCCAGTCGGGGCCGGCATCCAGGCCGCCGGTGACGTTCAGCCACTCCACCGCCGCCGTGCCCTTGAAGGCCTTCGGATCGGCCGGCCGGATCACCACCACGCGGGTGGCGTAGGGTGCGGTCTCGGCGGGCTGGGCGGACCAGGCGCCGTCCGCGGTGGGCTCGCCGATGAGCCTGTAGGACGTCGCCGTCCCGGAGACGATGAACTCCTCCTCCACATAGCCCAGGGACTTCAGGTCGAAGGCGCCGGCGCTGAAGAAGGGCGAGCCGACGGCCGGCGGCGGCCTGACCTGCGGCGCCGCCGCGGCCCCTGCGGGCCCCGCCAGACCCAGGCTGAACGCCGCCCATCCCATGGCGGCCCACGCTGCGACGGCCCTGCCCATGATATCCCCCTCGATCTGCCCTTGGCCTGAGCCTAGGCCGGCCCCGCGCGCCGTGCTAGGTCGCGCGACCGCACGCCACCACCGAAAGACCTCCGCCACCCATGGCCCTGAAAGTCGCCATCGTCGGCCTGCCCAACGTGGGCAAGTCCACCCTGTTCAACGCGCTCACCCAGACCGCCGCGGCCCAGGCCGCCAACTACCCGTTCTGCACCATCGAGCCCAACACCGGCGACGTGGCCGTGCCCGAGCCGCGGCTCGGCGTCCTGGCGGCGATCATCCCGTCGAAGGAGATCATCCCGGCCAGGATCAACTTCGTCGACATCGCCGGCCTGGTGCGCGGCGCGTCGAAGGGCGAGGGCCTGGGCAACCAGTTCCTGGCCAACATCCGCGACTGCGACGCCGTCGCCTTCGTCGCCCGCTGCTTCCTCGACGACGACATCACCCATGTGGAGGGCAAGGTCGATCCGCTCTCCGACCTCGACACCATCGAGACCGAGCTGATGCTGGCCGACCTGGAGAGCCTGGAAAAGCGCGTGGTCAACCTGGAGAAACGGGCCAAGGCCGGCGACAAGGAAAGCGCCCAGACGCTGCGCCTCGTGCAGCTGGCGCTGGCCGAGCTCAACGCCGGTCGGCCCGCCCGCAAGGCGGCCGTCTCCGCCGAGGACGCCAAGGCCTGGCAGATGCTGCAGCTCCTCACCTCCAAGCCCGCCCTCTATGTCTCCAATGTCGACGAGGCCTCCGCCGCCGAGGGCAACGACATGTCCCGCGCGGTGGCCGAGCGGGCCGCCCGCGACGGCGCCGACCACGTGGCCATCTCCGCCCAGATCGAGAGCGAGATCGCCATGCTCGACGAAGGCGAGCGGCAGGAGTTCCTGGAGACCCTGGGCCTTGCCGAGCCGGGCTTGAACAAGCTGATCCGCGAGGCCTATCACCTCCTGGGCCTGCAGACCTATTTCACCGTCGGGCCCAAGGAGACCCGGGCCTGGACCATCCACAAGGGCGACACCGCGCCCCAGGCCGCCGGGGTGATCCACACCGACTTCGAGAAGGGCTTCATCCGCGCCGAGACCATCGCCTACGACGACTACGTCCGCCTGAAGGGCGAGGCCGGGGCCCGCGACGCCGGCAAGCTGCGCCAGGAAGGCAAGGACTATGTCGTCAGGGACGGCGATGTGATGAACTTCCGCTTCAACGTTTGAAGGGAGACCGCCCATGGCCGAGACCATCAAGCTGGCCGGCGCCGACGGCTTCGAGTTCGCCGCCTACCACGAGCCCGCGTTCACCCCGCGCAAGGGCGGGGTGATCGTCATCCAGGAGATCTTCGGCATCGACCGCCACGTCCGCGCCGACGTCGAGCGCTGGGCCAAGATGGGCTACGAGGCCATAGCCCCGTCGCTCTACGACCGGCGCGAGCCCGGCTTCACCGCCGGCCATGACCCCGAGGGCATGAAGGCGGGCATCGCCCACGCCATGGGCACGCCGCGCGATCAGGCGATGGGCGACATCGCCGCCGCCCGCGACTTCCTGAAGAGCCGCGGCGAGAAGGTCTGCGTGGTGGGCTACTGCTACGGCGGCTCGCTCGCCTGGCTGGCGGCCGGCATGGTCGAGGGCCTCTCCGCCGCCTCCAGCTACTACGGCAGCCTGGTGCAGGCCAACGCGGCGCTGAAGCCGCTCTGTCCGGTGATCGTCCACCTCGGCCGCACCGACCACGGCATCCCCGCCGACGATGTGGCCGCCGCGCTCGCCCAGCACAATCCCGACGTGCCGGTGTTCATCTACGAAGGCGCCGGCCACGGCTTCAACAACGAGAGCCCCGAGCGCTACAACGCCGAGGCCGCCGACCTCGCCCGCCACCGCACCCTCGAGCTGTTCGACAAGGCCTGAGCCCGATGAACGGGACCGTCCAGCTCTTCAGCGCCAGGGACGGCTTTGCCTTCGACGCCTATCGCGCCGCGCCCTGCGACGCCCGTCGCGGCGGGCTCGTCATCCTGCACGCCATCTGGGGGGTGACGCCGCACCTGCGCGCGCTGGCCGACGACTACGCCGCCGGCGGCTACGAGGTGCTGGTCCCCAGCCTCTTCGACCGCTTCCAGCGGGGCTTCGCCGAGCGCGACACCGACCCGGCCCTGCAGGCCCGCCAGATGGGCTTCGCCGCCGCCAGCCACTGGGGCGCCGAGGTGCTGGACGCCGTCCAGGCCGCCATCGACGCGCTCCAGCCGCCGGTCTTCGCCATGGGCTTCTGTTTCGGCGGCACGGTCGCCTGGCTGGCGGCGAGCCGCTGCACGGGCCTGGCGGCGGTGGCCTCCTTCTACGGCGGCCAGATCGTCGACTACCTGGCGGAGGCGCCCGCCGCGCCCACCATCCTGCACCTGGGCAAGGCCGATGAACTCATCCCGGTGGCCGCGGTCGAGGCGATCCGGGAGGCCCACCCCGACCTGCCCGTCTACCTCTACGAGGCCGGTCACGCCTTCGTGGCGCCCAACGGCTATCACGAGGACTCCGCGCGGCTGTCGCGGCTGCGCACGCTTGCCCACTTCAGCCGCCACAGCGGCGTGCGGTCGGAGGCTTGAGAGCGTGCTGCCCTTCTTTTTTGACCGTCATTCCCGGCCTTCCGGGAACCTATGAACTCCGTAGCGCAAGACGCGCACGGCGGCGCCGCGTTCGTTTCGGAAGGCCTCGTGATCTTGGGTTCCCCGCACAAGGCCGGGAATGAAGAGCTAGAATTGGGGCGCTCGCTAGACCCTGTCCCGCTTGGCTTGAATCAAGCCAAGCGGGATGAACAGGGTCGTCGCCTAAACTTGCGAGCAGGATTCAGGGTTTTGATGGTTCCATCGAAACCCATCGTGCTCTAGCCGCGCTCCTCGATCTGGGCGCGGACGTCCGGGGTCTGCTCCAGGGTGCGCACCAAGAGCGCCTGGGCGGCCAGGATGCCGATGCCGGCGGCGAAACAGGCGAAGACGTCGACTCCCACCTGGCCCGTCCGCACCGCGTTCCCAACCTGCTGGTGGATGAACAGGCCCGCGCCCAGCAGGAGGCCCACGCCCACCACCACCGAGCCGGGGCTCTGGCCGAAGCCGGCCTGGAAGCTCATCCAGACATATTTGGCCAGCCAGCGCTTCAAGGGCGGCACGAGCAGGGGGATGGCCAGGGAGAAGCCCAGGTAGGCGGCCGGCCAGAGCAGCGTCCAGCGCATGGCCATGATCGGCCCGCCCGGCAGCCGGCCCAGCGCATCGATCACCGCGGCGGTGTAGATCAGGCTGGCGGCCACGACCGTCAGATCCTGCATGCGCTTGAAGTTCCGCCAGGCGGGCGTGAAGGCCATGGCCCGATTGTAGGGCCCCTTTGGGCGGAGGTAAGGCGCCGTCGCCGTAACCCCCGACCTTGGCTATGCTCGGCCCGTCCGTGACTCGAAGCAGCCTCGCCCTTTCCGCGCTCCTGGCGTTCGGCGCGACCCCCGCGGCGGCGGCCGGCGCGACCTGCTGGTTCGAGGGTGGCGTCGTCGTGGTCGGCGCCGATGTGATGGGCGTCTCCGGCGATTACATCCTCGACACCGCCACCCCGCACACGCAGCTCGCCGAGAGCCAGGCCCAGGCGGCCGGCTTCGCGGACACCGCACTGGTGGGCGAGGTCCGGCTGGCCGGCGTCGCCGCCCAGGGCCGTCCCGTGGCGGTGGCCGACCTCGACCTGCGCACCGGCGCCCTGCCCACCCCGATCGCCGGGGTCATCGGCGCCGACGTGCTCAGGGACTACGTCCTGGACGTGAGCTTCGCCCCCTGCCGGGTCAGCCTGGCGCCGGCCGGCCGGGCGCCTCGGTTCGCGGGGGCCCGGACCCGGCTGCCGCTCCGCTGGGTGGCCGAGCGTCCGACGGTCGCCGCCGCCGTGGCCGACGGGCGCCAGACGCTCAGCGGGGCGTTCGCGCTGGGCATCGGCGCCGACACCGCCATCCGCCTCAGCGACGCCGCCGCCCGCGCGCCCGGCGCCGCCAAGCCCGTGGAGCTCTACCCTTACGGCATCCTCAGGCCCCGCCTGCGGGCGCTGTCCTTCGCGGGCTCCCTCTCCGAGGACCTGCCGGCCGGCCTCGTGAAGGCCGAGGATCCGGAGCTCACCGGCCAGATCGGCGCGCCGTTGCTCTCCCGCTGGCGCCTGCGCTTCGACTTCCCCGCCGGCCAGCTCCTGCTCGCGCCGGCGAACTAGCGGGACCCGCCTTGGCGACGGTCGTGAACGCAGCGAATCCTCTCCCCCTTGCGGGGAAAGGGTGAGGTGTGGGGGTGTCGGCTCAGAGTCCGGGAGCAAGCACTGCGCGCTCGCCGTGGCTCCCCCACCCCAACCCCTCCCCGCAAGGGGGAGGGGCTCGGGAGATAGGCATCACCTCAGTGGGCGACGTTCTTCCAGATCCGGCGGTAGCTCAGGTAGAGCAGGCCGGAGAAGATCAGCAGGTAGATCATCGCGCCCAGGCCGAACGCCTTGCGCTCCTCCATCTTGGGCTCGGCGGCCCAGGCCAGGAAGGCGGCCACGTCCATGGCCTCCTGCTTCACCGTGGACGGCTTGCCGTCGTCGAAGGTGACCTTCCCGGGTGCCAGCGGCGGCGGCATGGCGATCATCCCGCCCTCCGGCGGCGGCCCGTGTCCGCTCCACTGGCCGCTGAGGTCGCCCGCGAAGTAGGGATTGTAGTACTTGCCGGCCGGGATGGTCAGGCCGGGCGGCGGGTTCCGGAATCCCGTCAGCAGGGAATAGATGTAGTTCGGGCCGCCCTCGCGGGCCTTGGCCATCAGCGACAGGTCCGGCGGAGCCTTGCCGCCATTGGACGCCGCGGCGGCGACGTCGTTGGCGAACGGCGCCGGGAACCTGTCGGCCGGCATAGCCGGGCGCGAGATCGGATCGCCCGTGTCGCTGTCGATGTCCTTGACCTGGATGTCGTGGGCCAGCGACTTCACCACTGGGCTCTGGTTGGGGTTGGGGTACTTCGGATCGTAGAACGGCCCACCCTTCTGCCCGAGGTTGCGGAAGTACATCAGGTCCATCTTGTGGCAGGCCGAGCAGACCTCGCGGTAGACCTTGTAGCCCCGCTGGACCTGCTCCTTGTCGAACTTGCCGAACGGCCCCTCGAAGGACCAGCTCAGCACCGTCGGCTCCGCTTGGGTGGTGGCGGCCAGCGCCTTGCCCGGCGCGAGCGGTCCCCCCAGCATGAAAAGCCCAAACGCCGCGAACGCGAAACCCTTGCGCAGCATCGGGCTCAACCCCTCTTTTCAGGCGACGACACCGCGCCGGCGGGCGCGGCGGCGGGATGCGACAGGACCGGCGTGGAGATCGAGTCGGGGGCGGGCAACGGCGTCTCCGTCAGCCCCAGCACCGGCGTGATCAGCCAGAAGTAGGCGAAGTAGTAGAGCGCCCCGATCCTGGACAGCCACACATAGCTGTCGAGATTGGCGTCGAGGAACTGCGGCGCCGTGGCGCCCGGGATCACCAGATCGTCCGGCGCATGCGCCCCGCAGACGCCCAGCACCAGGCAGGAGAAGATGAAGATGAAGAAGTAGATCCGCGCCGTGGGCCGATAGCGCATGGAGCGCACCTTCGAGGTGTCGAGCCACGGCAGGACGAACAGCGTGCCGATGGAGCCGAACATCAGGATCACGCCCATCAGCTTGTTCGGGACGGCCCGCAGGATCGCGTAGAACGGCAGGAGGTACCATTCCGGCACGATATGCTGCGGCGTCTGCAGCGGGTTGGCCGGCACGTTGTTGACCACCTCGCCCAGGCTGTCGGGCAGGTAGAAGACAAACACCGCGAACATGATCAGGAACAGCGAGATCGCGAAGCCGTCCTTCACCGTGTAGTAGGGATGGAAGGGCACGGTGTCCTGCGGCGACGTCACATTGACGCCGGTCGGGTTGTTGTTGCCCGGCACGTGCAGCGCCCAGATGTGCAGGCCCACCACCCCGGCGATCACGAACGGCAACAGGTAGTGGAGCGAGAAGAAGCGGTTCAGCGTCGGGTCGTCGACCGCGAAGCCGCCCCACAGCCAGGTGGTGATCGAGGGGCCCACCACCGGCAGGGCGCCGATCAGGTTGGTGATCACCACCGCCCCGTGGAAGCTCATCTGCCCCCACGGCAGGACGTAGCCGAAGAAGGCCGTCATGATCATCAGCAGGTAGATCACGCAGCCCAGGATCCACAGCACCTCGCGCGGCGCCTTGTAGGAGCCGTAGTAGAGGTTCCTGAACATGTGGATGTAGACCGCGATGAAGAACATCGAGGCCCCGTTGGCGTGCATGTAGCGGACCAGCCAACCGTAATTGACGTCGCGCATGATCCGCTGGACCGAGTTGAAGGCGTAATCCACGTGCGGCACGTAGTGCATCGCCAGGATGATGCCGGTGACGATCTGGATCCCCAGCATCATCGCCAGCACCCCGCCGAAGGTCCACCAGTAGTTCAGGTTCTTCGGCGTCGGGAAGGTGACGATGGTGTCGTTGGCGAAGCGCAGGATCGGCAGGCGCGTGTCGAGCCAGCGCTCGAAGCCGGTCTTCGGCTCGTAGGTTGAATGTCCGCTCATCTGATCAGCCGACCTTGATCTTGCTGTCGGAAAGGAAGGCGTAGTCCGGGACCGCCAGGTTCAGCGGCGCCGGGCCTTTCCGAATCCGCCCGGAGGTGTCGTAGACCGAGCCGTGGCAGGGGCAGAGCCAGCCCCCGTATTCGCCGCCGCCGAAGGTCGGCACGCAGCCCAGGTGGGTGCACACGCCGATAAGCACCAGGTACTGCGCCTTGCCGGGCTTGTGGCGGCTCTCGTCGGTGGCCGGGTCGCGCAGGTCCGCGTGGTCGTCCTTGATCGCCGCGGCGATCTCCTTGGGCGTGCGGTAGCGCACGAACAGGGGCTTGCCGCGCCACTTCACCACCACCTGCTGGCCTTCGACGACCTTGGAGAGGTCGAACTCGATCGAGGCCAGGGCCAGGGTGTCCCCCGCCGGGTTCATCTGGTCGATGAACGGCCAGGCGAGCCCGCCCACCAGGCCCACCGCGGCGACGCCGGCGGCGATATGGATGAAGTCGCGACGGTTCGGGTCATCACCCGAGACGTGCGGATCGGGAGTTGCCCCCACGACGGTGTCGGCCACCTAAAGCTACCCTTCGTTCCGTGCTCCCCGCCAAGTCTAAGGGAAGCGCCAAGTCTTTGGACCCAACCAGCGGCTCTGGTAAGGGCCTTAGAGTCACGACAGGTTCGCACGGTACGCACTCGCCGGAAGTGCTCGCTTAGCGGCTTCCGTGATTCGTCTCTCAAGCCCGGCCTAACCCGTCGCGGATCGCTTAGAATGCGTTTGGCCCTTTTTCAACCGGACATTCCGCAAAACCTCGGCGCCGCACTTCGCCTGGGCGCCTGCCTCAGCGTCCCGGTGGACGTGATCGAGCCCTGCGGCTTCCCGCTTTCCGACGCCGGCGTGCGCCGCGCGGCCATGGACTACGGCGCCCTGGCGGACCTTTCCCGGCACGCAAGTTGGGGCGACTTCCTGGCCGCGCCCCCGCGGGCCGAGGGCCGGCTCCTGCTCTTCACCACCAAGGGCGCCGAGCCGCTGCACGGCTTCGCGTTCCGGCCCGGCGACACCCTCCTCTTCGGTCGGGAGAGTTCCGGGGCCCCGCCGGAGGTCCACGCCGCCGCGGACTCCCGGCTTTATATCCCGCTCGCCGCTGGCGCCCGCTCGCTGAACCTGACCGTGAGCGCCGCCATCGCCCTTTCCGAGGCGCTGCGGCAGACCAATGGCTTTCCAACCGGCGCCCCGACCGGCTAGCAAGCGCCCATGTCGACCCTGCCGCCAGAAATCCTCGACCGCCGCGACCGCGCCAAGACCTGGTTCGAGGCGCTGCAGACCCGCATCGTCGCCGAGCTGGAGCGCCTGGAGGACGAGGCGCCGGCCGCGCTCTATCCGGACCAACCCGGCCGTTTCGACCTGCGCCCCTGGACGCGCGAGACCGGGACCGGCGGCGGGATCGGCGGGCATTTCCGCGGCCGGCTCTTCGAGAAGGCCGGGGTTCACACCTCGGCCGCTGCGGCCAGGTTTTCCCCCGAGATGGCCGCGACCATGCCGGGCGCCGACAAGGACCCCTCTTACGTCTCCGCCTCGATCAGCCTGATCGTCCACCCGCGCAGCCCGCGGGTGCCCACCGTGCACATGAACACCCGCTTCCTCTCCACCGCCGAGAGCTGGTTCGGCGGCGGCGCGGACCTCACCCCCATGCTGGACGAGCAGCGCAGCCAGGAGGCCGACGACGCGGTCCTGTTCCACAGGGCCATGCAGGACGCCTGCGACCCCTTCGATCCGGAGTGGTATCCGAAGTACCGGGCCTGGTGCGACGAGTACTTCTTCCTGCCGCACCGCGGCGAGACCCGCGGGGTCGGCGGCATCTTCTACGACCGTCACAACTCAGGGGACTTCGAGCGCGACTTCGCCTTCACCCGCGCGGTGGGCGAGGCCTTCCTCGACGTCTATCCGAAGATCGTTCGCCACCGCATGGACGAGCCCTGGAGCGAGGAGGACCGCGCCGAGCAGCTGGTCCGCCGGGGCCGCTACGTCGAGTTCAACCTGCTCTACGACCGCGGCACCATGTTCGGCCTCAAGGCCGGCGGCAACGTCGAGACGATCCTCTCCTCCATGCCGCCGCTGGTGGCCTGGACCTAGGAAGCAGCCTTCTCCCCCTGTGGAAAACGGACGGCCGCTCCAGGTCTGTCGCGGTCAGGAGAAGGCGCTCGCCAGCAGGGCCAGGATATCGCCCTGCTCGGCCTGCGCCTGGGCGCCCAGGCCCACGGCCAGGGCCGCGGTGGCGCTTCCCAGCACGATGAGCGTTCGCCAGAGTCCCATGTGACCTCCCGCGGTCCCCTCCCAGCGCAAACCGCTGAGCCCGCCTTACGTTGCCTGTTCGAGGAAATTCCGGATCCAGCCGCCCACGCGGGCCCGGTCGTCTGGGCCTGAGTAGCTCGCCACCGCGCGGCTCGCCTGCTCCGGCGTCAGCGGCCCGTCCTTGCGGGTCTCGATCAGGGCTGTCGCATAGGCCGGGTCGAACTCCGGGTGCGGCTGCATGGAGATCGCCCGCTCCCCCGGCCAGACCAGGCCCGCGAAGGGCGTGAAGTCGCTCGCGGCCCAGACCTCCGCGCCGGGGGGCTTCTCCACCACCTGATCCTGGTGCGAGGCCGGCAACCGGATGACCTCCGGCCCGCCGTCCATCCACGGCTCGCGCCGCTCGATCCGGTACTCGGTCTCGCCGACGCGCCAGCCCTTGGGCGACTTGATCACCCGGCCGCCGAAGGCCTGCGCCATCATCTGGTGCCCCAGGCACACCCCCACCAGCGCCGCCTTGCCCTTGGCCGCCCGCAGGAACTCGAACGCCGGCGCCATCCATGGCAGGGGCTCATAGGCCCCCGCCGCCCCGCCGGTGATCAGATAGGCGTCGCACGCCGTCGGGCTCTGCGGCAGCTCGCCCGCCTCCACGTCGAAGGTGCGCCAGTCGTAGGCCTCGGCGCCTAGGAGCCCCATGAACATGTCCGGATAGGTCCCGAACTTTGGGATGCAGGCCCGGGGCGGCCGGCCGGTCTTGAGGATGCCCAATTTCAGGAAGGGTGGCTTCAAAACGCCATCCCCTGCACCACGGATTTCAGCTTCTCGATGGTCGACAGCTTGTCGTCGATGAAGTCGTGGTCGATCCACCAGTCCTCCACCTCGCGCAGCACCTGGCCGACCATCGGCCCCTTGGGCGCGCCGGCGGCGATCACGTCCTCGCCGGTGAGCGGGAAGGCCGGCGGGCTCCAGCCTTCGCCGAGCGCGATCAGGCCCCGCCACTGCGGCGTCGTGGCCGTGCGGTCGGCCCGCGCCCAGGCGAGCTTGGCCCGGTCGCGGAACACCTGGCCGCCCAGGCGGTAGAGGGTGCGGCGGATCTCCCGCGGGCTCATCCAGCTCTTCAGGGCCGGCGTCGGGGAAAGCGCCGCGGTGATCCGGTCCCGCTCGGCGTTGGAGAGCCGCAGCCGCTCGGCGAACCCGCGGGCGCCCATCTCGTCGTCCGGCAGCAGGGCCGCCAGCCTGAGCACCGGATCGGTCTCGAAGAGCTGGTCCTCCTCGATGGCCACCAGCCCCTCGAAGCGCGGCAGGTCGACGGGCGCCGGCAGCACCTCGCCCAGGACGCCGGTCCTGGCCATCAGCGCGACTGCGGGCCTGGGATCGGGCGCCGCCAAGAGCTTCAGCATCTCCTTGGCGACCCGCTCCGCCGAGAGCGTCTTGATATCGCCCTTGAGCGTCTCGCAGGCCGCCAGGGCCGCGGCGTCGGCCGGCGCGGTCCCGTACCAGGCAAGGAAGCGGAAGAACCGCAGGATGCGCAGGTAGTCCTCCCGCACCCGTTCCTCGGCCTCGCCGACGAAGACGATGCGGCCCGCCCGCGCGTCGGCGACGCCATGCCCGGTGGGATCGAACAGGCTTCCGTCGCGCCGCGCATAGAGGCTGTTCAGGGTGAAGTCGCGGCGCCGGGCGTCCTCGCCCCAGTCCTGGCTGAAGGCGACCACGGCGCGGCGGCCGTCGGTGGCCACGTCGCGCCGCAAGGTGGTGATCTCGAACGGCTTGCCCTCGCTGACCGCCGTCACCGTGCCGTGCTCCACGCCCGTCGGCACGGCCTTCAGCTTGGCGGCCGTCAGGGCCTCCGTCACGGCGTCCGGCATCAGCCGCGTGGCGATGTCGATGTCGTTCACCGGCTGGCCCAGCAGCGTGTTGCGCACGCAGCCGCCGACGTAGCGCGCGCAGTCGGCCCCGCCGGCCGCCTCCAAGGCGTCCATCACCGCCACCGTCGCACTCGCGGTCATCCAGGGTCGCTGGCCGATGCTCTGCGTCATTTCGACGGAGCCTTCTCGAAATAGCCCTTGGTGACCGCCCCGCTGGGCGTCGCTTCGCCCGGCACATAACGCTCGCGCCGGTTGTCCGGATGGAAGGCCACGGTGGCCATCAGCGACAGCCCTACGAGCAGGCCGGCGGCCGCCGCCAGCCAGGCGTAGGGCGTCGAGCCCATGGGCCGGCCCGTGCGGATCGCCCAGGCGCGCCAGACGAACCACACCACGAAGGGGAAGGCGGCCAGCGCCAGCCGCCAGGCGATGATCTCAAGCAACGGCGGCTCCATAGAGCCGGTCGTAGAGCGCGCGCAGCATGCCCGCCGTGGCCCCCCAGATGAACCGGTCCTCATGGGTATAGGCGTAGAAGCGGCGCTTTTCACCCGACGGCAGTTCGCGCTCATGCTCCTCGAGGTTGGCCGGATCCATCAGGAAGCCGAACGGCGTCTCGAAGATGTCGGCCACCTCGTCGGGATTGGGCACGAGCGAGAACCCCGGCCGCACGAAGCCCACCACCGGGGTGATCAGATAGCCGGTGCCGGTGCGGTAGGGCGTCGAAAGACCCACCACGTCGACGAAGCCGGGTTCCAGCCCGATCTCCTCGTGGGCTTCCCTGAGCGCCGTCTGCCAGGGCGTCTCCCCAGGATCGCGCCGCCCGCCCGGCAGGGCGATCTGGCCGGTGTGGCGGCGCAGGGTGTCGGCCCGCCGGGTCAGGATCACCGACAGCCCCGCTGTGCGCTCGACGAGCCCGATCAGCACCGCCGCCGGGGTCAGGATCGGCGCGTCGGACTCCGCCGGCCCATAGGCGCGGCTGAGGTCGTAGTCGGAGGCTGCCGGCCGCGCATGGGCCGGATCGTGCGCCTCCAGCGGGTCCAGGTGCTCGCCAATCCAGTTGCGCAGGTCGCCCCGGCCGCCTCGCAAGGTCACAACCGGTGCGCCCCCGCAGGACCCACCGGATACCAGGCGCCGTTGGAGGCCACCCCCAGGGTCGGACCCTGCGGCGTCTCCCGCTCCTCGGCCATCTCCACCAGCTCGTAGAACACCGGCCGGGCGATCAGCGCCTCCAGGCCCCGCCGCACGTGAACATAGGGCCGGGGCTCGCCGTCCGGCCCCATCTCGACGCGGACATAGTTCTCCGGGCCCGCCTCCACCTCGTCGCCGACGTTGGTGAGGAACCTCAACGCCTCGCCCACCCGGTCCACCCGGGTGGCCACGAAGGGGGCGTCTTCGACGGTGATCTTCAGCTTCTCCACCGGGGTCACCAGGTGGATGCCGTCAGGGTCCTTGCGCAGCACGGTGGAGAACAGGCGCACCAGCGCCTCGCGGCCGATGGGCGTGCCCTCATGGAACCAGACGCCGTCCTTCTTGATCACGATGTCGATGTCGCCGCAGTGGGCGGGGTTCCACAGGTGCACGGGCGGCAAGCCTCTTCCGGGCGCCTGCTTCGCGGCCGCGACGATCCCCTCAAGCCCCGGTCTCGCCGCCTGATCCGCCATGGGATGGAAGGTAGGCGCGCCGGCGGGTCGCCTCAAGCGCCGCCCTCTCCCTACCCTCTCCCTCTCGCTGCGCGGGGGAGAGGAGGCCGCTGCGTCGCCGTGCGAAACTCCTCTCCCCCGGCGAAGCCGAGAGGGAGAGGGCAGGGAGAGGGCCTCAAGCCGCCTCGACAGGCCCCACCAGCCCGCCCGCGTCCGGCGTCAGCGCCCGCGCCAGCACCCGCCGCGGGTCCACCGGACCGGGCAGCC
>Ga0207695_10004244_pt1 | contig 19685 bp, 21 predicted proteins | sample KBSC54metaG_FD_184354 | JGI IMG/M metagenome (GOLD analysis project Ga0207695, IMG submission 184354) | Corn rhizosphere microbial communities from Kellogg Biological Station, Michigan, USA - KBS C5-4 metaG (SPAdes) (version 2) | ecosystem: Host-associated > Plants > Roots > Rhizosphere > Soil... | reverse complement strand
GATAAAAAATAATTATCATCGTAGAAGTTTATCTGAAACGGCCTTCTCAAGGCTAAAAAAAATATTTGGCGCTCACGCTTCCGGTAGAATTTTCAGAAATCAAGTTACCGAATTAGCTTTACGTTGCTATATGCTGAATAAAATGAATCAATTAGGCCTACCCAATTTCATCAGAGAATGACCTGTAGTTAAAAATAGGGCGTTTTCGCTAAAAAATTGATTTATGCAACAAGCCCATTGCGACGAAGCAATCCACTCCATTCTAAAGCGTAACACAGCAAGGGGGCAAGTCGAAATTTTTGCTTATTTACCGAATTAAATTTGTGCTCCATTGAAATTTTCAATAGGGTATTCGCCTTTGCGTCCGAAATAAATTTTATGCATGCCAACCAGGTCAGTAACATAGCGCTCAATTTGAATGGCAACCAGTCTCTTAACAACCTCAGGAAAAGTGATTTTACCAGCGAGTGAAAGTTCAGTGCATTCTTTGGTGATTTAAGTATTCATTAATTTCTCCTATTTCATACGGTCCCAGCCATGAGTTGAAATATTTCAATCATTTCATTGGCCTTGAGTAAACGTTTAATAGTGGCAAGCAGCTTATCTTGTTTTTCGGCGGATAAGGTGCCGAAAAATAATTTATCATTCTCGTCGGCGAGCTTGGCTAAAATGGGTACTAACTTTCTTCCTTCAGTAGTAAGCTCCAAACTCAGTGAACGCCGATCAGGACCATCCTGACGACTAACCCATCCCTTCTGCAAAAGCCGTTCAATCATCCGCGATAATGAGCTTTTATCAACACCGATAAGTTTGGCTGCCGCATTGAGAGTAAGGTTTTTTGCTCGTAAAGTATGCGCATAACAACCCATTGAGCCACAGAGACATCCTTAGTTGCTAATTTTTTAGCAAAGCGATCGGAGGCAAAACTGGAAAGACAGCGCAGCCAGTAACCAAGATGGTCTTCAAGTTTGCTAGGGTTGTTTTTAATAGTCTGTGACATAAAGGCTAATAGTTGCATATGCAACTGTTGTCATGGCTTGAGGAGGCGGCTAACTGGCCTAGTAAACTGTCATCTCAGTCATGAGCGCAGCGAGCATGGGCCTTGCCCTTGAATGTTTTATTCGAGAAGAATGCGCAACGGATTAACAATAAAAAACTTTTAGAGCTTTTTATTCAAGTACCATTTTGATATAAAAACCGCTTTATACCGATACTAAATATTCTGTCGCAATTTTACGCATAATTTGATCATAAAGATCGCGCCGAACGGTAGCATGTAGCTCAAAAAGTTTTCTTGATAAATCAAAGGTTGGGTTAGTGTTCAGGCCAGTAGCAATATCGGATAAAACATCTTCTGGTATGCGGGTGCAATTTGCAATTCCAGATAAAGAATATTCCCGGGTTGATATAATATCATTTAAGATTTCCTGCACTAATTTTGCACTAAACATGGACTCCTCCTGGTTGGATTTAATCAGTTTGTTGTAGTCTTGGTAGCGGGATTTAAAAATATTGGATAGTTCATGGTAAAGATGGATAACTAACTTTATTTCCAGTAATGCTTTTTCAATTTGAGATAAGTGTTCATGATTCTTTCTTAGCACACTAGATACTAAATCTGTCCTTGACATAACAATTTCTCCATAATCAGACATTTTTTGAGCTTTTAATGTTATTTCTGCATTCTTCAGCTTTGTGTTAGAGGAAAAACAGCAAAAAATATGGTAAAGTAATCTTTTACTTATAACTTTACAAAAAGTAAAGTATTTTTACTTTTTATAAAATAAATTAGCTCGAGTCAATAACTTTTTTATTAAATAGAGAAAGAAATGAATTTAACAACAGTGTTTCTTACTGAAGCAGCGAGCGGAGAGTCGCAATCAGCTTTTGGTGAACGTATTTTAATGTTATTAGCACAACAAAAAAGATCTAAGTCCTGGCTTGCTGAGCAAATAGGTATTTCAAAGCAAGCTTTGAACTACCTTTTGAATCATTCAGCCAAGCCTAAATTTTCAAATGAAATTGCTGCTGTTTTGGAAGTCAGTCCAGAATGGCTAAGAACGGGGAAAGGGGCATTTATAAGTCTTATCAATGATGACTCGCATGTGTATAAAATCCCTTTATTTGGTATGGACGCAATTGGGAAAAAAGAAAATATCCAAATTGTTGAATCAATCATAGCTGATTCGTCATATCCACTCTCCTGTTTTGCAGTGAAACTTGAAAACGCTAGCATGGAGCCAAATTTTAACCAAGACAGTATTTTAATTTTTGATCCAAATAAAAACCCCCGTAGTGGGGATTTTATTATTTTTTCGGTTAATGCGACTAACCAGGTGTTTTTTAGACAGTATTTTTCTGATGGAGATGACATCTATCTTAAATCCATAGATGCTATGTATACAAACTTTAAGAACGAAAAAATAACAGTGCATGGTGTTTTAATTGAATCACGTAATCAATTTAGGTAAAAGCAACGTATTCCACTATTTCATTATGGCGAGAACAAAATAATTTTATGAAATTGGTTATGGGAATAATCAGAATCGAAAAAATAATAGAAAGAATTATTTTTATTCCAGAAAGCACGAGAAATATCATAAAGAATTGAGATAAAGATCTTCCAGTTGAAAAAGATAAGATAGAAAAAATAAGAGAAAATACTAACTCCCCTGGTAATGTAGAACATAAATATCTTAACATTAAGAATTGTCCATTATATCTTAACTTTAGCGATTGCATGAGAGAGGTTGTTAGTTTATAACCAAAAAAAGAGGCAATGATACTATAGAAAATCATTTTGGGAGTAACTATTATAATTTGTGATAGTTGTGAGTCTTGTAGATTTGCTCCAATTACTCCAATTTCTCCGAATAGAGCAAATAGAATCTGGCATAAAATTTTTCCGTAAATTAATTTATCAGCTATTTTTTTATTGTATATTTCTGTTACCAAATCTAATACAAAAAACCCCATGCAAAAAAATATTACACTAATATTTAGTGGTAAAATGATGTTAAGAAAGTTAATAGACACGAAATACTGATTAAAGATCATGGAAAGTATTTCAAATATAGCAAATACCATTGCTAAATAGATGATCATTGTAAACCTCTGGCTATTTTCTGCGAACAATAAACGACATATTGCTGAAATTTTTCCATTATTTCTTCAGGAGATTTTCTTAGTAAGGATTCAGCGGTTGCGATGGAAACAATAATCTGTGCGTGATCAGGCCTAAATAAAGAAAAAATAGCAGATTTATTTAAATTAAAGGCTGTATCTTGTTGTAAGCTTCTGCAACCAATAGTTTTATAATGGATTATTGTTTGCTCATTATTATTTAATTCTATGTTATCTATAAGGTAACGATATTTTGTTTCTTTACGCAAAGTAATCTCTAGCCAACCGATTATATTGGTATATATTGATTTTGCATGATTAATAATCCATTCCATAAATAGCCTATTTTTATTTATTGTTTAAACTCTATTTTTTCTCCTTCAGGCATTATGTGGATTGGCTGGACTGAGCTACCTTCTGTGTTAGCCATCTTATCGAAATTATTAACAAGTAAGGCTGGATTTTGATATTGTTTTTCATTCGATGCAATAGAAATTTTTTTGGTTTTTTTTGTCTCCTGTTTGTATAGCTCTTTTAGCTTTATTGTTATTTCGCCAATTTTTCCGTCACTAATGGGTTGATTGTTAACCATGGCAACCGGCTGTATTTCAAGTACTGAGTTGGTAATAAAAATTTCTTTTGCATCTAAAATGTTTTCTATAGTTAATTCTTTTTCAATCAAAGGGATTTTATTTTTCTTACAATGTTCAATAACGAACTCACGAGTGATGCCGGGTAAAATTCCATCCTCGATTCTTGGGGTGATTACTGTGTTGTAGTGAGTGACAATAAAAATATTTCCAGCGCTGGTGCAAGCCACTTTGTCTTTTGTATTGAGCATAATAGCATCATCTGCTTTATGTTCGCTAGCTTCCATTTTAGCTAGAATATTATCTAAGTAGCCCAATGATTTAAGATTAGATAAGGGAGATTTTTCATTTCTTCGGGTCTTAGTACAAATATGGAGTTTTAAAGACAGATGTTCCGCTGGAGAAAGAGGAGCAGCAGTAATCATAATAGTTGATTTAGGTTCAGAAGGAGGTAGCAAGCCTCTGGGACCTGCTCCTCTAGTCAATGTTATTCTTAGGGTTGCATTTTTGTTTGTCAAATTATTTTCTTGAAGCAGTTTTGAGAGGATATCATTGAGTTCTTTTAATTTTAAAGGGAGTGGTATTTTTAAAGTATCTGCTCCTTTCTGAAGTCTTGTATAATGTTCTTCTAGACAAAAGACCTCTCCCTCATATACTCGCATTGTTTCAAATAAACCATCGCTAAGCAGGAAACCTCTGTCACTAGGTTCTATTTTGAGCTGGGTTAGTGGTATAAATTCGCCATTAAAATAAATCATTGTTCTATCCTTAATTGATCTTCACCCGCATCCCTAGACCATTCAAATCTCCGGCCTGCTTTTTAGAAAGGGCTGCGCTATCTATCTGTGCCATCACGGAACCGGAACCACATTTTAACCTAGCTCGGGCTGAATTTCTCCATAATTTTATGATCAGAACCCACTCGCATGGTGCTCAATGCGTCTCGTCAAAAATCCCGATAATTTTTTTACGAAAAGAGTGTTTTTTGTCATTTCTACGTAAAATTCATGATTTGCAGTGAGTGCTTTGATGATGGCCTCACCCTGGGTTTGGATCAGTTTTCTAAGGGCAGGGTAGCTATAACCAATTTTTTGACATTCTTTTTCCCAGTCACGGGGGCGGACTTCGACTGGCTGATAACTGTTGCCAATTTTCATCGCCAGTTTAGTCGATAGTTCGGGGTAAATGGCAGTGCATAAAATATCGTAAAAAGGGGCTAGACTGGATTGAGAAGCCTCAGGATAAATTAATGAAAAGTTTTTACCATGCGCATCCATATTTCCAATGAGAAAATTAAATACCATGGCAGAAGCTAGCCTGGTTCTGCCTACAGCAGGTTGAGAGATATTATTGAGTAGATCAAAACATTCTCTAAAACCAGGCCCACCCTCATTCTGATATTTTCGTTGGGAAAGAATACCGAGTGCTTGACAAAAATCTTCCTGATGGATGCGCATGATTAAATTATTTTGAATGTGACGGTCATAGCGTTCAATCAATAAAAAACTAATATTTTTTACTCGGCGAATTTCTTTATGGGGAATGGTTAATCCCATTTGTGAGGCAATTTCCAAGCACAGATACTCATTTTCAACGATAGCTTCATAGCCAGGTACGGCTGGTTTTAGAATATGGGTGGTAGGGCAGCCATTTGTCGGTAGTGCAATTTGATTATCAATCAGGCAAACGGCAGCTTTATCTTGAACACCGGCCAGCGAAAGACGCAGGTCATCAAGGCCTAAAAATAGCGGTTTTTTGGGAAGCTCAAGAATATGTTGGTAAAGCTCATCTTCACTCAAGATTCGTCCTGATAGAGGAGTGGCAGACTGTTCGAACTGGGGTTCTTCTAGGGGATGAAATGAAACAGCACCAGCGCAATCATGGCCTATTTCTCTTAACATTGAAAAAATATTGTTGGGGCTAATGCCATATTTTTTCCCAATAATTTTTTTCGTGCTTTCACTTTCGGGTAGCAAGCCACCAAAAAAAGCGTCACAGTGTTTTTTATGATAGGGCTGTTGATGTAGTGGCATGCTGAATGAAAGTGCCTGTGTGGCAGAATTATCATAGCAAAAACATAGCTCTCCGCTGAGTGTTTGCTCCAAGATACCGACTTGTATGCCATGTAATCGCACAGATAATTGTTTTTTATTCATGAGGTCTATCCACTTGATCCAGCGAGATGTTCACTTCGAATTTGATGCCCAGCATCTTGGCCACGAGCAAAGCCTTTTCAAGCTGGCAGCTTGGCTTACCTTTTTCCAATTCGCGAACGAAACGTTCTCCCAAACCTGAAGAAGCGGCTAATTGGGCTTGAGTTAACCCAGATTTTTTGCGGGTAGTTTTTATCAATTCGCCAAAATCGCTAGCATTGAGAATACGCATAAGACCATCCTGATCGGGATGTTTATATTAATTATAGCATAAGCTGATTTCAAAACAACCCGACCGGGTTGTTTATGTGGATTTGGATATCTCACTGGGTAAAAAAACCCGATCGGGATGTTTGTTTCGTCTCAGACTTAATCTTTTATGTTTACACTCGATTCTTTCATTAATTTTTGATCGACAGGCTCAAAATGACCACCAAGAACATCATGTAGCCACTTTTCCGCATAAGCAAGATAGACATCAATATTGGCATAGCGCTTAAATTGATGTCCTTCATCAGAAAATGAAAGTAAACGCACCTTCTTTTTTGATTGCTTTAATTTATCGAAAATTTGTTGAGATTCTTCTTTAGTGACAATAGGATCATTGTCTCCTTGGATTAATAGCAAGGGGCGTTCAATTTGATTGGCGAAATTAAGTGGTGAACGACTAGCTAAAAATTGTTGTCCTTCTGGGGTGTCAGGACTGCCACCCATACTCTTTATGAAAGCACCTTTTGTAAAAAACAATTCTGAATCTGATAGCGGGTAGCTTGGAAAATCCCAATAGTTTGGTACTTTCTGCATGACGGTGATCAAACTAGAGGGGCCAACGATAGAAACACCGACCGCAAATTCTTTGGGAGCAAATGATAATGCTGCTAAGGTCGCATATCCACCATGGCTTCCTCCCATCATTCCAACTTGTGTTTGAGTGGTAATACCTTTATCAATGCACCATTTTGCTCCATCAATAAGATCAAAGAGTATCTTTCGGCCCCATTCTCCATTTCCAGCATTGACAAGGTTTTTCCCCAGCCCTGAAGATGATCTAAAGTTCACACTGAGAACTGCGTATCCGCGGCTGGCGAGCCATTGAATATAAGGATTGTAAGTTGCACTATCTCGAACTTGGAAAGGGCCTCCATGTGGAAAAACAATGAGGGGGACGGGGCTTTTTATAGAATCGAGGGAGTTCATTTGATTAGGTAAAGTAATATAGGCAGTCAGAATCAGTCCATCTCGTGCTTTAAATTCAAATGGAATCATTGTTGCCAAGTGATCATAAGTTTTAGCGGTGTATAATGAGCTCAGTTGTTTTGTTTCTAAATTATAAAGATAAAAACTAGCCTCTATTTTTTGGGGATGATAAGCCCTGATGATCCAAAATAAGTTACTTTGGCTAGTGATTTCAAAATTGGTGCCCATGGTTTTTTGCAGAAAATCAAAATTTCCTGAACCAAAACTGTGCCATTCTTTTGTCAGCCAGCTTGTTGAGTACATAAAAGGATGGCCATCAACGAAGACGATTTCGTTGATATCATTTTTAGCGTCATGAGCTAATTTTGTTTCTTTGCCGGTGATTAAATCCACAGACTTGAACCAGGTGGTATCAGATTCTCTCGAATCCACATAATAAAGAGTCGAATGGTGAAGTTTTATAATCCGTGAATGAAATGCATCTTCAGGAGAAAAATACATATAAACCGCATTATCTTTATAGATATCAATAGAGCCATCATCATGGACTTCTTCTTTGAAAGCGATATTTAAATTGTCATCGAAAGTGAAACGAGAAAAATGGTTGTTCTCAAAAATTTTAGTTAATGCGTCATTGTTAGTATCAAGAATAAAAATATCATGATATTTGGGATTTCGATCATTGATTCCAACAGCAACTCGCTGACCGCTTACTTTAAAAATTTTAGCGCTAATGTTTTTGAAATCTTTCGTATGGTTTCTTAACTTGCCAGACTCGATATTAACAGAATAGAGCTGGTAAGATTTTGAGCCATTGGTGTCTTGTAAAAAAACAAGGTTCTTTGAATCCCCGGTCCAGAAAAAGCAGTAAATTTCTGGCGTGTTAAAGAAAGTGAGTTGTCTCAAGGCATTGCTATGATCGCACTCATGACTAGCGCATATATAGAGATTCATCACCCCCGACGGTTCTGCTTTCACATAGGCAAGATATTTGGAGTCAGGGCTTATTTTTATAGCCATAACACTGGGGGGTGTAAAAAGTACCGCTCTAGGAATATAGGGGATATTTGACTGATGAGTTGCTGACAATGCCATTCCTCCTAAGCAAAGCATAGTGATTGCGGTAATCGTTTTAAACCAATTATGCAGATAAAGAATCCTTAATCTTAGTAGCATCTGATCTTATTAATCAACAAACTCTAAATGTACAGTAAAATCTGAGGCAATCCAAGTCTGTTATGAAGGGTCTAAACTTTGAATTACTGATTGGTACTCAGTAGTTCAAAGTTTCAACTTTATCTTGAGGACTATAATTTTCGTCATAAGCTCTTTACATTTTTCAATGCCTGGATTTCCTCTGATGTAACCCCATTTATCTTCAGTCCATTTGGATACCTGTATTCTTTTTAAAGTTGGGGCTTTTTAATTCATATCATATAAATTTTGCTCATCCTCATCCATGGTTGGTTTATCCTTTTCTTCAGCAGGCGCCGAATTAAAAAATGATGGCCAAGAGGAAAAACCATAACGTCTACTTGAAGATGAGGATGAGCTAGCTGTCAAATGCGCAGCAGCTGCTAATCCTGACTCCTCTTCCATTTGATCTTCTTGAGAGGAGGGCTGTTCAAGATGATTAGAATCCCTCGTCGTGGAGGATAGCAAATTAGTCCTTTTATTCTTCAGTCCTATTGTTGCCGGAGAACCGCTTACTCTCATGGTTCTAGGGAAAAAACTTGAAGAATTAATGGATGAAATCGATGAAGAGGATAAAGGTGTCGCTTGAAACAAACGCTCATCATCACTTTCATTTCGTTTTCTCTTTTTTTTATAGCTGCTGTTAACAGCAGAAGATTGAGTTAAACCTCTCTCTTCAAGCTGAAATATTTTACCCACATTACTAACAATATAGTTAAAATTTTTACGCCATTTTCTTGGCCAATCGCTAAATTTTTCCAACTGTTGAAGTAACCCACTCTCATGAAAATGCATATGTTTTTTCGCGCCCACAGTACCATAACCCTCTTCACCAGAAATTCTTTTATATTCTGCGACATAGACCTCGATTAATATAAATAAGTGGAAATCCATGATGACTTGTTTTGCAACGGCCACAGGAAATTCCCTACCGCTAAACAGCTCCTGCTCCTCGAATGCTTTAGCATCTTCTTGCGCATTATCAAAAAAATGATTCTCTGCAAAATATTTTTCTATATCCTTTTTCATTTCCTCTAACTTTTCGTTTTCTCTCTCTTTCCAGGACCTTGTTTTTGTCTTTTGGCTCTTATTTTCTTTATCCTGCCATCTTATTTTATACTGTTTTTTTATTTCTCTTCTTTTAGCGTTATATTGTCCTTTGTCTTTTACTTTTTCTTTCAATGGATGATGTTGAGAATCAATCTCCTCATTCAGGTCTCGATCAGAAGCATCTATTTCTTCAGCAGGCGTCGGATTTAAAAATGATAGCCAAGAGAAAAAACTATCAAATCTACTTGAAGATGAGTTTGAGCTGGCTGTCAAATGTGTAGCGGCTGCTAATCCTGGCTCCTCTTCCATTTGATCTTCTTGAGAGGATGGCTGTTCAAGGTGATTAGAATCCCTCGCCGTGGAGGATAGCAAATTAGTTCTTTTACTCTTCAGTCTTATTGTTGCCGGAGGACTGTTTGCCCTCATAGTGCTAGGGGGAAAACTTGAGGAATTAATGGATGAAATAGATGAAGAGGATAAAGGTGTCGCTTGAAGCAAATGCTCATCATCACTTTCATTTCGTTTTCTCTTTTTTTTATGGCCGCTGTTAACAGCAGAAAATTGAGCTAAACCTCTCTCTTCAAGCTGAAATATTTTGCTCACGTTACTAACAATATAGTTAAAATTTTTCTGCCATTTTCTTGGCCAAGTACTAAATTCTTCCAACTGTTGAAGTAACCCACTCTCATGAAAATACATATGTTTTTTCACGCCCACAGTACCATAACCCTTTTCACCAGAAATTCTTTTATATTTTGCGGCATAGACCTCAATTAATATAAACAAATCGAAATCCATCATGACTTGTTTTGCAACGGCCACAGGAAATTCCCTACCGCTAAACAATCCCTGCCTCTCAAATGCTTTAACATCTTTTTGCGCATCATCAAAAAAACGTTTCTCTGCAAAATACTTCTCTATATCCTTTTTCATTTCCTCCAGTTTTTTGTTTTCTCTCTCTTTCCAGGACCTTGTTTTTGTCTTTTGGCTCTTATTTTCTTTATCCTGCCACTTTATTTCATACTGTTCTTTTATTTCTCTTCTTTTGGCATTATATTGTTCTTTCTTTTCCATTTTCTCTTTCAACGGATGATGTTGAGAATCAATCTCCTCATTCAGTTCTTGATCAGAGGCCATCCCCTCTTCTTGATCACAAGCATCTTTTTCTTTCTCTTCTATAAAGTTAGAGCTAGAACTAAGGCAATGAGCTTCTTCCCGCGCTTCCTTGTCTATCTCCTCTTTTATCAAAGCTGAAACCTCTTTCATTTTTTTGCCTAGTTCATCATAAGCACGGGAAGAACGAGAAGAATTCTCTTCACTTAAAAATCTCTCTTTGACAGCTGCGGAAAACCGCTGTTTTCCCATCATTTCTTTACACAACTCAATGGTTCTTTTTATTAAAAGACCATACACAACTGGCCAGATATTTTCTTTGCCCTGTTGTGATAAAATGTTAGCCAACCGATTTTTGCAATCCCGTCTTATCTGACCACATCCATCCAATTCCTTAAAAATATTTTTGATATCTTTATGTTTATATGACTCATTTATCTCAGGATTGTTTGCAGAGATTGTTTTAAAACGAATTAGTAAGATTTGAAAGGGATTCAATTTAAAATCAGTGGTTCTAAACAATCTATCAAAAGCTATCGATCTTTTACGCGGCTCCTCTATAAAATGACTAAAAAATTCCCCTAAAAGCTCTTCGCTCCATTGCCGACATATAAAATCCACAGGATAAAAACGATATTTTAATTTCGTTACCGATTGTGATTTAGATTGACCGGGTAGACTATTTAAAATGGGAAAATCTAAAATCTGCCAGTCCTCTTGGATCTGCTTTACCAAAGCTTGCATTATTTTATATTGTTGATCTTTACTATGTTGCTTTATTGACAGGTTGATGATTTTTTCAAAAAAATAGGTTACCCAAATAGAGACAGGGGCGCTACTTTGGTCTTGTAGATAACGCTTATAATTGGTTTTTTCTAACAACTCTTCTGCATCATAAGGTAAATCAAAAGGAGAAAGAGGACAAACCCCTTCAGGAAATTTGTATGCCTGACCATAATCATAAACTAGCTGCTCACCAGGATAAACCTCACGCACAGTTATAAATCTAATATTGCCGTCCTCTGCTGCATAAGCAATGACATTGCCTATCTCAGAATGATTGAGACAGCGGGTATAATTTCCCTCATAAGTGCCATCGATAACAACTGTTGATTTTTTCGAATTCCCCGGCAAAAGTTGCTTAGTCTCAAAAAGATAAGCTGTTCCATTATGAGGCTGATATTCTTTTAATTTTTTTGGTGGACCTTCATAACGTCCTATCTCTGTATAAGGAGGTATCACCTTTTTAGAACTCTGAGGGTGAATAGTATAGTAGATACCATAAGGTTTTGTATTTTTGCCTAAAGCAGGAACTTTACAAGCAATACAGCCTATTTTATGAGCTAACTCGTTACTATTTGTTTCATCTACGTAATCAAACCCTTGCTGTTTTGCAAACTTACCAAAGTCACGTGTCAGAGAAATATAATTTTTTGGAAGAAATCGATTACGCATAGCCTAGATAACTCCACTACTCGTTATGTTGTGGTTCTGATTATTTAAAGCAAAAACTGCCTGGATTGTAAGTGATGCTCTTTTTATAGTCAAATATAAGGGTTTTCCAATATGAAATGAGTCTGAGCGAGGGGGTTTATTCCAGCATGAAATGGGTCTGGATAAATTAAGAGCAGTTCTCATGATCGGAGGGTGAATATGAAAATATTTAAATATAACTGATTGATTATATTGGAATATATGGGTAAATCCAAACATCCGACATGTCCCTTATGAGGCGCAATGTTTGTTATTCAGGGTCGTCCCGCTCCACTATTGAACTTGATCAAAATTCAGTTACCCGGAAATTCCGGGCAACTGTAAATGACGGAAAAAATTACAATACCCAGTTTTATAACCTTGATGCCATCATTTCGGTGGGCTACCGGGTGAGCTCAAAACGTGCCACTCAATTTCGCCAATGGGCAACGCAGGTGCTGCACCAGTTTGCAATAAGGGAATATGTCTTAGATATGACCTTTCCCCTGTAACTAGACCACTTTTTTGAAATAACATCCTTCAGTGCAACATTATCAAGCATGGCATCTGCCAAAAGTCGTTTTAACTTAGTGTTTTCAACTTCGAGTTCGCGCATGCGTTTGGTTTCGTTTGCTTCCATGCCGCTATATTTCGATTTCCACTTATGAAATGTACTATGGCAAATATTATATTGTTATATTGCTTACACAAATCGTCTATTTTTAAGCCAGATTCGTGTTCTTTTAAAATGTTTATAATTTTTTCTTCTGTGTATCTTTTTTTCATCTTGAGTTCTTCTTGCTGTCATTTTAACGGAAAACTCTACATTTGGGTGGGCTAGTTTAGGGGGAAAAGGTCATAGTTCATATGAGAACTCAAAAATAAATAGTGAAAGTAGCAACAAGAAACATGTGAGTATTCTGTTTCTAATTTTTAATTGTATGAGCTTAGTAATAGAAATTGGATTAGTCTTCATATCTTGTACGTGAAGTTATTCTTCCATTCTCTTATTATTTGAAACACTTCAACTTCATTGTCCAGGCGTTTTCCGATGTATTTTTCAGCAGAATTTACGACTTCAGAGATGTCACATCTTAGAAAAGGATTAATTTCCAGTTCTTTACTCAATACTGTAGGTAAGGATGGTTTATCATCTTTATATAATGATAAAGTTTCCGCGATAACTATATTAATCGCATGATTTTTAGGTTCTACAGCTTGAGCGAAATATAAATTTTGTAGCGTATATTCATGTCCACAGTATATGTTAGTTGATGGAGAGAGAGATTTTATTTTTAATAAGCTATTGTACATTTGCTCATAAGTACCTTCAAATACTTTTCCACAACCAGCTGAGAATAAAGTATCGCCGCAAAATAGATGATCTGAAAAGTGATATGCAACATGATCAAGTGTATGGCCAGGGATGTCTAAAACTGATATTGTTGGGAATTTATTTATGTTTATAGTCTTATCTTGATAAATAAGATTATGTGGTAAGTTATTTGTATTAGAAGCAAAAATTTTTGGGTTAAAATGCGGAACTAATTCAGTGATTCCATTGGTATGGTCTTTATGATGATGTGTTATTAAAATAGCTTCTAGCCATAAATTGTTTGATTTGAGAAATTTCAAAATTGGAGTCGCTTCACCAGGGTCAATTACAATGGCTGTTTTTTTATTATGAATAATCCAAACATAATTGTCTTTTAATACCTTTACGGAATCTATTGAGCGTTCGCATTTCATCATGACTCACCTATCTGATTACTATTAATTATAGCAATTATTTTCTCGTCCGACTTTTCCATTTTTATGACATAGTAATTAAGTTCATTACTGTTATTATCTTTAATTTTATAGCAACTAAGAATTCTCTTTGAAATGTTGCGATCATTTACTTTACAAGTAGTTAATGCATCAGTGATTGACATGAGAGTCTTATAAGCAATATAAGATACGTTATCAGGCTGATCTTTGAATTTTCGTATATATTTATTTTTGACCTAGGGGTACCTAGAAACTGTTCTAACACAGCATCATCGGGTAATTCGTGTTGCGAATCTAGCCAGCCTTGGGTTACTGCGATATCCCGAACCCGTCTTGCTGTCTTTCGATCAGCCAATCCAGAACGGCCTATTCCTCGCAAGCTCTCGCCCAAGCGCAATCTCACAATAATTTGTCGATATTGATACATTTCAAACCTCTGATTTGACATAGTCATTCCTCCATTAAGGTTAAGTGATTAATGGAGAAATTTACTGTGTTTTACGAATGTTCGATATGCTGGGTGGTGGTCTCATTAGACTGATTATTGAGTGGTCCTATTAGGCTGCTAATCGGGTGGTCCCATTACGGTGACTATGAAAAGGTCCCTTTGCGATGCTAATTAACAGTCAGTTCACTTTTACACTATAATTACGATTCAGATTGCAGAGGGGGTATATAAAGCCCCTAATTTCTAACAAAAAATTATACTTTTTGAGGGGGTATAAAACAGGGGCGGGGGCTCGTTTTTGACTCCGGTGTCTCGTAACTCTCTGAGGTATTTGGCCAGCGATAGGGTATAGCATTCGATTTTCTAGTGAAATCCCCAAAAAAAGAAGTAGGTAATGCCTGCTTGAAAGTAGGTATTAAATGGTATAAAAATACCTACATAATTTATAAATATATGTTAAATATTGATATAATAAGTAGGTAATGGCTATTAACAAGTAGGTATTTTACATGCTATTATTACCTACTTAATAAAAGGTTTAGATACAATGAGCTCATTAAAAACAGAATATCTCGAAAATTTAACTTTTACGGCTGAGCAAATATCTACCTTACGCTCATTGGGCGAGTATCGCGGCAAGCAGGCTCTTTTTTTTAAACAATCCCCCGAAGCGCTTAAAAGCCTGCAACTAGTCGCCAAAATTGAATCTAGTGAGTCCTCCAACAGGCTTGAAGGCATAGAATTGCCACATAAAAAAATTGAAGAATTAGTTTTGAAAGACACTGCACCCAAAAGTCGTTCCGAACAAGAAATTGCTGGTTATAGAGATGCATTAAATTTAATTCATGAATCAGGCGAGCATATGCCATTTACGGCAAATGTCACCTTACAATTGCACGGTATATTATGTCGCTATCTAGCAAATCCTGGGGGTCGTTTTAAATTAACGGATAATGAGATTATTGAAAATCATCCTGATGGCACTAAGCGTGTTCGTTTTACTCCAACAAAAGCACATTTGACACCTAATGCGGTGGAACTGTTAACCCAAAATTACGCTAATGCTGTACAAGAAAATAAACATGATGCGCTAATACTTGTTCCTTTAGCAATTCTTGATTTTTTATGCGTACATCCATTTAGTGATGGCAACGGCAGAATGTCGCGTTTATTAACATTAATGCTTCTTTATCAATTCAATTATCAAGTGGGTCGATATATCAGTCTTGAACGAATTTTTGAGGATAGTAAAGAAAGCTATTATGAAACACTCGAAGCAAGTTCTCATCATTGGCATACAGATAAGCATGATGTACGACCTTGGTTAAATTATTTTTGGGGTGCATTACTGCGAGCTTATCGAGAATTTGAAGAGCGTGTTGGTGTGATTACAACAAGTCGCGGTTCAAAAACAGAACTAGTACGCTCTGCTGTCAATCGCAGAATGGCACCTTTTTCAATTAGTGATATTGAATCTGATTGTCCGGGTATTAGCAGAGATATGATTCGCCAGGTGCTAAGACGAATGCGAGATGAAGGCGAGATTTCTGTAAGCAGTGGCGGTCGTGGCGCCATGTGGCAAAAAACATTTAAATGAGCTATCGGAGTTTGAGATAAAAATGAAATTTGCCCTTTGCCAAATGGAATAAGCCAAAAAGTAATTATGAAACTTAAGCAAAGAATTTTCTGAATTTCATTAACGAATAACCCATCTCAGGGGGGTATACCAGCGGGGATGAGGGTCGAAATTTGAGTCCGGCGCCTCATAACTCTCTGAACAATTCCACCAGCGACAGGGTATGAGGGCGCTTGCATGATTACAGCCTTACGTCAGCATGGTATCGTAATGAGAATTGGCAGGCTTGTTTGCTATCTTTTAACATAAAACAAACATTTAGGTATTATTAGATGAACAAAATTGAACCATATCTGCCAAATACTCTCACTGCGCTCATTTGTCGATACCTAAAAAACAGAAAACTCTATCTGATAGGATTTTTCATCGTTGCTTTAGTATGGGCGAGCGAAATGTCACTTAGCCCTTACTTATTAAAAGTTATTATCAATGATGTCGTTCAATTTTCGCAAAATCAGGAAAAACTGATTAGTGCCATATTAATTCCAGCGGCACTCTACATATCAATGTCAATCATCTTGAACGTTACCTTCCGGCTGTATGATTACATCAATCTTAGATTAAATCCGGAAATCAAAGCCGCTGTAAGCAAAGACATGTTTGCTTATTTAATGGAACACTCGCACGCATTTTTTCAAAATAATTTTTCTGGCAGTCTTTCCAGAAAAATATTTGATATGGGTTCCAATATAGACCAAATTATTGGAATTTTTAATGAATGGTTTTATCCTCGCCTCATTGCAATGGTCATTGCTAGCATAACTTTATTTGTTGTAGTAAAACCAATTTTCGGCATCATTCTCAGCGCTTGGGCTATCGTATTTGTATTTTTATCCTTCATGGCAGCAAAGAAATCAGAAAACTTAGCGAGATTAAATTCAGAAGCCGCAGCTAAAATGAGTGGTACATTATCTGATTCCGTTACAAACATCATGAGTGTTAAATTATTCTCTAATACACTCAGTGAAGTTGGTCGTCTAAACAAAGATATCGATAATCTTGTTGACACTGACCGTAATCTACAATGGACAAATTTAAAATTTAATTTCATACAAGGCTTAAGTGTTACTGTCCTCATAGGCTCAATGCTGACCGCGCTTATTTACGGCAGCACACGTGATTGGGTGAGCCCTGGTGATTTTGCTTTAGTATTGATGCTATCAATCTCATTCTTATCGAGTGTATACGATGTTGGTCAGCAAATGTTGAAATTTTCCAAAGTCGTTGGCATATGCAACCAGTCATTAAGTTTTATACGCATCCCACATGAAATCGTTGACTCATCTAATGCAGTACCCATCAAAGTCACTAAAGGCGAAATTAAATTTCAAGATGTATCATTTCAGTATCCGAATAACAAACCTTTGTTCCAGCATCTTAACGTTATTATTCAGCCTGGCGAGAAAGTTGGTCTCGTGGGATATTCCGGGGGCGGAAAAACAACATTTATTAAATTAATACTACGCTTACTCGATACACAATTTGGCAATATAATTATTGATAACCAAGATATCAAAAACGTCACGAAAAATTCTTTGATGAAACAAGTTGGCACCATCCCACAAGAACCAGACTTATTCCATCGAACCATTATGGATAACATTCGTTTTGCGAAACTTGATGCCAGCGACGAAGAAGTTATTGAAGCAGCAAAAAAAGCAAAATGCCACGAATTTATATGCGAATTACCAGAAAAATACCAATCTCTTGTTGGCGAACGTGGCATTAAACTATCTGGTGGACAAAAGCAGCGAATAGCTATAGCAAGAGCTTTTCTTAAGAATGCGCCTATCTTATTGTTAGACGAAGCCACATCATCACTTGATTCAATTACAGAACGTTATATTCAAGAAAGCTTACACAACGTCATGATAAACACAACCACCATCGTCATTGCTCATCGATTATCAACATTAAAAGACATGGATAGAATATTAGTATTTGCAAACGGCAATATCGTTGAAGACGGCACATTAAATAATTTATTAGAAAATAAATCTGGCCACTTCTATAAACTTTGGCAAATGCAAGCTGAAGGTTTTATTCCATCAATCAGTGAATAGGAGAAAATATCATGGCTCAACCTAAACGTATTTTTGTTGTCGGACACATGGGTGCAGGTAAGTTTATATTTACAGAAGCGTTAGCTAAAAAATTAGGATGGTAAATCGTCGATGCAAACCCAAGTATTGAACGTTATATTGGTCGACAAACACGAGAGATTTTAGGCGAACAAGGTGAAACTGCGTTTAATCGCTCTCAAGCAGACATCATTTCTCATTATATTAAAAAAGAAAATGTTGTCGTATTATTGGAAGAGTGTGTTGTATCAAGTGAGCAATGTCGAAAATTATTATCCTCTGAATATGTTGTTTATTTGAAAGTCTCTATTCCAACTCAACTTGAACGCATGAAGCATGGGCGGGTTCCATCACTTCCAATCGAGGATATGAAAAACTTTCTGGAAAAGCAACATCACGAACGTGATGCTCTTTATGAAGAAGTCGCCACAACAGTTGTTGAATCTGCTGGTTACTCAGATGAGGCTTCTGAAATTGATAAAATTGTTGAACAAGACGTCAATAAAGTGATGAGCACCCTTGAAAAATAAAGACATGAGATTAAGCAATGAATTACCGGATAAGTTATGAACAAAATCCAAAACCTGAAGATATACAAATATTAAATGATGGTATCTCTGAGCAGGCAAAACAAAAAAAGGAAATGAATCCGCTAGGTTTTTTCGCTTTTTTCATACGCGATGAAAATGAAAAAATTATTGGCGGTTGCAATGCCTGTAATCTTTATGGATGCCTGTACATCGACCAACTTTGGCTGGAAAAATCTCTACGTGGTAAAGGATATGGCAAGCAACTAATGCAAAAAGCGGAAGATCATGCTAAACAAAGTGGGCTTAAGTTCAAGCGATTAGTGCAACACGCTATAATCTTAAATAAAATAAGGATACTAGGATGCGTGGTAATGGCTGCTTTGGTTTTTCGTATGAACAACAGACTCAAATATGGGTTAAATGGAAAAATGGCGATTCTCTAAGTGACATTGGAAGAGCTTTACGTAAGCATCCCGGCTCTATTCATCATTTAATTGGCTTTAATGGTGGAATTGTGCCTTCTAAAAAAAGACGTTCTGAATCACATCTATCGTTTGAAGAAAGAGAAGAAATATCTCGAGGTCTTGCTGCAAATATTACCGTACGAGATATTGCCATGCTCCTTCAGAGTCCACTATGCACATATCACATGAAACCATTTATAAAAGCCTTTTTATACAGGCACGCGGTACCCTGAAAAAGGAGCTTACTCAACATCTACATACCAGACGTCTCATGCGCAGACCAAAGAATGCAAAAATTGACCGATCACCCCGCGGTCAAATTATTGATGCGGTATCAATTAAAGAGCGGCCTGTGGAGATAGAAGATCGTGCTATTCCTGGCCATTGGGAAGGTGATTTATTATCAGGTTCTAATAATACCCATATTGCTACTCTGGTTGAGCGTGTGACACGATTTACAGTTTTGATAAAGCTAAAGGGGAAGGATACGGTTAGCGTGGTTGGCGCACTACGCAAAAGGATTAAAAAATTACCTGCTTTTTTACGAAATTCCTTAGAAAAACTGATCTATCAGGCTTTACTCAAAAGGATTTAGATAAGGTGGCTATGGAATTAAATGGTAGACCTAGAAAAACTTTGAATTTTGAAACACCGCTTGATAAATTTAGGTCTCTTGTTGCATTGACCACTTGAATACACCAGGCCTATCCTTAGATAGCCTTTTGGCTATTTCGGTCATGGATAAGCCCATCTCAAGAAAAACATGAAAACGACGTCGATCTGACATCGACAAATGGGTATAATCGCCCATGCGACAGTCTCCTTGCTATATTTAATTCAAGTTTCCCAAGAACATGAATATA